>Ga0187893_10008385_pt1 | contig 16313 bp, 14 predicted proteins | sample MA1701074metaG_FD_139574 | JGI IMG/M metagenome (GOLD analysis project Ga0187893, IMG submission 139574) | White microbial mat communities from a basaltic lava cave in the Kipuka Kanohina Cave System on the Island of Hawaii, USA - MA170107-4 metaG ...
ACGCGATCATCCGCGCCGGCGCTGACGAGAATCTTGCCGAGCTTGGCGTCGGTGCTTTCATTGAGCGTGCCCTGGGTGAGATGCACGCTCAGCGCTGTTGCGCTGGACTGGCTCAACAACGCCTGCACCGCCTGAGCCGTGAACGTGTAACTGCCGGAGGCCGAGCTCACTGATTGGATAAGCGGTGTCACGGATTGTGTGCCGCGTCCCGGTTTCCGCGCGGGCGCCAACACTAAGACGGTGTTGTTGGCCGAGGCATCGCCGTCCCACGTAATCGTCAAATCTTTGGATGCGTCAATCGAATCGCGATCGGCGAATCCGGTAATTTGCACCAGTTTGGAGGGCGCCGTAATATTGAGGGTCAGCGCATCGACTGAGGTCGAGCCGGTCGCGGTGAATTGATACGCGCCGCCGCCGACAAAAGGAATATTGACAATGGTTAATTGATTCGGCAGAGAGCCGCCATGCCCGCCACGAGGCCCATGTCCATTACGTGGGCCGCCGTGTCCGCCGAGCGGTCCTTTCGGGCCGCCGTGTGGACCACCGAACAGGCCATAACGCACGCCGAACAAAGTGCTCGTCAACTTGGGAAGCTCGTATTTATTTTGGCCGACCGCGACTGACACCGTTCCCATATCCAAGCCCACGGCATTGCGATCACGCAACGTCGCCGGTTTTTCATACGCCACTGCCGAAGCATGTCCAAGCACCGTGTCGCTATTCTGGAAACGTCCCAATCCTCTGGTCCAACGCAAGACAAAAAAAGCGTTCGCGCTATCCGTATTGACGCCGGCGGATTTGAGCAGACTGGTTTGGTTATCCAACGTGGTGACATCGAAACTTTCGGTCAAACTCAACGATGTGTCTGTGGCAGAATCAGGGCCGTTCAACGCTTCGCAACCGACGAGCAACAGGCCCGCGCCGGCGAGCAAAACGAGCAATGAGACAAGAAGATGCTTCTTCATGAAAACTACCTCCTGATAGTTGGTTTTTACATAAATTCATTTTTGATTGCATTCGCACACGCTGAACGTCATCGCCAATCGTTGCCTAGGATTCAAGATTCGCCGATGCGGTTCGTTTGTGCGTTCTGTAATCTAATACGAAGCCTTTTGTAAAAACCCTATCAGGAATTTTTTCAAATGCTTTCGAATGCATTAAAAATTTTAAATTGCAAATTTGCAATTTAAAATTTACCATAAATATAAAGCAACGAAATCGTCAAAAACGGTGCCAGCCTCTCCCGCAGCATCGCCAGCGCTTTGCTCATCCGCGCCTCGACGGTTTTTACGGAAACATTTAGCACCTTTGCAATTTCCGCGTATTTGACGCCGTCGAAGCGATTCATCGCAAAGACAAGCCGAACCGGCTCCGGCAGCGCGTTGATGGCGGCTTGAATTTTATCCTGCAGCTCGAGCGGCTCGTCCGCCGAATACGCCGGCTCGATTTCGGGATGCGCCTCGAGCGAATCCACCGGATGAGCGTTTTGCCGGCGATGATCGATGACTAAATTGTGGCCGATGCGATAAAGATAGGACTTGATCGGCTGCTGCGGGTCGAGATGCGCGCGATTTTTCCAAACGCGGCCAAAAAGTTCCTGCAAAAGATCTTTGGCCAACTCTTCGTTGTTCGTTTGCCGCCACAGAAAACGGAATAACGCTTCAAAATAACGATAATAGAGCGTCTTGAAAGCGAGGTGATCGGAAGCTTTGACGGCCTCGACCAATATGTGATCAGGTGTGTTGGAAGAGAATCCTGGCATCGTTCATACTTCTTTAATTCCCATGCTTAAACGATTTGGCGCAAATTCCAAAGGTTCTCAATTTAACTAAATCCCGGCCACAGCGCAATAAATAATTTTCCGGAACGCAAAAAAGCAATCCGGAGAGCGTAGGGTAATTTCCGGAATCTTCGTATTATGAATAATATAACGAAAGGAGACACAATCATGAACCGCAGAGACCTGTTAAAAAGAGCCGGCACCATCGGGCTGGGCTCGATGCTTCCATTCGGCAAAGTCTTGAGCGCCGCGGAGAAAGCGGAAATCATGCAAACCGCCTGCGTGCTGACGCCGCAGGAAACCGAAGGGCCGTATTATTTCAATCCCAACCTCGTCCGGCAAGACATTCGAGCCGAGCCGACGACCGGCGTTGTTAAAACGGGGTTGCCGCTCAACATGACTTTCACGGTGGTCAATGCCGATTGCACGCCGATTCCAAATGTGCTGGTGGATATCTGGCATTGCGATAAAGACGGAACCTATTCGGGATATGCCGGACAACCCGGCGGCGTCAGCACGGTCGGACAGAGCTTTTTGCGCGGCATTCAAACAACCGGCGCGGACGGCAAATGCTCGTTCACTTCCATTTATCCCGGTTGGTATCAAGGCCGCGTCACCCACGTTCATTTCAAGGTCCGCTTGACTTCGACGACGTACGTGACTTCGCAATTCTGTTTTCCGGATAGCATCAACACCGCGGTTTATCAGACACAGTTGTATGTGGCGAAGGGGCAAAACTCATTGACGAATGCGACCGACAATATTTTTGGCAGCGCCAATCCGGCCGGCCAAGTGATGGCCATCACCTCCAACGCCACGACGGGCGGTTACGACGGAACTTTTACCATCGTGATTGCCGGCGTCACCGGCGTCAACGAGCCGCAAACGAGTCCGGAGGGCTTTGCGCTGCATCAAAATTATCCCAATCCTTTCAACCCCTCGACGACGATTGCATATCAACTGCCCTTCAGCAGTGAGGTGAAATTGGTGGTGTTTGACGTGCACGGCAACGAAGTGGCAACTTTGGTGAATGGCAAACAAGCGGCGGGCGCACATCAAATCAAATTCGACGCGAGCAAGCTCAGCAGCGGCTTTTATTACTACAAATTAAGCGCCGGAAGTTTTGTGGGGGTGAAGGAAATGTTGTTTATCAAATAAATGTCCGAAGTCCGACGTTACGCCCGTAGAGTCAAATATTCGAAGTCTGATGGCGGCCGAGGGCAAATGGTCCGAACGGAAATGGATGCAATGCATAAAGGTGAACAAGTTCGGCTGACGCGGGAGGATTTTCGCCTTTAGCGAATTCGCGCAGCGCCAGCCGGACTTTGTTCACCCTCAATTTCCAGCCCTTGCCATCACCAGCCCGATCACGCGCACGGCGCCAGCGGTTTTCAAAGCAGCAGCGCAAGCATTCATCGTTGCGCCGGTGGTGAAGACGTCATCAACGAGGAAGATGGTATGATTTCGCAAATTGGCTTTTGCGGTGTGGGCAAACGCGCCTTCGACATTTTTTCGGCGCTCCGCCGCGGTAAGCTTGGCCTGTTGTTGCGTGAAACGGATGCGTTCGAGGGCGCGCGGCAGGATTTTCATTTTCCAAATCTCGGCGAGCGCTTGCGCCAGCAACATGCTTTGATTAAACCCGCGCTCGCGGCCACGACGGCGATGCAGCGGCACCGGCACGAGGACGGCCTGGGAAATTTCGTGAGCGAGGTGATTTTGCAGGCGCTGCGCCAGCATCTCTCCCAACACCTTGCTCAACGAAGGCCGGCGGCGATATTTGAATGCGTGAATGACCTGTTGCATCGACGCATCAAAAGGCCACCCGGCGTGAATCTCATCCAGAGTGCCGCTTGATAAACCGCCCTGTGCGTCAGCCATCGCCTCGACATTCGGCAGCGCCCCCGACGCGATTTCATTCAGACATTTTTCGCAGAGCAAATGCGTGCGCCGCGAGGTTTGCGACTGCTGGCAAATCAAACAGGCGGCGGGATAGATGAACTCAAGGAAATCGCGGGGAAGCTGAAGGAATTTGGGCGATCGTAGTAACGCCTTTAGGCGGAAATTCTTTAAAGAACCTGGCAGTTTAGAATTTCGCATACATTACGCCTTTGAAATTTCGCACACACTACGCCTGAAGGCGTTACTACGAATATTATCGGCCGCCGACCGGAAACGTGAAGGCCAACGCCACCTGCGGCTCGATGCGTTTTTGCACGACGTAACCGCCTTTCGGCAAACCGGTCTTCGGATCGGGCTTGTTCGGATCGTAACGAAAGGTGTAAATATAATCGATGTAAAGAATCAACGGGTCCATCCGATAACCCACGCCGATGCGCGCGGCGGCATTCTCATCTAATCTAAAAACATCGCCGAAATTGTCAATATTTTTGTCGTCATACGAGGCGCGAAAAGCCACTTTCGGAATCGTTTCCGGCAGCGTAGCCTCGACGTGCAAAATGCCGCTTTTCGGCTTGCCATCGCGGCGTTCGAAAGTGCCGACGAGACGCAGCGAGTTCAACACCTGCCCGTAGAGTAAACCGAACGTGCCGCTGCTGGATTTCTGATTGCCGAGAAATTGTTTTTTGGGAACGGCTTGACCGGTGGCGGGATTTTGAAAACTCGTGCGCTCCAATTCATAAAACGGGCCGAAGTACGCGGCCAAAAATTGTTCGCCCAGAAAACGCCGCTCCAACTGCGCGCCAAAATCAAACAGGCCGCTGACGCCGAAAATATTCAATTCTACGCCGGCGGCCTGGCCGGAGCCGAAATCCTGAATCTTCGCCAGATCGGCATAAAGCTTTAACTCGGAAAGCCTGGTTTTGATAATCGGCACTTCCGCATCCAAACCGTAAATGGAGACGCCGTCAGCGGTGCCGCGATACGAATCCGGATCATCGTCGCGCACAAACGTGGCGCCGAGCGCGAAATTTTTGATGATCGGCATCTCCGTCATCAGTTGCAGCGGCCGATAAAAAACTCTTCCGCCAATTACTTCGCGGCGGCCAAAGCTGCTATTCACCAACTCGAAACCGCCGATGCCAAAATCGTAATCGAGCTCGAGGCCGACTTTGCGCTCGTCATAAATCAGGGTGTTGTTGTAATAATTCATGATGAGGCCGTGGCCGAGCCGTGCCGATTCGAGGGCGCCGGCCCGTGTGTAAAAGGTGTCGCGCTTCTTGCGGCCATAACGCATGTAGCGAATGGCGCGCAAAAAAGCATAGCCGTCATTCCAATCTTCGTTGCGCAGCGCGCCGGTTTGCGCGTTGTAGCGCAGCGTGAAATCCAGCCCCGCGCCGAATTTTCCAAACGCAAACTCCGGCCGCAGATTGATGGTGTAAAAAGTCTCTCCGCCAATTGATGCGAGACCCATGCCGCCCATAAACACGCCTTGATTATTCAACGTCGCGCCGTAAAACGGCGTTTGCGCGGCGGAAAAATTCGTGCAATAAAAAATCAACGTAAGAATCATGAGCAAGAAAAATCGATGCCACATATTAAACTCCTGTAAGGTTCAAAATAAATCGCCTCATAAAACTATACAAACAAGCCGATGAAATGCGAGAAGTCCGGATGTTGATTTGTAAGACAAATCTTCTAAAATGGCCGAAAATCAACCATCAAAATGATCATTTTCTTGCCTTTATCAATTGTCGAAACTCTACCCTTTATTTTCTCTTTTTTTCACAGCAAAGCTTTGCAAACCACGAACCACTCAATTGCATTCTTTTTAATTAGTTACTTATATCAATTTTTTTAGACTGTGTCTGACCATAAGTGAGTATTTTTTATACACACGGCATAAGCTTTGCATTATTTTATGTGCCATATCATGCTAAAAATTAGGAAGATTAAATGGATGATCTAAAACGTATTCTGGTGGTGGATGATGAAGAAGATTTGACGTGGAGCATTTCAAAAAGTCTGGAGAAAAACGAGCGGGCTTTTGAGGTGATTTGCGTCAATGACGGTGACAGCGCGCTAGCGTATCTGGCGAGCCGTCACGTCGACCTGGTGATCACGGATGTGCGAATGCCGGGCCGCGACGGGCTGACGCTGTTGCGTGATATTCAGCGCGATTATCCGCGCACGCGTGTGATTATTATGACGGCGCACGATTCCGAGGAGATGCGTCATCAGCTTGCGCGGCACCATGTACTGCATTATTATATCGAGAAACCTTTCGAATTGCCTTATCTTCGCCGGTTGATTTTTGAGGCGTTGGAAATAAGCGTGGCGCCCTTTGACGGTCAGCGTCATGAGCGTCTCGCCACCACGCGATTTCAAGCGACCGGCGCTATCGGGTAAATTTACGATGCGCTAATTGAAAAAAATTTGCGCAACTTCGGGAAACTGCAATCATGAGCCAACCGCAGGAATCCACCAATTTATTTATCGGCCGCAAGGGAAAAATTTTTTTGGTCGTTACGCTGGGAGCAATGATCTGTCTGTCAATGGCCAGCTTCGCGTTTCGGTTTTATACGCTCGATCAAGGCGCGGCTAAAATGGCGCAACTCGAGCGTTCGCTGAACAATCTGAAAGCGACGCTGAACGCGGATTCGCAGCGCCAGTTTCAAATTCAGAAAACCATCGCGCTGATTGAAAAATACAATCCGGCGCTGCCGGCGGCCACACAATATGAGATTGCCGACGAGATTGACCGCCTGGCGATCAAATATCCGAATTTGCCGGTCAATTTAATTTGCGCCATCATCACCCACGAAAGTGGTTTAACATGGCGGCCGGATATTCGTTCGCAAACCGGCGGCATGGGGTTGATGCAAATCACGCCCGCCACCGGCGTTTTTCTGGCCGCCGACGAAGGCGTGCCGTGGACTTCGCCGGAAGAAATTTTGTACAATCCCATTCTCAATATTCGTCTCGGCTGCCGCCATCTGTCGACGCTGATCTCGCTTTACGAGCGCGAGGGCGGTCTGGCCGCCTATCACGGCGGTGAAAAACGCGCTGTAATGTGGCTGAACAGCGGCAGAGACAAAGCGGTGCTCACCGAAGAAACGCGGCAGTATGTTAGCGACGTGATGAAGTTGTATGAAGTGTTTCAGAATTAGGATTGCCGGCCTGATTCACCAATCGCGCAAAAGTTTTTTCTCATGGTTGGCTGAGGTGTAACTCAATGCTCTGAACGAATTCTGAAAAAGTCATTGGCGCGTTCAAAGGGTCATGTCGCGCTGGATCATTGAAGGGATGAAGATGCCAACCGCCGGTGTTATCTGCTCCAAATATCCTCAGATTGTTTTTAATAAGCGCGAAGGCCGTACGTCCGGTTGTTTCGTTGTGGAAAGCATCGATGAATTGCCCCCCGGTGAGGGGTACTCTTACATTGGTTGACGTTGGCGTGAGCCGACGAATAATTGGGATGCCACAGAGCGGTGACGTTTGCGCCGTCGAAAAAATTTCAAAAACAAAATCATTGACTTTCATGGAAGTTCTTCAAGAATTTCGCGTAAGCGGGCGAGATCCGTCTGCACCGCTTCCCACTCCCAGTAATCCCTTTCAATATCATAGGAATATTTGTCTGCAATCTGATCGTTCTCCCACGCCTGCTGAAATTTTTCAAAGATCATGCCATAACGCTCTTCAAAGCTTTTGATTTGTTGTTCGGCTTCTTGTAACTTAAGCCGCAACAAATCTTTGGTGGCCAACTGTAAGGCCACATCGAAACGTTGTTCGCCGGTGAGCTCGGTCAAAATTTTGTAGAGCGGTTTCGAAACGATTGTCTCCATCATAAGTTGCAGCCTCAAAAGCTAATACAGGATATGTTAATCAAATATGCTGAGAATGTCAACAAATTTTTGAGTACGTTCAGGAAAAGTACGTTCAGGAAAACGCCCGCCCGTTGTGTCGGAGAAACTTATTGCTTCTTTGATAAAATTTCCGTAACATGCCTCTGTAACGGGCGAAGTCGGGCTTGGGCTGCGAGATTTTACTGATTTGAACACTCTGTCCGACTGGCTTCGCTAAAACCGGACGCATGATGCAATTAGACGGCACCTCACTTACTCTCGAAAACCTCGCTGCAATCGCGCAGGGAAAAGTTGAAATCAAAATCGCGCGCGAGGCGCTCACGCGAATGTCGCGCTCGCGCCGCCTCGTCGAAGAAGTTTTGCGGGCCGGCCGCGTGATTTACGGCGTAAACACCGGCTTCGGCAAACTCAGCGATGTGCGCATCTCCGCCGTTGATTTAAAAACTCTCCAGAAAAATCTCATCCTCAGCCATGCCTGCGGCATCGGACCGGAACTCTCCGCGCCGGAAGTTCGGGCGTTGCTCGTTTTGAAAATTAATGCCCTGCTTGGCGGCCATTCCGGCAGCCGTCCGGTTGTCGCCGAATCTTCGCTCAAACTTTTGCAAAATGATGTTCTGCCGGTGATTCCGGAAAAAGGCTCGGTCGGCGCCTCCGGCGATCTCGCGCCGCTCGCGCATCTGGCGCTGGTTTTAATTGGCGAAGGCGAGGCTGATTGCAAAGGGCAGCGTCTTGCCGGCGCAAAAGTTTTGCGGAATATCGGCCTCTTGCCCTTGGAACTCGAAGCAAAAGAAGGACTGGCGCTGCTCAATGGCACGCAGTTTATGACTGCGGTCGGCGCGCTGGCTTTCTCGCAAATCGAAATTCTCTCCCGCACCGCCGACATCATCGGCGCGATGAGCGCCGAAGCGTTGTTGTGCACGCCGGTGGCTTTTGATGCGCGCATTCATGCCGCGCGCGGCTATCGTGGCCAACAGGAATCCGCAGCCAATCTGCGCCGTTTGATGGCAGACAGTCCCATTCGCACTTCGCATCTCGAATGCGGCCGCGTGCAGGATGCATATTCGATTCGCTGCATGCCGCAGGTTCACGGCGCGGTGCGCGATCAACTGCGCGCCCTGCGAGAAATTTTTGCGACTGAGCTCAACGCGGCTACCGATAATCCGCTGGTCTTTGTCGAAGATCATTCCACCGAGCCGATGGGCGAAATTCTTTCCGGCGGCAATTTTCACGGGCATCCCATTTCCACTGCTTGCGATTTTCTCTCCATTTTAAGCACGCATCTTGCCAATATCAGCGAACGCCGTTTGGCATTGATGATGGATCCCGTGGCCAGTGACAGCGGCTTGCCGTCTTTTCTCATTAAAAATTCCGGTTTAAATTCCGGCTTCATGATCGCGCAAGTCGCTGCCGCCAGCCTTGTTTCCGAAAACAAAATTTTGAGCCATCCCGCTTCTGTCGATTCGATTCCCACTTCCGCGAACAAAGAGGATTATGTGAGCATGGGCGCCGCCGCTGCCGTCAAAGCGCGTAATGCCGTGCGCAATGCCACACAGGTTTTGGCCATCGAGCTGCTCGCCGCGTGCCAGGCCTTGGATTTGCGCGCGCCGCTCAAACCCGGCCCGGCGACCGGTGCGGTGCTTGACTTGGTTCGGCAAGTTGCCCCAACACTCGTACAAGATCGCATTCTGGCGAATGATGTCGCTGCCGCCAATCAACTTATTGCTTCGGGAGAGGTTGTGCGTGTCGCGGAGAGGGTTGTTGGAGAATTATAAATACAATAAGTGGAACAGTTGGAGAATGAAATCGTAGAACTCAAAAATACACTTGCCGTCCAAAACGGCGTCAGTCAACATTTGGAACAGCGTTTAGCCAAACTCGAAGCTGCGTAAAATTTATCCACACGTTTTTAAACATAAAAGGAAATCGGAGGCGCATCATGGCCAAAGCGAGTTCTGAAAATAACAATTTGAAAAAAATACTCGCACACTTGACCGCTTTGGACAAGAAAGTGGACAAGGGCTTTAAAGAAGCGGACAAACAATTCAATGAGGCGGCGGCATTTCGCCAAAAAACCGAAACGAATTTTGCCGCCATCAACCAACGAGTCGACGAAGGCTTTAAAGAGGCGGCGGCATTTCGCCAAAAAACAGAAGATAATTTTGCCGGCTTCGCGCGAGAAATAAGGGAAATTGGAAGTTTTCTTTATGATAAAACAGAGGCCTACCAGCAACAATCTCAAGCGGCTTTAGCGGAATTCCGCCAACAAACCGAAGGAAATTTTTCCGCCATTAACAAACGAGTTGATGCAGGCTTTAAAGAAGCGGCGGAATTTCGCAAAAAAACGGAAGACAATTTCGCCGGCTTCGCCCAAGAGATAAGGGATATTGGAAGTTCTCTTTATGACAAAATCGCAAGTCACCACAAGGAGTTCCAGCAATTCCAACAGGAAACGCTTTCCTTCCAAAAGGAAAGGTTTTCCTTCCAAAAGCGAACGGAAGATTTTCAGCTACAAACTTTAGCCTTTCAGGAAGAAATGCGCATTTTCAAGCAACAATCGCTGGATTTTCAGAAGGACATGCGTGAAACGATCCAGCTCTTCACCAGAGTGCTGGAAAGAATTGACCGTAATTTAGCCATTTTAGAACAGGCTTTTGAAAAATTGAAAGCCGATCACGAACAACTAAAGCAGGAAGTGGCTGCCAAAGATGCAATCATCAAAAAATTGGAACAGAGCTTAGCGAGAGTGGGAGTCGTATGAACAAATTTTCAAGGCAAATACTATATGAACAAAATTCTCGGCGAAGCCCTCACCTTCGACGACGTGCTGCTGTTGCCGCAGGAATCCAATGTCTTGCCGCGCGAAGTGGAGGTCTCGACGCGATTGACTCGGCAAATTAGATTAAACATTCCGTTGGTCAGCGCGGCAATGGACACGGTGACCGAAGCGCGGATGGCGATTGCGCTGGCGCGCGAGGGCGGCCTCGGCATCATTCACAAAAATATGTCGATCGAGCGGCAAGCCAGTGAAGTCGACCAGGTGAAACGCTCGGAAAGCGGCATGATCAACAACCCGATCACGCTGACGCCGGATAAATCCATTCGCGATGCGCTGGAATTGATGCGACGCTATCGCATCTCCGGCATCCCGATTGTGACGGCGGCGGCGAACGGCGGCAAGCTGGTCGGCATTTTGACCAATCGTGATTTGCGCTTTGAGACCAACCTCGATTTGCGCCTCGACGAAGTGATGACGAAAGAAAAATTGGTCACGGCTTCCGTCGGCACCACCCTCGAAGAGGCCGAGCGCAAACTGCAGAAGCATCGCATCGAAAAATTGCTCATTGTCGACGACAAAGGCCAGCTCAAAGGCTTGATCACCGTCAAAGACATTCAGAAAAAGAAGACGCATCCCAACGCCGCAAAAGATGAACACGGCCGCTTGCGCGTTGGCGCGGCTGTTGGCGTAGCGAAAGATTCGATGGAACGCGCCGCGGCGCTCGTACAAAACGAAGTTGACGTGCTGGTTGTTGATACGGCGCACGGGCATTCGCAGGGCGTCGTCAAAACCGTCCGGCAATTGCGCAAAGCACTTCCGAACATTCAGCTCATCGCCGGCAATGTCGCCACTGAAGACGGGGCCTCGGCGTTGATTGACGCTGGCGTCGACGCGGTGAAGGTCGGCATCGGCCCCGGCTCGATCTGCACGACGCGCATCGTGGCGGGCGTCGGCGTGCCGCAAATCACCGCAATCATGGAATGCGTCAAAGCCTGCCAGCGCCACGACGTGCCGCTCATTGCCGACGGCGGCATCAAACAAACCGGTGATGCAGCAAAAGCGATTGCCGCGGGTGCGGACACGGTGATGATGGGCAACATGTTTGCCGGCACCGAAGAAAGCCCCGGCGAAATGATTTATCTCGAAGGCCGCAGTTTCAAAGTGTATCGCGCCATGGGCTCGCTCGCGGCGATGAAACAGGGCAGCAGCGACCGTTATTTTCAGGAAGGCGAAACCAATCAGAAAAAACTCGTGCCGGAAGGCATCGAAGGCCGCGTGCCGTATCGCGGCAAAATTTCCGATATCGTCTATCAATTCGTCGGCGGCCTGCGTGCGGCGATGGGCTACGTCGGCGCGGCGGATATTGCCGAATTAAAAACCAGAGCCCGCTTCATCAAAATCACCGCCGCCGGTTTGCGCGAGAGCCATCCGCACGACATCATCATCACTCATGAAGCGCCGAATTATAAGGTGCATGGAAATTAAGAGATAATTTGCAATTTGTAAAACGTAAGTTTATTCTCAGCAATGACGCCCACATTCCAATCCCTCGTCACGCAATCCCTCAAAACCACGTGGCAGCTCACCGCGGCGAACCGCCATCCCGGTTATGAAAAAAATGTTCTGCGCATTCAGGGCTTCGTGTTTGGCGCGTTGTTTATCACGGTCATTAATTTGGTGGGAGAAATTCTCTTTCCCTTTGCTCGTCCGGCGCTGGATCCGAGGGCGCTGACCACGGCGTGGGCGACGGCGATTCTCGCGGCGTTTGTTTATGCGTGGATCGTCGCGTCGATCGACCGCAACGAGAAAGAGCCGTGGCACATGCTGCTCGTCGGTTTGCTTTGGGGCAGCGTGGTGAGCGCCGCGATTGCCGGGTTGCTCAACAGCATTGCCGATTTTTTTATCAAAGTGCCGGCCCATGTCGTTTCGCCATTCACCGAAGAGCTGACCAAAGGCGCGATTCTATTTTTGATCTTTCGCTACGCCGCCGACGAATTTGACGACGCGCTCGACGGCTTGATTTACGGCGCGATGGTGGGAATCGGTTTTGCGATGACCGAGAATGCGGCTTATTTTTTTCGACACGATCCTGCGAGCGACATCGGCGGCCAGATGCAGACGTTTCAATTTCTCCTGCGCGGCGTGCTGCAAGGCTTGGCTGGGCACGCCACTTACACGGCGCTCATCGGCCTTGGCCTCGGCTTGAGCCGCCAAACGCAACAACACGCGCTTAAAGCCGCGCTGCCGATTTTGGGATTGATGCTGGCGATTCTGGCGCATGCGTTATGGAACAACGATGCCGTGCAAAATTTTTTGAACGGTTTGTTCAATCCGCAGACGATGTGGCAGGCCGGTCCGCTGGCGGCGCGTGTCGCGCTGGTTAACGGCCCGTTTTTAATCGGCATGATCGTCGCCGTCATCTTCTCTTGGCGCAAAGAAGCGCGCGTGATTGCCGAGCAATTGGCCGACGAGCTGGAGCCGAACGATCCGTATGTCGCGCCGGAAATGATGCTCACCTTCCGCGGCCGCTGGCGCGCGCGCCGGCAAGCGCTGCGGGCACACGGAATTTTCGCCTGGTGGACGCTGCGGCAATTGCAACGCGCTTATATCGAGCTGGCGTTTTGCAAATGGCGCAAAAAAGATATCGGCGAGATTTTTCAGCAAATTGAAATGCTCAGAGAACGGCTGGGAATTTGATATTCTTTCGGAAAGGGACAAGCCGTAGCCTAATAGAGTGAAAGCAAATCACTCCCACGGATGAAAAGCGGCACATGGATAAAAATCCGTTGGCAGCTTTTCATCCGTGGGTTTTACTCTCTCTTTTCCAACAAACTCACCACGGCGCGCTCGACTTCCTTTATATCCGTTTCGCCAAGCCATTGTTTCACGATTTGGCCTTGCCGATCGACCAAAAACATCATGGGAATCACTTTGACTTTGTAAGCCTCCCACGCCGGATTTTCTTCGGCGTCGAGCAAAATCGGGTACGTGATTTTATGCTTTTTGATGAACGACTCCACGGCTTTCCCGCCCTTCTCATCGGTTGAAATTCCCAACACGGAAAAATCTCTCGCGGCAAACTGCGCATGCAGCTTTTGCAAAGCCGGCATGCTTTTCACACACGGCTTGCACCAAGTCGCCCAAAAATCGAGCAGCACGACTTTGCCACGGTGCTTTTCGAGCGCCACCGTCTCACCGGTTAAATTTTTGAGCGCAAAGTTCGGCGCCGGGCGCGGTAACGCCGGCGGCAGAAAAGCCGCGGGGTCGGCATCAAACGCTTCTTTACATTTTTTTGAACAGAAATAATAAGTCGTTTTTTGATATTCACTGGCCGCGACAACTTTTTCCGGTTTCGTCGCACCCTCGGTAATTCGACAAACCACGCAGATCGCTTCTTTTGGCGTTTGCGCGAACAGTGCAACCGGGATCAGCAAAAGGCCGGCGAGAGATAAAAAAACATTGCGGCTGTTTTGCATTCCGTGTTCCTGAGTTAAGTAAAATAGCTTTTGTTTTTAGCGTGTTACACGCTTAACGTGAAACCCAAAACTCAAAATCCCATCGCCAGCGCCGCGCCGAACCGTTCATACCAAACATAGATGAGCGAAAAACTGAATTGCCGGTAATCATGGGTGAGCAGCAGATGCGACCGGTCGCCATCGTACATTTGGCGCAGCGAAAACTGCATCGGCAAATTGACATTCAGGCCGAAAGGGAAATTGAGCTCCTCATCCCATTCGGAATAATTCAAGCTGGCATAAATCGAGAGCGGCAACCGCCACAAATGTTTCGCGCCGGTGAGATAATATGACTGCGTGCCCTTCGGCGAGCCGATGCGGTCCGAACTGGCGCCAAGAAAAATCGCCGGCCGCGTATGATTTTCAAACAGCAAGTACAGCGTCGCCAGCGGCCCGATTTCTTCTGCCGCAGTATTGAATTCCACGCCAACCTGCAATCGTGACACCAGGCGATAATTCGCCGTGAAACGCCAGCGCGGGCGGTCGAGGCCGGTATCGACGTAACGCCCGGAAAAATTCCATTTGGTTTCCAAACCGCTCCCACGGAGCGGCGCGCCCTCGCCGGGTCAGCCGCTTCACGTCGGCGCTTGCGAAATCGGACGCGGCTTCTTGGGTTTGTCTTGGGTCCAGCCCATACTTGAAAACATAATGAGCGCAACGACAAAGACGATGCGAAAAAGCATAAAAGAATATACACACGCGCACTAATTAAAAGCAAGAGCTTTGCAAGGATATTAGTTGCCTTTCTAAAAATGCCGATGTATAATTTAAGAGCTTGTCGGTCAGTCGGATTTGTGCAACCGGATTGGCTAAATTTGGAAAATCATCGCGCTCAAATCCGGCTTCACTCAAAAACCGGAACGCTTTATGGGATTGATCATTCTCGGGCTTTTGGTGGCTTTGGTGCTGCCAGTGGTTTTGATTGCTTATATGCTCAAAACCAACACCCTTGCAAAAAAAGTTGAAGAGTTGGAAAGCGAAATAGACAAACTACGCCGTTCCATTCGTTCGCTTGCGTCGGCCCAATCCCCGTCGCCGGCGCCGACAATCAGAGAGCCTCAGGCGGAAAGCGCAGCTTCTCCTCCTGTTGCTCCTTCTGCAACTATTCCTTCCGCAACACCGTCGATTCCCCCTCCGGTTGTCTCGCGTCCGGAGCCACGACCTTTCGTATTCAGGCCGCCGGAGCCGCAGCCCTCCCGCACGCGCGAAGAATGGGAAGCGTTGATCGGCGGCAAGCTGCTCAATCGTATCGGTGCATTCGCGCTCATTCTCGGCGTCGGCTTCTTTTTGAAATATGCTTTTGATAATAATTTGATTTCCGAGCCGATTCGCGTGTTGATCGGGTTTGCAATCGGTGCGGGGTTGTTGCTCGGCGGCGGGCGATTTCATCAAAAGGGTCTGACAATTTTTGCGCAAGGTTTGACCGGCGCAGGCATCGCGATTCTTTATCTCGCGGTTTACGCCTCGTTTAATTATTACCATCTCGTTTCTCAGCCGGTTGCGTTTGTGTTGATGTCGGCGGTGACGGCACTCACTTTTTTTCAAGCGCTGAAATACGACTCGCTCGCCGTCGCGCTGCTCGGCTGGGCCGGCGGCTTTCTCACGCCGATCATGTTGAGCACCGGTCAAGCGAACGAAGTCGGCCTGTTCACTTATATGGCGCTGCTCGATATCGGCCTGCTGGCGATCGTGCGCAAAAAAGACGCATGGTTCATTCTCGAGCCGCTGACGCTCGCCGCAACTTATTTGATGTATTTCGCCTGGTATGATGAATATTACACTGCCGGCGCTTTATTCCCGACGGTATTTTTTCTCACCATTTTCTGGGGATTATTTTTCGCGCTCGATGTTCTGCGCCTTCTGCAAAACACGGCAACTTTTCAAAAGTTGCGGCAGTTCGTCGCCGGGCTGAATGCGTCGCTCTATTATGCCGCAATGTACGCTATCATCGACGCTTCGCACCATCAGTGGATGAGCGCGGTCACGCTGCTCATCGGCGCAGTTTATTTTCTCACTTTTCTCCTCGTCAAACAACGGCAACCTGAAGCCGGACTCGCCCTCGCGCGTTACGTGCTCACCGCGATCACGCTGCTCGTTATTGCCACCGCAATTCAATTCTCCGGCTTTACCACTGTGACGCTCTGGGCGTTGGAAGCCGTCGTCATCTTATGGTGCGGCATGCAATGGAATCTTCGGCCCGTCCGGCTCGCGGCGCTCGGGGTGCTGGCGCTGGCCTTGCTCAAGTTGATTGGCGCCACCGGCGCTTTCAGCTATGTGCCGTTGGAAAATTTCAAGCTCCTTTTCAACCAACGCGCGCTGGCTTTCATCGCCATCGCCGTCGCATCCGAGCTTGGCGCCATTCTCCTGAATCGCTCCGCCGATCCCAACGCCAATTTATTGAGAACGGTTTTGCGCGGAACCTGGGCGGTCCTGATTTTCATTTTGTTGACGGTCGAGAGCAACGACATTTTTCGCCAGGC
>Ga0187893_10008386_pt1 | contig 16311 bp, 9 predicted proteins | sample MA1701074metaG_FD_139574 | JGI IMG/M metagenome (GOLD analysis project Ga0187893, IMG submission 139574) | White microbial mat communities from a basaltic lava cave in the Kipuka Kanohina Cave System on the Island of Hawaii, USA - MA170107-4 metaG ...
AAACAACTCACCCGCGTGGGCGAGCACGATGGCAAAAATCATATTGCCCACGATTAATAGCCCCCCAAAACGGGCATAAATTCCTAGGATAATCATCAGGGGTGCAACCACCTCACCGAGGTAGACGCCGTAAGCCAGGGCTGAAGGCAGTCCAGTCTTCGTGAGCTGGCCTCCAATATATTCGAGAGAGCCCGGATTGAGGATCTTCGAGATACCATGGAACAGCGTGAGGATGCCAACCGTTAAGCGCAAGATCAATTTGCCTAACGCATCGCTTTGAAATGGATTGTTCATAGTGCTTGCGCTCTTTTTTTACCGTTTAGGGATCCTAAGCTCGCCGCCCAAAACACGCCCGCGCAATGGCGCATCGTGAGCTATTTTTGAGTGCCTTCGCAATGGTCTAGAGCAGCCTGTCGGACTTTGGTTGGCGCTGCATAAATCTTTGTACTCGGCGATACGCTGCTCATGGATTTTGAGCGGCATGTTAGCTTAACTCTCAGCATAAGTAGAGGGATACTTTTCCCGATTCTTGATTTCATCCTACCCCTGCTCGGCCTACCCCTGCTCGGCGAACCCGCCGCGGTGTTGGGGCTGGCCTTCGATGACTCGCGTACGGGATTCAGCCGGCGCAGGCTTCGCAGGCGGTCGCGCCGATTTCTGTTTTGTCTGTGAGTCTTTCCGACTTGCTCGGCGGTACAGCCGTTGTCGGGGATTCCGCTGACGGAAGGGTGGTCTCGACAGCCGACGCTGAAAGATCCGTAGCACCAATGGCGAAACTAAGGGCCATAACCTATAGAACCAACGCGCATCCTACGTACCGCCGCTGTCCTCCAGTTGCTCGCGTCCAAGTGTCGTCAATTGCATACCACCTTCGACCAGCTTGATCGCAAGCCCTTGCTCGACCAGCCGCGCTGCAATGGATTCCGGCACCTCAGGCTTGATTGGGCTGTCGGTATCCAGCTTTTTCAACCAGCTCAACTCTTCCGCGGTCAGCTTGGGATCCATGATCGTGTCGTCTAGCGATGTTGGCTTTCTATGTGGTAAAGCCTTTCAGCAGTTGTCGGGCCGCTCTTGCTGCACGGCAGGCGTTGACGCGCTTACGCGCGTCTCAATAGACGTATCCTATGAAGGGTCGCCGCAAATTATCCTAGGTGGTTTTCACACGGGAGTTGACGAACGAACCTTCGTAGAAGGATTTTAAACGTCATTTCTCCTCAAACGTGAAGTTATCGCTTAACCTGCGGGGTGTCAATCACACGTGTCCCGGGTCCAGGATTGAGGACTTTCCGTGATATTCGTACCTGCACGAGTACAAATTGTTCGTGCCTGCGGATTGCGCGGCCTCTATGGAGCAAAACGACAACGAATATGCCCTGAACTGTCTGGCGCGTGCGGATATCACCCCTTCCTCGCAGCTCAATGTCGCCAAAGGCGGGTATGGGATTCAAACTCAAAGCCGATGTGTTCGTCTTTTGGGGCGGGGCGCTATGGGCAAAACGGGTTGGCCCCCTTCCCGAGGCGCACGGGGCGCTCGCTAGGGCCGCGCTCGGGCGATCTTCGGGATCGGGGCATCGGCCCGCAGGGGGCTTGCCAACGATAGGTCCTCGCAACGCAAGTCCTCGAGGCAAACCAAGAATTAACACTCGCACCCTTGAAGCGCTATGCCATTACTTGTAGAGTTCAAGCAACGTGCGCGTTGCCTCAAGGCAGATTCTTTTCGCCACGGCCCATGGGTAACCCACACGCGCGCTCTATAGCCGTGGGCGCTGGAAGGAGGGTCACCGATGAACGACACCATCCGGGTATGGCTGTTAGTATTCGCACTGGGGCTGCCGTTTCCGGTGCAGGCGGGTATGCACCTGGGGTTTCATTATGGACACCATGACCATTTTGGGCACCACAGCTATTATGGTTACTATTATGATTGTTATCCCTACTGGTCTTATTATTGCTACTACTATCCGGATTGGTCCTACCGCTACTACGGGCATTACCCGTATCACGACGGGCTGGTCTATGGTTTGCTCTCCATCCCCCGTGCGGTGACCGGGGCCTTGTTCGGATCTCCGCACCGCTATTCCTACAAGGACTCTTCTCGTGCGAATTATCGATCCGATGAGCCCCCGGGAGAAGACAACGGGAAGAATTCGACGGCGGAAAAGGTGGCTCTCTCTCGGGAATGGGATCTGCTGGCCAGCCGTCGATACGGCGAGGCGTTGCAAGGCTTTGAGGCCGTCGCACAGGCGAACCCGGGTTGGGGAGAGCCGAAGATCGGCTACGCCCTGGCGTCTGCTAGCTTGGGCGATTTCTCTCAGGGCGTCTGGGCGATGCGCCACGCCTACCGTCTAGACCGTGAAGCGGTGGGGTCGATAAAGATCGACGCGCGTATCCGCCCTCAGATTGAGCACCTACTTGCGGGGTATCGGGACACCGAGCGGGTTGACCGGCTTGAAGCCGCTTTTATGCGCGCCTCCCTATATTTCCTGCTCGGGGATATGGGACGCGCAGCACCGGAATTAGAAATCGCGCTGGAGGAAGGCGATCGCTCGCTAAGTACGCTGCACCTAAGGGGCCTCATTGTGCAGGCGGCGGAGGCACTGCGGGATAAGTCGTCAGGGGCTCTGGTAGCCAAACCTCTCTCACAAAAGTAGACATCTGATGAGCGTGTTGAAAACCTATGTTCTTCTATCCTTGACACTAATCTTTGGCGAGCGGATCGTTCTGGTTTGCCGGAGTCAAAAACGCGTAAAGGGCCATCTAGCCTTATGAAGCCTTCCCAGGCGTGAGTCTAGACTAATATCGTTTATGCCAGATGATATCCGCCCCGCTGGGGCCCGATGACCTGGTCACGGTACGGAGTTCCCAACCGGGGGCCAGCTCGTAGTCTATCGATACCCCTTGCCGCTCCCCTCCCACCAGGTCCTGGGATATCGAGATCCGAGTCTTGGGCGTCAGATAACGCTCCAGGCCAACTTGCCCGCCCGAGAAGTCCATCTCCACACCGAGTGCTTCGAGTCCCAATGCGTCTGAGACAGACTGTCCGATCGCCGATGCCGCGTAGCTGCCGGCGAGCGACGCTGCTTGGCGCTGCAGGTCCACCTTCTCGCCCCGCTTCAACTCACTCGCGGGCTTCCCAAAGAGGAGCACGGCGAGAATATCGGCTTGGTCGAGCGGCGGCTCACTCGTAAGATCCAACGTCGGCTCCTCTGCGCTCCCTGCGATAACCACCTTGACCAGATACTCGGACGCTTGATGTGCCGCCACGATGTCTAGCGATGGATTGATTTTCTGGCCACCCGTAAACACAACCCGGCCGCGTTCCATGACAAAACGGCGGCCTTTGAACCCGGCCCAACCCTCCTCGATCTCGATGCCGCCGACCAAGGAAAGTAGCCCTCCTTTTGGCTTTTTGGCTCGGACATCACCCGTCAGTTCTAGTCTGGCATTGGGATGCCTCACCTGGGTATCACGGGCCAAGCGCAGGTTGAAATCCAGCGCTAGCGCCTGGTATATCGGGCTTTCGACAACTCCTGGTTCCTTCGCTTGCTGTTGCGGCGCTGGCCTGATCCGATCCTCGGCTTTGACTACGACGATCGTCTCATCGCGAGGCGTGATCGGCTTGTCTTGGAGAACCGTGAGATCAGGGCTTAGTCGCGCGTGGAGCACCTCTGCCTGGCCAGTCACACTGGGTGAGGTTAGGGGGCCTTGGGCATCCACCTTCAAGTCGATCTCGGCCTTGTACTGGCGTGTCCAGATCGCCGGCCAACGCGTTGCGGTTAGCGAAATCTCGACTCGTTGCGGGCGGTAGTCGCGGATATCTACCCGCCCGTAGCCTTGGATCCGGCCTTTGCGGGATTGAGCCGAGATCTGCGCGATGCGTATCTGATTCGGACCTATTGTCCCGATGAGCGTTACATCGGCATAACTCAAGCCGGTCGCCTCTACCGTGGCTTTACCCTCGTGCAGTCCGAAGCGACCCGAGAGCTGCGGGCGTGACACCGGCCCCTGTAACCGCAGGTCCAAGACCAGCTTCCCTTCCACGTCGCGTATACCTTGGTCCGCCAGCGCGTTGAGCACGGCCAGGTCCAGACCGGTGGAACGGATACTAGCGTCCAGGTCGCCGTGAGCCTCCGCCTTAAAGCCACCTGCCCAAGCTAAAGCCACCGGCAGGCTGCCCGTCGCGTTAAGCGCGTGTGCGGCGTCCTGCTTCACGACCAGGTCGAACGTCGCTCGTCGCTCGTCATACGTGAGCCGAGTCGAAACCCCAGCCAAAGCCTGATCGCCTACCCGTAGTTGAGCCATATTCCCGCTGGCGGCTATCCGCGGGGCCGCAGCCGTACCACCGATGTTCGCCCGTATCCCGAGTCGCCCTGCCAATCGAGGCTTCGCTAAAAGCGCTTGCAAACCGGCGAGGTCGAATCGATCGATCTGCAGCCTGAGGTCTTGGCCACCCGATAGCGAGAACGTGCCATCCGCAAGCAGGCGCTGGTCTCCATTGACAACCAATAAGTTGTCGATGGTGATCTCATCCCCCTTTTTAACAACGTTGGCCGGCTGTGCGAGTTGCCAAGCGCCCCCGGCCGTCGCCAGACGGAATTCTTTGAGGCTTACCGCAAGTCGATCGGCAGCCGATTGGACGTCCAACCGCAATTGCTGAGCACTCCCCGCCGTGTCCTGCGCCTTTACTGCGATCTGAGCGAATAGGGTTTCGGCGGGCGGCAAGGTGACATTGGCATCGAGTGTCCTGAAGCCCACATTTGCCGCCTTTAGCCCTGCCAGCCGGGCCGTTACTGTGCCGCGCGGTTGCGGCTTTCCGATCGCACTGATGTCGAAGTCGACGGTCCCGCTTTTTAAAGAAAAGTCCGGCAGGCGCAAGGCGGCTGCCTTCAGGTCCCCCTGCGCCGCCAAATCGTCGATCACGCCTTTCGCTTTTCCACTAAGTTCTAGCCTTCCAGACCCTTGTTGGCCGGCAACAGCGAGCCACGGCTCGATATCATCCATCTGCACCGTGTAAGACAAGGCTCCGGGCGCATCCGCCTTCGTGGCTACTTGTCCGCTGATGGCTATGTTGGTGCCATTGGCGACGAGCCGCGCCTGGTCGATCCGAACACGCTGGTTTGCAAGCTGCGCATCGAGCCGTCCGCTTCGGACTCGAACAGGCCCCACGCGGGATGGGAGTAGATCGACCTCGGCCTTGGTGTTCATGTTCGCGAACGTCAGGCCCTTCCCGCTGATCATGGCCTTCAAATTAAGGTCACTTTCGATCGGGTCTGCTCTTGCCGCAAGCTTTTTGATGTCTAAGTGCTCGGCCGATAGGTCGAGCCGATAATGGGGCGTCTCTCCCACGCGAATCTCTCCTTGCCAGGTCGCCTTACCCATTTCTCCCCTAAGCTCCCCTTTGAGGGTAGCGCTACCGCGGTCCAGGCGCGCGTCTGTGGCGGCGGTGCCGATCTGCCAATCGCCCAGTCGCAATGCTTGGCCTTTCAGCTCGGCTCGTGCCGAAAGTTGGTCCAATGACGCGCCTGCTCCGCGCGCCGACAGCGTGCCCTCCATAACCCCGGCCATTTCTGACTCGAGGAGATCGGTTATATCGAGCCGTACCAGGCGGGCCGTCGCCGCGTATCGCGGCTCAGCTCCGCTCACATCGGCCCGCAGCTCGCCCGTGATGCGCGATCGAGCGGCTACGAGCTTGAGCGACGCTTGCAGATCAGAGAGGGGACCGCGCACCACTAGGCTGCCCGTCATATCCGACTTGAGCCTCAGGTCCGGAACAAACTTGCGGACCTCTGCCGCGGCCAACTTATCGAGCCACATCGTCGCCTCAACGTTGGGGGCTTTTAGGTTGCGAAGCGCACCTCCAAAGCGCAGGCGAGACAGCGGCGTGGAGAGGACCAAACGCCTGACCCGCGCGGTGGCAGGAGGGATGGTGTCCTGGTAAGCAAGCGCAGCATCCATTTGAACGGGAGGGATCCCCGATGCCGTCAGCCGTGTCGCCAGCCGACTGACCTCGGCCGCGACGCCCGCGGGGCCGAGCACGCCATGGGCATCCAGCTCTGTATCTGTTAAATAATAACTTTGGCCACCCGGCAGTCGGAGATCGATACGACGCCCGCGCAACATGATCTCATGCATGGCCACCGTCAGCGGCAATCCTGCGCCCTTTTCGGCCTCTGGCTTTCTTGGAGACAGCGCCTCTACCAGGTTCCAATGACCCTGCAAGTCTTGCTTAGCCCTCACGACAATCCCGACGACCCGCAAAGAGTCGACCTCTACACGGCCCCTGAGCAAGGGTAGCAGCCGGTAGCTCGCGGTGATGCGGGGCACCGCCAGGAGCACTTCCCCTTGGTATCGCACACTGAGATCCAAAAGGATTAGGTTGGTCCATATCGACCCTCGCACCCTGCCGAGGCTGATTTGGCCCCGGACGCTCTCGTTCAAGGCGGCTACTACTTCATCGCGCAAGCGATCGCGAAATCCTTCGGTGCGCGAATACAGCACGAGCCCTACTACGACGAGTAGCAATACCCCACTTGCGATCAACGCTGCCCAGCCAAAATAAGTCCTCCTCTTGGCCATGTCAAAAGAACTGCCCGATGCTGAAATGCACCTGCCAGGCCGCATCGCCGGGGGGTGGATTGAAGGGGAAGCCCAAATCTAAACGCAAGGGTCCGACCGGCGTCAGATAGGACACCCCAAAACCCGTGGAAAATTCCAGCTCGTCGAACGGAAGGTCGTAGGCGCGTGTCGACACCTGGCCAAAGTCCAGAAATACCGCTCCGCTGAGATCCCTCCATAGAGGGCGGCGCAACTCGATGGAACCCTCCACCAGGCTCAGGCCACCAATGGGATCGTCCGCGCTACTCAGCGGTCCGAGCCGCCTGCGGCCATAGCCGCGCACGCTCTTCTCGCCCCCCGCGAAGAACCGCTCGAAGAGCGGGAAATCATCGTCTGCCCCAAGGCTATCCGCGATACCGATCTCCAGGCGACCGGCCAACACGGTTTCCCACCCCACCTGCTGATACTTCTTTCCCTCGGCGCTGAGCTTAAAGTATCGAAAGTCCCCACCCCAGATCTCACCGGCCTGCTCGCCAACAAGAGTCACGATCCCCCCTTTTTGGGGATTGAGCAGATCGTCCGTGGCGTTCCACACCACGCCCAGTGTGGGGCCCGACAGAAAGCCCTTTTCTTTGATCCCACCGAGCGCCTGGACGGTCGCGTCAGCCACCTCCTCCAGCGTGTCATATTCCACTCGATAGCCGATGAACCCAGAAAGCGCGGGAGAGAACCGATGCTCTAGGCGCGGGCGAAAGCGCGAGAAATTGAGCAGGAAGGTCTCCTCATCCTGTTGTCCCAGGGCGACGTTGACCGCCCCCAGCGTATGCGGGGTAAGGAAGTGGGGTTGGATGAAGCTTGCATCCAGCTCGCGCGTGATAGCTGACCCCTTAAGATTGAAGGAGAGCTGGCGACCCCCCCCAAGCCAGTTGTGATGAGTCCACTGGAGCTGGCCACGAAACTCATCTTCTGTCCCATAGCCTACACCGATGCGAATGCTTCGCGGCGCTTGCTCCTCGACACGGACCCGCATGGGGACGATTCTGGTATCTTTCTTGGTCTCTTCGGCAACCAACTGCACGGAGCGAAATAATCCCAGATTGACGATCTTCTCACGCGACACCTTGATCTGCCTCACAGAGAACTGATCACCTCGTTTATAGGTGATCTCTCGCAAGATCAACTCGGGAGAAACCCGCTCCGTTCCCTGCACTCGTGTCTCTCCGAACACGGCTCGCGGTCCGGGTTTGACGCTGTAGTCCACCCATGCCTGTCGTTCTCTTGGATCGATTTTCGCTTCGCGCTGGGTCTCCACATGGGCGTGACCCCGATCCAGATAATAGGCCCGCAAGGCCTCCTCGCTTTGCTGATAGGCTTCTTCGGTAAAGATCTCACCCGCCTTCAAAGGCAGATCTGGGATCCGATCGGGAGTCTTGTCCCTAGCGATCGCGACGGTGATGTTTTGGACCTTGACCGGCTGGCCTTCCGCTATCTGAATGCGCGCGCTGATCAGCGCCTCGTCGTCGATCTCAAGGTCATAGCCCACCCGTGTGTCGTAGTACCCGCGCTCTTCATAGAAGCGCCGCAGTCGTTTGATATCGGTCTCGAAGACGATCGAGTCAAATATCGGCGGCTTGCGCCAAAACAGATAAAAGGGACGACTCTTGGTAAGGATCTCCTTTCCCAGAGCGCGTGCGGAGAAGGCTTTATTGCCGGCGATCTGGACCTCTTTGACCCGATACTGCTTTGATGAGTCCAGTTCGTTGATCGTGGCCGCTGGGAGATACGGGTGCCAGAAACACCCGAGCATCAGACAGAGCACGGATTTCTTCATGTGCTGATCGACGCGCTTCGTAGGCGGCAAAAAGCGTGCGGAGGATAACGATAAGCGTCGTATCGAACCTTTCTTGGAGCCGATGAACCGAACGACCATATAAGGGAGGCTACGGCTCTGGGAATGAGGCACTGCTGTTGGCCTTCCGATGGAACCTCCGGCAATTAAAACTTCCATTGGCTTACACCGCCACTTCAGAAGGATACCTCGATCGCTCACGATCAGCGCCGTCCATCGTCCGGAGGATCATGGATCCACAAAGTGTCCCTTTCGCTGCGCCTCCTCCGGACCTTCGGCGGGGGAAGAAGGAACCGAGAACGTTGCTACAATTTAGTCTTCTTTCCCCAAACCTTACACTAACCTTTGTAACTCTTACCGATGGATGAAGTCTCGTCGGCCGGGAGATATCTCGGATAGGCTCGTAACCTCTTGTACAACCAGATATTTTGTGTTTCCTTCTTTTTTTGGCATGGATACTGTCTGGTAAGCAAAAGGCCGGCCCATTCCTAAGCGTAGCCTCTCAATAGAGAGGCTCTCGAAATCCCAATCGCACCGAGGAGATATTACTAGAAACAGTCAAGTAGAGCATCGCCAGTAGCGGAACGCTCCTCTCAGTCCAGATCCCAAGAACGCTGAGATATTCTAAAGAAAATGATGGGGCGTCAGAGTGAAGCCGAAACGTTGGTCGAGAAAGGTGACGGAAGAAAGCCGCGCCCTTGTGCTGGAGCAGGATGTCTTTACCTGGGATGACCCCAAGAGGATCGCCGCATCCTTGAAAAGATCCGCGGAGGCGAGCGATCAAAGAAAAGCAGGGCCGTTTCAATCCGCGATGTCCATGCTCAATTTCTATATCAATCGCGCGGGATCGAATCTATCGAAGGAAAGGAAGGCGGTCCTTAATGAAGCCAAGAACGAGCTACGGAAAGTGTTGTTTGGACCGCTACCGGCAGAGTGACCGCGGTCCTGGTGAGGCAAGACGAAAACATGGCTTGCTCGGATCGGGCGGCTTTGCACGCCGCGCCTCGACCAGAACGAGAAACAGAAGGACGCGGATCATCCGCTGTGCTTGCAGCCCGGCGAATCGATGTGGAGTGATTATGGATAGTGCGGTGCTAGGCGCGTTAAGCCTCGCACTGGGCTTAGGGCTGCTCATCGGCCTGCAGCGCGAGCGCGCCGGCTCGAGTGTTGGAGGGATCCGCACCTTTCCTTTGATCGCCCTGCTCGGTGTGATGTGCGGATTATTGGCCAGCGTGTGGAGCGATCTCATCGTCGCCGCCGGTTTTATCGGGGTCACCAGCATGGTGGTGCTCGCCAACCTCACCAAGTACAAGGAGGGAACCGAAACCACCGGTCAGACCACCGAGGTGGCGGCGTTATTGACCTATGCCCTCGGCGCTTATCTGGCCACTAAAAACTACCCCGTAGCGATCGTCATCGGCGGTATCACGGCTGTCCTATTGCACGCTAAAGAGCCGATGCATCAATTCGCCGGAGGCTTAAGCGAGCGTGACGTGCAAGCGGTGATGCGCTTCGTCATCATTTCGCTCATCATCCTCCCGGTGCTGCCGGATAAAGCCTTCGGTCCTTACCAGGTGCTCAATCCTAGGGAGATCTGGTGGATGGTCGTGCTGATCGTCGGCATCGGGCTCGCCGGTTATGTGAGCTACAAGCTGTTCGGTGGGCGTGCCGGGGTCGTGCTCGGCGGGATCTTCGGCGGCCTTATCTCGAGTACCGCGACCACGGTCGCCTACGCTCGACGCATCAAGGAGAACCCGGAGGCGGCTTCCCTAGCGGCGGTAGTCATCATGATTGCCTCTACCGTCGCCGCGGCACGAGTCATCGTCGAGGTTGCCGTCGTGGCGCCGAGCATTCTCGGCACCGTGGCGCCACCGCTCGTGGCCTGGTGCGTGTTGATGGTGATGATCTCGGTGGTGATACTGCCATCGGCTAAGACACATGGCGATGACATTCCGCAGCAGGAAAACCCGGCGGAGCTGAAAAGCGCGCTCATATTCGGCGCAATCTACGCACTCGTTATCTTCGCCACTGCGGCGGCCAAGGACTACTTCGGTGGCCAGGCGCTTTACGGCATCGCCCTGATTTCAGGCTTCGTTGATGTCGATGCGATCACCTTGTCCACCGCTCGGCTCGCGGCCGAACAGCGCGTCGATTTAACCACCGCCTGGCAAGCGATCCTGATTGCCTCGTTGGTGAATCTCGCGTTCAAAGCGGTGGCGGCGTTGACCCTGGGTTCGGCGCAGTTGTTCTTGCGTGTGGCGAGTGCCTTCGGCGTCGCGATCGCAGGCGGCGTGGCCATCCTTGTAGCATGGCCGTGAGCATGATCGACGTTCTTTCGGACATACTTAGTTTGGATCTCGGAGTTTGAGATGGTCAAGCGGCCTCAAGCTCCTTGTTTGATGAGCCCGATAGCGGTAATAGCCCGTTGATCATGCGTACCAGCGCTCGTCGCCGGAGCCGGCTCGCAGCGCGAAGTGATAGCCCGTCGCATCCGAGTAGAGCCAGGGCAGGGTGACGGATCCGGGGATATTCCCACAGCCCGCCGTCCAGAGGCAAACAAATTGCACGCGGCGTGTTTCCAGCGGCAAGCTGCTATGCTGCCCGGCATGAGCGATTCAATGCAGACGGACACGATCCGAACGAAAGTCCCGGCGCGGCTAGATCGATTGCCATGGTCGCGCTGGCACTGGTTGGTCATCATCGGCCTTGGGACGGTGTGGGTCTTAGACGGCCTTGAAGTCACGATCGTCAGTGCCGTGGCCGGCCGTATCACCGAGCCTGGCAGCGGCCTCGAATTTTCTGCCTCGCAGATCGGCTTGGCTGGCGCGATCTACATCGCCGGTGCGGTGACTGGTGCCTTGTTCTTCGGCTATCTCACCGACCGCTATGGGCGCAAGAAGCTGTTCCTCATCACCTTGGCACTCTATCTCGGGGCGACAACGCTCACCGCGTTCGCCACCGATGCTTGGTGGTTCTACCTCTTTCGTTTCCTCACCGGTGCAGGTATTGGTGGTGAGTACGCGGCCATCAACTCCGCCATCGACGAACTCATGCCCGCGCGCCTGCGCGGGCGCATCGCGCTGTTCATCAATGGGTCGTACTGGGTGGGCACCGGATTCGGCGCCGGCCTTGCCATGGTCCTGCTCGACACGAATATCTTTCCCACCGATGTCGGGTGGCGGCTCGCCTTCGGACTAGGCGCCGTGCTGGGACTCGCGATCCTGCTCGTTCGGCGCCATGTTCCAGAGAGTCCGCGCTGGCTGTATATTCATGGCCGTGCGCGCGAGGCCGAGGAGTTGGTCAGTAGAATAGAAAAAGATATTGAGCATGAAACCGGCAGGCCTTTGGGGGAGCCCGGCCCGGCCATTACAATTCACCAGCGCCGAGCCATCGGCTTCGTTGAAATCGCTAGCACCGTGGCCAGGTTATATCCCAAGCGTGCGTTTCTTTGCTTCTCACTCTTTATGGGTCAGGCGTTTTTGTACAACGCCGTCTTTTTCACCTACGTACTGGTTTTGACGACTTTCTACAGTGTGCCTTCAAGCGCCGCGCCGCTTTACTTGATCCCGTTCGCGTTCGGCAACTTCCTCGGGCCACTGCTGCTAGGACCGCTGTTCGATACACTCGGGCGGCGCAGGATGATCGCCGGCACCTACATTGTTTCCGGGGTGCTTCTAGCCGTTACCGGTTATCTGTTCACCAATGGCGTGCTGACCGCAGTCACACAGACCGCCGCCTGGATGGTTATTTTCTTTTTCGCCTCGGCAGGCGCCAGCGCCGCATATCTCACGGCGAGCGAGATTTTTCCCATGGAGATCCGAGCGCTCGCCATTGCCTTTTTCTTTGCCATAGGCACAGCAGCGGGTGGAATCTCAGGGCCACTCGTGTTTGGCAACCTGATCGAAACCGCCCGCGCGGCCGACGTGTTCCTAGGGTATCTTATCGGCGCTGCGCTCATGAGCGCCGCGGGCCTAGTGGAAATCCTCATCGGTGTCGACGCGGAAGGCAAGAGCCTTGAAGACATCGCGCGGCCGTTGACAGCGGCGGAGGGGGACATTCAGTAACTCACTATCAAGGAACCTTTGATCGAGGCATTCTTACCCGCATTTTGGCTACGCGCGAGGCTTGTAATGGCATCGAACCAGCAGATACCTGTCGTGCCTGACGCCTTTGTGTTCTAGGTGTGCTTCCTGACTGAACCATTGCACAAGCCGGTCGGGCAAGGCCGCCGACGGAAAAAACCAGGATCTCGGCGCTATACGTTATAATTACGCCCTTCATGCGGCTTCCATCGGGTATGCCTATGTCCCGGTAACGGTATATTCAGGCGCAAGTTTCAGGTCGATCAATAAGCCACGTGCGCAGCACTTCGCCACGGGCCGCGGAGTCGGCCGTGCGTTCCGCGCAGAATGCGGCCATGTGCGGGTGGCCGGCCACGCGTTCCCTTTTCCGCCATGGTTTGATATAAGGCGCAGCGATCAGCCCTCAATTTCCTGCCGCCCACAGTGGAAAAACGAGGTGATTCGCTGGGCTCAAGTGCCCGACGGCGCTTCTCGCGTCTCGGGCATGAGAGCAAGCACAAGCGCGAGGCCTACGGTGCTGACCCCGGTCAAGAAAAGAAACGTAGCGACACTACCGGACGCATCCGCGATGTAGCCGGCGAGCGTCGTGCTGATCGACGCGCCGATGCCGACGGCGACGCCAACGACGCCTTGGGCGAAATTGAAGTGGCCGCTCCCGCGCGTGGTATCGGCGATGACGAGCGGCACGAGCACGCCGAGCGTCGCTGCTGAAATGCCGTCGAGGAGCTGAGCCGCGATGATCACGTAAGGCTCGCTTGTCGCCGCGAACACGGCCCCCCGGATCGACAACGCCGCGAAGCACAAAGCGAGCAGCGGACGCCGGCCCCAGCTCTGCGCTTTGCGCCCGACCCAGGGCGCGATGGCAGCGACCAGGAATTGCGGCCCGAGAATGCAGATCGCCAGGGCCGACGTGGCCCATTCGGGCGCGCGCATTGTCAACAGACCTGCCATGATCGGCAGCATTGCCGCATTGGCTAGCTGGAACAGCACGATCGCGGTGGCAAAGATCAGCAGCGCTCGGCCGCGCGCGAGGCTTGTAATGGCATCGAACCAAGAGCCGGGATCGCTTTTGCGCACGCCGCCGCGCGCCAAATCCGGATCGATCTCCCTCGGCCGGATCTGCGCCAATGCGATGAGTGTCGGGATGGCCAGCACCGCGGTGAGAAAGAAGATCGCCCGATTGGAGAAATAATGCGCCAGGGCGCCCATCGCGCCTGCGGCAATGCCGTTTCCGAGAGACAGGTAGCGGGCATTGCGTCCGAGCCTGACGCTGAAGGCGGCATGGCCGACCAGCCCGAGGCTGATCGCGGCGAGCACCGGCCCGGTGAGGGAGCTTGCGATTGCGTGCAGAACCTTGGCGACAACGACCACGCCGAAGGCCGGCCAAAGCCCGAGCAGGAGCGCACTGGTGCTGATCGCGAATACAGCCAATGCAGCGAGCAGACGCTTGGCGGGCACGCGATCGACCAGCGCGCCGACGGGAATTTGCATAGCGAGGCCGGTAAGCGTACCGATGGTCAGGATCAGCCCGATGTCGAGTTGCATCCACGCAACGGACGTCAGATAGGCCGCGACGAACGGACCCCATCCGGTCTGAACATCGGCAAGAAAGAAAGCGAACCAGTCGAGCCCGCGCTGACTGCGGTGCAAGGGTTGCATGGGGGGTCAGTCGGTCACACCTTTTCAACAGGCAGACCCGGACCGGGAACCTACGGAGAGCTAGGTACACAGCATCCTGCGAACGACTCCGGCGCACAGGGCACGCCGCGCGTATCCTTAGAACCTGGGGCTGCGAATACCCACAGCCTACCGCGAGCGGTTAATCGAATGCTTATAAGTTTCACTTTGTGTTAAACCTCATTTAAGCAATCAATCGGTTACCTCACCTGTTTGAATAAATGGCCATAAGCCAACCGCTGCCCGTTTTCCCAGGGACGGTAAGCATTACAGAAATCGATCCGCTCACCCAATGGTGGATGGGATTGCCGCCACAGGTTATACAGCCAATGCGGCCGCGGCACGCGCAGATTCTCTTCTTGCAATTTAACGAAAGCGGTTGCGGCGGCGCGGTTGTTCTGCGTGATCTCCAAACCGAATTGATCCGACTCGTGTTCGAGGCTGCGATTGAAAGCCAGTACGACCGGCGAGGCAATAAACAGATAGCAACTAAACAGCAAAATAATCAGCGGCTGCGAAGCGATGTCGGATAACGCCGTGAAGCCGAACCGCTGGCCGTACTTGCCCAGCACCCAAGCCACCGTGCGGTGGATAGCGTAGAGCGTCAGCAAGATCACCGCCCCCATAAAGAAGAGCAGCTTCCACATGTGACCGAGCACATAATGGCCCATCTCGTGCCCCATGACGAAGAGCAGTTCCGGCCCGCTCAGCTTCGCAATCGTCGTGTCCCACAGGACGATGCGGTTGGTGTTGCCAAAGCCGGTAACGTAAGCGTTCAGCGCCTTGGTGTCTTCGCTTTTATTGACCTCGAAGACGCGGCTACCTTCGATGCCGATGCGGTCGGCGAGCGCGAGAATCTTCTGTTCAAGCGCCTTGTCCTTCATCGGCCCGAAATCGTTGAAGAGCGGATCGAGCCAGATCGGTTTCACCAGAATAGCTACGAGGAGAAAAGGGATCATCAGCAAGCCCGAATATAGCCACCAACGCCGGGGGCTCTTCCTCAGCAACAGATACGGCACCCACAGGAACAGAAAACCTATTGCGATGACGACCAGCAAGCCTTTGAGCGAATCGCCAAACCATTTATTGAAGGTCTGATTCGACAGCCCATAAGCGTGCTGGCGCACAAAGCCCATGTAATAACTGAGCGGCAGATCAATCACCCAGGTGATTACCGAGAAAAGAACAAAGTAGATCCCGATCACAAACAACCAGAGTTTGCCAACACGTTGCGCCACGTTGCGCAGGCGCGCCGAAAACCCGGTGAACAGAAAGACCAGCGGAATCAACCAGCCCCACAGCTGGCTGAACAGCCACAGCCAATTGCCACCCCGATGGTATTGCAACGCTTGCTCGCTCGGTTCGGGGATGGGCACCGGCCCGGTATCAACAGGCGGTGGCATCGGCCCAGTACCTGTCGGTTCGGCGTTAGGCGACTGGGCGAAGAGCGCAGTAGACAGGCTCAGGCAGAACACAGCTACCCAAAGTGAGATCCGCAAAGCTCCTCCTGACCGGGGAAAGGACTGCTAGCTTGTAAAGCCAGGGAAAGGGGCTTGAATCGTACAACTGGCCCTGAATCGTACAGCATCAAAAAAGCAGGATCGTAACTTATTGATTTTGGGGCCCGGAGGGACTCGAACCCCCGACTCCCAGGTTCGAAGTTAGCCATTTGAACCATAACTTGTTGTCATAACAAGCACTTTGCTGTGGGATGCTCGTTGCAAGAATTAGGACTTAGCATAACGATGCACTACTGAAACCCGCAAAACTCCCGCAACAGATTTTGGCCGGGTGCCGCTCTGATCGGCCGAGCAATGCAACATCGTAGCACGAGATAGGTTGCGTCAGTGAGTCAGTACCCCCGCATACCGATCCACACACTGGCAACGCCTACTGCTTACACAAACTCGTACGATCGGGTCAGCCGGTTGAGGTTTGGTGCGTCCGCTAGCTACTTTCCGGCGCAAAATTCATAGACCTCCGCGCAGAGGTTTCGAGGCCGAGGGGTCGCGTTCTGTGCAAGAACGTACCGGAATGGGGCATAGGGTTGCGCGCGCATTTTTTCGAATGGACTATTGACGGGCATTTTGTTTGGTGATACCTTAACTATTATGATAGTTAAGGATAGAGCGGTTGCTGAGCTCGTAG
>Ga0187893_10008387_pt1 | contig 16309 bp, 11 predicted proteins | sample MA1701074metaG_FD_139574 | JGI IMG/M metagenome (GOLD analysis project Ga0187893, IMG submission 139574) | White microbial mat communities from a basaltic lava cave in the Kipuka Kanohina Cave System on the Island of Hawaii, USA - MA170107-4 metaG ...
CCGCTGAGGAGGGAGGGCCCCAGGCCCTCCACCACGACGGGGAAGCAGGAAGAGACGGACTGGGGAAGGGCCATCGCCGATGGTTGGCCGCACCTCCGGGAGCGGCCGCCACGTCCGCCTGGTTGCCGTAAGGCGCCGGGTGTATGGAGGCAACGGCCCGACTGGTGCGGCCCCGAGAAGCACGGGAGGCGAAAGCCGAGCGGGCTACTCGGGGTCGTTCCGCGTCCCGGCCCGAACGCCATCGATCGAGCAGGCGAGACCATCCACCTTCCTGTCACACCCCCTCGCTACGGTCGCCCCATGGACCTCCTCGACGGGCTCGATGCCGCCCAGCACGCGGCAGTGGTGTCGTCGTCGCAGCCGCTGTGCATCCTGGCCGGCGCTGGCTCCGGCAAGACCCGCGTGCTCACCCGGCGCATCGCCCACCGCATCGCCACGGGCACGGCCGACGCCGAGCACGTCCTGGCCCTCACCTTCACCCGCAAGGCGGCCGGCGAGCTACGCAGCCGCCTGCGCAGCCTGGGCGTGCGAGACGGGGTGGCCGCCGGGACCTTTCACGCCATCGCGCTGGCCCAGCTCCGTCAGCGCTGGGCCGACCGGGGCCAGAACCCCCCGGTCCTCCTCGAGCGCAAAGCCCGCCTCCTGGCTCCCCTTCTGCCGCGCGCCCAGGCTGGCGGGCGGCCGTCGGCCACCCTGCAACCAGCCGACCTGGCGGCCGAGATCGAATGGGCCAAGGCACGGATGGTCGCTCCCGCCGGCTACCAGGCCGCTGCGCTGGCCGCCGGGCGCACCCCACCGGTGGCCGCCGCCACCATGGCTGCGCTCTACCAGCGCTACGAGGACGACAAGTCCCGCAAGGGCCTCGTCGACTTCGAGGACCTGCTCGGCCTCTGCGCCCGGGCCCTGGCCGAGGATCCCGAGTTTGCGGCCGCCCAGCGCTGGCGCTTCCGCCACCTGTTCGTCGACGAGTTCCAAGACGTCAACCCCGTTCAGTTCCACCTGCTCCAGGGGTGGATGGGCGACGGCATCGGCCGAGCTGATTCAGGCGGGCCCGACCTGTGCGTCGTCGGCGACCCTAATCAGGCCATCTACGCCTGGAACGGGGCCGACCCCACGCTGCTCACCGGCTTCGCCCAGCGATTCCCCGGTGCCGAAGTGGTCCGTCTCGACCGCAACTACCGCTCCACCCCTCAGGTGGTGGCCGTGGCCGGCGCCGTGCTGGCGGCCGGCGGCCAGGCGCAGAGCGCGGCCATCCACGCCGTCCGGCCGGACGGGCCGGCACCGATCATGCGCCAGTTCGACACCGATGTGGCCGAGGCCCAGGGCGTCGCCCGCGCCCTGCGGCGCGCTCATCGGCCGGGTGTGGCGTGGTCGCAGATCGCCGTCCTGGCCCGCACCAATGCCCAGCTCCTGGTGCTCGACGAACACCTGCGGGCGGCCGCCATCCCGACCCGGGTCAGCGGTGGTGGCTCACTCGTCCGTCTGCCCGAGATCCGCGCCGCGCTGGACCAGCTGCGCCAGGCGCCGGGCGCCGTGGCCTTCGTGTCCCGCCTGGCCGATGTCGAGGCGCTGGCCGCCGACGGCGGGGCCGACGAGCGGCGCCGGAACCTGGAAGCCCTGGTCCGACTGGGCCGCGACTATGCCGCCGTCGACTCTTGCCCCTCGGTCGAGGGTTTCGTCGTTTGGCTCGGCTCGGGCGGCCGCAGCGACGACGTCGACGTGGGCGCCGATGCCGTCGAGCTCAGCACCTTCCACCGGGCCAAGGGCTTGGAATGGCGCATCGTGGTCGTAACCGGCCTGGAGAAGGGCTTGGTCCCCATCGGCCACGCTGACTCCCCGGCGGCCGAGGCGGAGGAACGCCGTTTGCTGTACGTGGCCCTCACCCGGGCCACCGACGAACTGAACTGCACCTGGGCCGACCGCCGGACCTTCGGATCACGTACGGTCAACCGCGCGCCGTCGCCCTATCTCGAACCCATCCAGTCCACCGTGGCCGCCATGGAACACGGCGGCACCCCAGCGGAATGGAAGGCCCGCATCGACGCCGAGCGCTCCCGCCTGCGGTCGCTGGCCGGCGGTCGAAGCGGCGATGGCCGTGGCCGTCGGTCCGGCGCCTCCGGTCGTCCCACCCTGGGCGACAACGCCGATCCCGCCGTCCTCGACGCCCTGAAGGGTTGGCGGTCGGCCGCCGCCCGGGCCTCGGGCGTTCCTGCCTACGTGATCTTCCACGACTCCACGTTGGCAGCGGTGGCCGAGGCCCGGCCCGCCTCCCGGGCCGAGCTGCTCGCCCTCCCCGGCCTCGGTCCGGTCAAGGCCGAACGCTACGGCGAGACCCTGTTGGCGTTGCTCGCCAAGGTCGCCACCTAGGTGGCTGGCTTGGCCAACGACGTCAGGCCGGTACGAGGTCGGCGACGTCGCGATGGACGGCAACCAGTCCACGATCAAAGGTCGCTACGCGAGCGCCCTGGACCCGGGCCCGGGCGGCCGGGTAGGCGTCGGTGAGCTGGCGGTGTGAATCCCTTGACGGATGTGCTTGGCGGCGCGACAACGAAGGGTGTGCAGACATTCCTGTGGCCGGCAGAGGGTGGGTGGCCCTATCCCGACGGCGTTCGCGAGATCAGCGACCCGTCCGCCGACGCCGACGACGACCTGATGTCGCTGCTCGCTCCGTCCGCTCACCTGTTCGACGGTCTGGAGCCGGTCGAGCGCCAGATCGTGACCCGTCACTACGGCCTGGACGGCCGCGCCCCGCAGACGATGAAGCAGCTCCACGCCGAGACGGGCTTGTCACGGGCCGAACTGCGAGAGGCACTCGGCGCCGGCCTCGCCAAGCTCCGAGCCCACCTCCAGACCTGATCCGCGGCGTCGGGCGGTACGGTCGGCGGTGTGACCGAGCACGCCACGGCTGAGGACGACGTCACGGTCGAGGCGGCGGGCCGAGAGTTGGTCATCACCCATGCCGGGAAGGTCCTCTTCTCCGGACGGGGCGAGACGAAGATCGACCTGGTCCGCTATTACCAGGCGGTGGCGGTCCCGGTGCTTGCCGCCATGGGTCAGCGCCCTGTCCTGCTGCAACGCTTCCCCAACGGCGCCGGCGGCTCCTCGTTCTTCCAGAAGCGGGTCCCCGAGAGTCGGCCTGAGTGGCTGCAGACCACGGTCGTGTCGACGCCCAACGGCACCACCTCCCGGGCCCTGGTGGCCGCCGATGTCGCCCACGTGCTGTGGGCCGTCAACCTCGGCTGCCTCGGCTTTCACGTCTGGCCATCGCGGGCCGATGACCCCGACCACGCCGACGAACTGCGCATCGATCTCGACCCGAGCCCCGGCGTCGACTTCGCCATGGTCCGCGAGGCGGCGGGCGAGGTGCAACGCCTGTTCGACGAACTGGGCGTCATCAGCCATCCGAAGACCACCGGCAACCGGGGAATCCATGTCTACGTTCGCCTCCTCCCCGAGTGGGATTCGATCGCCGTGCGATCGGCCGCCGTCGCCGTGGCTCGCGAACTGGAACGCCGGCGGCCGGAGCTGATCACCGCCGCCTGGTGGAAGGAGGAGAGGGGCACTCGGGTGTTCGTCGACTTCAACCAGAACGCCCCCCACAAGACCATCTTCGGCGCCTGGTCGGTGCGCGCTCGTCCCGGAGCCCAGGTCTCCACCCCGTTCGACTGGGCCGAATTGGCCACCATCGAGCCGGACCAGCTCACCCTGGCGACGGTGCCCGAACGAGTTGTCGCGGCGGGCGACCCGTGGGCGTCGATGGACGACGAACCCCAATCCCTGCAACCGCTCCTCGACCTCCTCGCCGCTGACCAGGCCGCCGGCCTGGTCGACGCGCCGTGGCCCCCCGTCTATCCCAAGATGCCCGGCGAACCGCCGAGGGTGGCCCCCAGCCGAGCCCGCAAGGCACCACCCGAGTAGTCGCCCGCCGGCACCCTCTTCGGGGTGGCCCGGGTCAGGGGCGATCGATTCCGCATCCGGCGGCGCCGTTCACGAGTTCCTGCCGGACGACTAGGGGTCATCGACGTCGATGAAGAGGGGCGCGTGGTCCGACGGCAGTTTTCCCTTGCGGGCAGTGCGATCCACCAACGCGAAGAGCAGCCGGTCGGCCAGCGGGCGGGTCACCATCATGAGGTCGATGCGCATCCCGCGGTGCTCGTGGAAGTCACCGGCCCGGTAGTCCCAGTAGGTGTACAGCCGGTCCTGCTGATAGCAGAGCCGGAAGGCGTCGACCAGGCCCCAGTCGGCGACGTCGGCCAGTGCCGCCCGCTCCGGCTCGCTCACGTGGGTGGATCGGACGAAGGCGTCGGGGTCCCACACGTCGCGGTCCTCGGGCGCGACGTTGAAGTCCCCACAGACCACCACCGGCGCGGCCGCATCGGCGGTGGCCTCGAGGTGTTGTCGCAGGCGCTCGAACCACGAGAGCTTGTACTGGTAGTGGTCGCTGTCCAGGCTGCGGCCGTTGGGGACATAGACGCTGGAAATCCGAACGCCGCCGCAGGTGGCGGAGATGAGCCGCGTGTCCTGGTCGGCCTCGACCCCGGCGCAGAAGCCGTCCACGACATCAATCATGCCGACCCGGCTCAAGATGGCCACGCCGTTCCACTGACCGCGGCCGTGGTGGGCGCTCTCGTAGCCCAGCGCCTGGAAGGCCAGGGCGGGGAAAGCGGCGTCGGCCAGCTTGGTCTCCTGAAGGCACACGATGTCGGGCGCGGCGTAGGCCAGCCACTCCTCCACACGGGGCATGCGGACCTTCAAGGAGTTCACGTTCCAGGTGGCTATACGCATCGACCGACCACCCTAGGTGGCTGGTGCCGAACTACCTCAACGCCCGAGAGGAGCACTGATGCAAGGGGCCGACCTGCGGTTTCGTGTCTCGCCGCGCCCACCCGCCGGGGGCGGGGCGATTCGACACCAGGCACCTAGGTGGCGCCGCCACGGAACGATGCCGTAGCCACCGGTGCACGATCTCGACCTTCTGGTGCCCGGCTTCGTGCGAACCGGCGTGCTCTTGTCCGATCGTCTCGGGAGATCCTCCTGAGTGATGGTCTTTCGACCGCTCCCGCGAGTCGAGCCGGCCGTGTCACCATGGCGAGGTGCACGTCGGTGCCGCTGTCGGTTTGGCCATCGTCGGATTGGCGCTGGCCGCCTGCGGCGACGGTCGGGTGGCGGTGAGGTCTGGCGCAGCGACCACCGTCGATCAGAACCGTTCGGCGCCGATGCCGGACCCGGCGCAGACGCCGGGCGCCGTTCGCCCGGGCGTCGGCGCCGATGAGCTGTGCCGCCCCGACTACGAGGCCACGGTTGCGCCACCGCCGGCCGCCAGAGTCGACGACGTTTTCGATGCCTACGGGGTGGCTGGTGATGAGCGGGCGGGCTACGTCATTGACCACTTGGTACCGGTGCACCTCGGCGGCACCGCCGACCGGGAGAACCTGTGGCCGCTGACGCGGTCCGGGTCGATGAACGCCGAGCTGAAGTCCCGGATCGAGGCCCTCCTCGTGGATGGTGTGTGCTCGGGGCAGGTTCGGCTGGCGGCCGCCCAGCGGGCCATCGCGGCCAACTGGCCGATCGCCTACCCGGCCGCCGGTGGCCTGCCCCCGCTGCCGGTGGCCGTTCCGGTTCCCGGACCAACTGCGCCGCCAGCGCCGACACTGACCCCAGCGCAGAACGACGAGATCCTCGCCGCCGTGCGAGCTGATCCCGGCGTGGCCCACCTGCTCGTGCAGGGCCGGGCGCGTGACGAGGTCGGCCCGATCTACGGAACCGACCAGGACCTCCTCGGCGGTGCCGTGCGTATCGTGTTCGACCCGCCGGCCGACGTCGTATTCGAAGCGCCCGTGGAGGGCTGCATCGACGGCCGGAGGCGCCGCGTGTTGCGCCGGGTCGACGCCGAGGGTGTCACCGGTGTGGCCGTCATGGTCTTCCTGGCCGACGGTGCCCAGGTGGAACGGGCGTCGGTTGAGCCGTCGAGGTTGCCTGGGCCGCAGGCCACCGTGCGGGAAACGACGGTACGCGAGTTGCAGCCGCCAGGCGCCCGTTGTCGACCGGCGCCGAGCAGCGACTGAGCCCCTCGTCCCGACAGGGTCTCTCTAGGAGCAGCGGGGCGTGGGTCAGCTCGGCAGCTTCTTGGCCGGTCTCGCGCGGGTGGCCGCCTTCGGAGGAGCCGCCTTCGTGGCGGCCGCCGGGATGGGGGCGTCGTCGACCGATGGAGGTCTCGCCACCGACGGCTTTCTCGGCGCCCGCTTGCGAACCGGCGCAGTGGTCTCGGACGGGGCCCCAACCGCCGGCACCGGGTCGGCCTCCACGGCAGAGGAACGCGCCGTACGGCGACGGGGCGTCCGGGCCGGTTTCGCCGGAATCTCAGGCGCGGGCTCGGCCGGGGTGACCCGAGTACGGGGGGTGCGCTTCTTGGGCCCTGGGGCCGTCTCGTCGGCCGGGACGGCCACGGCCGGCGGAGGGGCGACGACCACGCGCCGGCGGGCTGCTCGCTTGGCCGGCGCTGCGGCCTCGACCGGCACCAGCGTGCCTACCGGGTCGAGCCTTTCGGACTCCGTCACCACGGCCGCAGCCGCCTTCTTGCGTGGAGTCCGTTTGCGCGCCGGCGCCACGACATCGGGGGCCGGCGCCGGTGCTGGCACCACATCCTCGGACGGCGCGGAATCGGCTTCGGCTGCGGCCGCCTTCTTGGCCTTGCGGGGCGCCCGCTTCCGGGGCTCCGAGCCCTCCGCGGCCGCCTTGCGGGAGCGCTTCGCCGGAGCCGCCTCGATCGCAGCATCGGCGCTGTCGCCCGGAAGCGACGGAACGAGGAAGGGCAGGGGCTCGAGGATCTGGGTGGTCGGACTGCGACCCCGGCGCCGGCGAGTTGGCGCACCCTCGGCGATCTCGTCCTCCACCGTCTCGGGTCGGGGCTCACCGGAAACCTGGGCGAACTCGGCCAGGGCCAACTCGATACCTCGACGCGGCGGGTCCAGCGCCTGCAGCACGAACGTGCGAATCTCGCCTCGGCGCAACACTTCCTTGGCTGCCCGGGGCGGTGGGTTGCCGAGCGCGCTGAGCGGGATGTAGCAGCGGGCGCCTCCGGCCATGACGAAGGCGCCGTGGCACGAGAAGGTCTCCACCTCACCCTCCACGTCGCTGCCCAGCGGATGACCGGCGACGAATTCAATGAAGGTCAGCGGCGCGTTGAGCGGATCTGCGGGGGGTGTGGCGGCCCGGCTGCGGCGGCGACGACGAACGGTGGCCGAGTCCGGCTCGACGGCTTCCTCGGTGGCCACCTCGATGGCCCGCTGCACCTTCTTCTTCTGCTGCTCGACGGCCTTCGGCTTGCGGTCACTGCGGGCGCTGCGGGTGGCTTCGCGGCTGCGCGGGCCCCGCACCGGGGTGCGAGGCGTGAAGATCCATCCCACCCCGGGCACGGGCTTGCCCCCGATGAGACGGCCGAAGTCGAACAGCCACTCGTACTCGCCGTGGAACTCCTGAAAGGAGTCGTTTGACAGCACCGTGGCGTGCACCTTCTCGGCCACCCGAAGCAAGAAGGCGTCGCCCCGACCGATGGCGCCGGCCGGGGGCGAAACCAGTTCGTTGTGGGCCACAGCCTCGTCGAAGACCTTGCGCTCAGCCTCGGGGATGCGATGGCCGAATGTGGCGTCCACCACGACGGTGATGGTGTCGTCGGGGAACTCCCGGCGGTACTCGCGAACAGCCTCGTCCAACTGGGCGAGACTGGGCAGCGAACGGCCCTCGGTGGCGATGTTGGAGCCGTCGACGACGACGTGGCGAGCTAGCACGGGTTCAGTGATCGTAGGTGACGTCGAGCGCCCGGCCTGTGATACCGACCGCCTAGGGCCTGGAACAAAACTACTTGCGCGGCGGGACGCCGAAGGCCCTCTGCGGCAACGGTGGAGTTGTCGATGCCGCGCAAGTAGTTTTGTTCCGGTCCCCTACAGGTTCTCGAAGGTGCGCACCAGCAGGTCCTCCTGCTCCAACTGGTGCAGGGCCAGGCTGCCCGATGCCGGGCTGCTGGACTCCATGCGGCTGACCGGTCGCAACGAGATCCCCGGCCCGAGCAGGTTCTGCAGACGGGCCCTGACGAAGCCCCACGGCCCCATGTTCTCGGGTTCCTCCTGCATCCAGACCGCCTCGGCGGCCGCCGGGTAGCGAGCCAGCACCTTGGTCAGGGCATCGGCAGGCCAGGGGTAGAGCTGCTCGATGCGCACGACGGCCACCGGCGCGTTCTCGGCGTCCCGACGGGCGATGGCCTCATACGCCACCTTGCCGCAGCTGAACACCACCCGGCGCACGGCGGCCGGGTCGACCACCCCAGGGTCGTCGAGAACCTCGGCGAAGCGACCCGAAACCAAGGCGTCCACGGGCGAGCGCACCGTCTTGGCCCGGAGCAACGATTTCGGGGTGAACACCACCAGTGGCTTGCGCTGCGGGCGGTGAAGCTGGCGGCGCAGGAGATGGAAGTACTGGGCTGCGGTGGTGGCGTTCACGACCTGGATGTTGTCCTCGGCGGCCAGGGTCAAGAAGCGCTCGATGCGAGCCGACGAGTGCTCGGGGCCCTGACCCTCATAGCCATGGGGCAGCAGCAGAACCAACCCCGAGGTCTGGCCCCACTTGTCGTCGGCCGCCACCAGGAAGTTGTCCACGATGATCTGGCCGCCGTTGGCGAAGTCACCGAACTGGGCTTCCCAGCACACGAGCGCATCCTTGTGGGCGACGGAGTACCCGTACTCGAACCCGAGGGCGGCGTACTCGGACAACAGCGAGTCGTAGACGAAGAACCGGCCCTGCTCCCCTGGGCCGGCGAGCGTGGCCAGGGGCACGTGCTCGGCACCGCTGTGATAGTCGACGAGCACGGAGTGACGCTGGGAGAAGGTGCCCCGGCGGGTGTCCTGGCCCGACAGGCGGACGTCGGATCCTTCCAGCAGCGACGAGCCGATGGCCAGCGCCTCACCGAGGGACCAGTCCACCTCGCCCCTGGAGTACAAAGCGGCCCGTGCCTCGAGCTGCTTGGCCAGCTTCGGATGGACGGTGAAGCCGTCCGGCGTGGCCTGCAGCGCAGCCGCGATGCGATCGAGAACCTCGCGTTCGACGCCGGTCTCCGGAGAGGGCTGCACGGGGGGCGGGGGCAAGCTCACCAAAGCGGTCGGGCGGGGCGGGGCCGACGAGCGGGTCTCGTCGAGGGCCGTCTGTAGTCGGACGGAAAAGTCGTCGAGGGCCTGCTCCGCCTCGGCCAGGGTTATGTCGCCCCGGTTCACCAGCGCCTCGGTATACAGCTTTCGCACCGACCGGCGTCGCTCGATGCGCTCGTACATCTGGGGCTGGGTGTAGCCGGGCTCGTCACCCTCGTTGTGGCCAAAGCGGCGGTAGCACCACATGTCGACGACCACGTCCTTGCGAAAGGCGGTGCGGAACGCGAAGGCCAACCGGGCCACCCGTACGCAGGCCTCGGGGTCGTCGCCGTTCACATGGAAGATGGGGGCCTGCACCATCTTGGCGACGTCGCTGGCGTACACCGAGGACCGAGCCGCCTCAGGAGTGGTGGTGAAACCGAGCTGGTTGTTGATGACGAGGTGGACCGTGCCGCCCGTGCGGTACCCCCGCAGCGCGGAGAGGTTGAGCGTCTCAGCCACGACACCCTGGCCGGCGAAGGCGGCGTCGCCATGGACCAGAATCGACAGGACCGGGTAGGCGGCGCCGGCGTCCAGCAGGTCCTGCTTGGCCCGCACCATTCCCTCCACCACGGGGTCGACCGACTCCAGGTGGCTCGGGTTGGAAGCCATGGTGACGGGAATCATCCGGCCCGATCGCCCGACGAACTTGCCCGCGGCCCCCTTGTGATACTTGACGTCTCCCGAGCCCTGGACGGTCTCGGGATCGATGTCACCCTCGAACTCCCGGAACAACTCGCGGTACGACTTGCCGACGATGTTCGCCAGCACGTTGAGCCGACCCCGATGGGCCATGCCCAGCACCACCTCGGCCAACCCGGCCCGGGCGGCCTCGTCGATCACCGTATCCAGCAACGGAATGGCCGACTCACCGCCCTCCAGGCCGAAGCGCTTCTGACCCACGTACTTGGTGTGGAGGAAGCGCTCGAAGGCCTCCGCGGCGTTGAGACGACCGAGTATCCAGCGCTGCTCGTCGATCTCGGCCGCCACATCCACGCCTTCGACGTGCTCTTGGATCCAACGCTTCTGGTCGGGCTCTTGGATGTGCATGTACTCCACGCCCACCGTGCGGCAATAGGCGTTGCGCAGCACATGGAGGATGTCACCAAGGGTCAGCACGTCATGGCCGGCCAAATTGTTGGTGACGAACTCCCGGTCAAGGTCCCAGATGGTCAGACCGTGGGCCGAGGGGTCCAGCTCGGGATGAGTGTGGGGCACCTTGGCTCCGAGCGGGTCGAGGTCGGCGATGAGGTGGCCACGGACTCGGTACATGTTGATGAGCCGCTGGACGTGCATCTGCTTGACCAGGTGCTCGCGGTCGCGGTCGATGGGGTTGACGTCGCGGTTCCAGCGGGCCGGCTCGTAGGGCACGCCGATGGCGGCGAACACGTCGTCGTAGAACCCGTCGTCACCGAGCAGCAGTCCGTGGATTCGCTTGAGGAACAGCCCCGACTCGGCCCCCTGGATGACCCGGTGGTCATAGGTGGAGGTAAGGGTGATGACCTTGCTGACCCCCAGGTCGGCCAGCCTGCGTGTGTCGGCCGCCTGAAACTCGGCCGGGTAGTCGATGGCGCCCACACCGACGATCAGGCCTTGGCCCTCCATGAGCCGAGGAACCGAGTGCACCGTGCCGATGGTGCCCGGATTGGTCAGGGTCATGGTGACGCCGGCGAAGTCGTCGGGAGTGACCTTGTTGGCCCGCACCCGGCGGATGATCTCCTCGTACGCCACCCAGAAGCCGCCGAAGTCGAGCGTGTCGACGTTCTTGAGACAGGGCACCACCAGGCTGTGACTGCCGTCGGCCTTGACAATATCGACGGCCAGGCCCAGTCCGACGTGCTCGCTCCGGCGCACCGACGGCTGGCCCTCGGGTCCAACGACGAACGAGGAACCCATGACGGGCATCGATTTCATTGCCCGTACCACGGCCCATCCGATGAGGTGGGTGAAGCTGACCTTGCCCCGGCGGGTCCGGCTCAGGTGGTTGTTGAGGATCGTCCGGTTCACCTCGAGCAGGCGGGCCGGCACCACTCGGGTGCTCGTCGCGGTGGGGACGGCCAGGCTGGCCTGCATGTTGGCGGCCAGCCGGGCGGCCGCTCCGCGCAGCGGGGTCGAGGCGGCCGGCTCGGTCGCGAGTGGAGTCGGTGGCGGATCGGCTGCGGGCGAGGTGGGGCTGGGGCCGGTCGGCTTGGCGGCGCCGCCGTTGGAGCGATAGTCGGCGAAGAACTCCTGCCAGCTCTTGCTCACCGACGCGGCGTCGAGCCGGTAGCGCTCGTACATCTCGTCCACGAGCCAGTCGTTGGGTCCGAAGGAACCGGTCCCGACCGGCCGAGCGGCGCGTGGAGCCTCGGGCATCGTGGCCACGATCGTACCGGCGGGCCTCGGGCACGGGGCCAGCTCGGCGACGCCAACTGAGGTAGACGGCTTCGCCCACAGCGACGGTCGCCTCCGGCAGGTGCTACAGCGCCAGCGGCGGTCCCTCGAGCGGCTCGATGACGGCTTCGCTGATAGCGGCCAGGTTGGCGATTTGCGCCGGTGACAGGCGCCCCAGGAGATGGCGGCGGACGCCGGCGAGATGGGTGGGCGCTGCTGTCTCGATGGTGCGCAGACCGGTCTCCGTCAACGCCGCGAACGACCCCCGGGCGTCCGTAGGACATTCGGAGCGCTCGACCAGGCCCCGCTGCTGCATCCGGCTCACCTGGTGCGACAAACGGCTCCTCGACCATTGGACTTGCTGCGCCAGTTCGCTCATGCGCAGCCGGCGGCCATCGGCCTCGGAGAGGTGTACCAGCACGGCGTAGTCGGCCAGCGACAGTCCGAACTCCCTGCTCAGTTCCCTTTCAAGCTGGGAATCGAGGAGTTGGTGCATCCGCACGTACCCCCGCCAGGCCCGGTTCTCGTCCTCGTCCAGCCAACGAAGTGGTTTCGGCAATTCAGTCATGGCGGAATAGTTGACACGTCAAACTCGTTCTCACGATCGTTGTTGATACATCAACCACATCACCAACCTGTAGAGGAGTCATCATGGCCACCCACACAGCGACCGCCACCGGCACCGGGATTCCCGGCCTCACCGCAGGAACCTGGGAGATCGACGGCGACCACAGCGACGTCTCCTTCGCCGTCCGCCACATGATGGTGAGCAAGGTCCGAGGCAAGTTCGGCGCCGTACGCGGCACCATCACTATCACCGATGACATCATGTCCTCGTCGGTCGAGGCCACCGTCGACGTCTCGTCGTTCGACACCGGCAACGTCGATCGGGACAATCACGTCCGCTCGGCCGACTTCCTGGAGATCGAGAAGTACCCGACCATGACCTACCGCTCGACCGCCGTCCGGCGCAAGGGTTCTGACTACGTCGTCGACGGCGACCTGACACTTCACGGGGTGACCCGCCCGGTCAGCTTCGGCCTGGAGTTCGGCGGGGCGGGCACCGACGCCTACGGCAAGCAGCGGGCCGGTTTCTCCGTTGCCGGTGAGCTCAACCGGCGCGACTTCGGCGTCGACATCACCATGCCCCTCGACGGTGGCGGCGTCGTCGTAGGTGACAAGGTCAAGCTCTCCTTGGAGATCGCCGCCGTTCTGGCCGAATAGTCCCAACTCGAAGCGCAGCACGAACAGGAGTAGCCCATGCCCGCCGTCACCGCCGACACCATGACGCTTCCGCGCATCGCCGAGCCGGACCCGGCCACCAGCGTCGGCCGGCCTGTCCGGTCGGTGACGGCGGCCCCGAGCGGCTTCGAGGGCGAGGGCTTCCCGGTTCGCCGGGCCTTCGCCGGGGTCGACCTCGCTACCCTCGACCCCTTCATCCACATGGATCAGATGGGTGAAGTGGAGTACGCGCCCGGCGAACCCAAGGGCACCCCGTGGCATCCCCACCGGGGCTTCGAGACCGTCACCTACATGCTCGACGGAACCTTCCGCCACCAGGATTCCAACGGTGGCGGCGGGCTGTTGACCAATGGCGACACTCAGTGGATGACGGCGGGTAGGGGCATCCTCCACATCGAGGCGCCACCTGAGGAGCTGGTCATGGCTGGTGGCCTGTTCCACGGCATCCAACTCTGGGTCAACCTGCCCAGCGCGAACAAAATGACCCCGTCGCACTACCAACACCTCGGAGGCGCCGAGACCGAACTGCTGGCTTCGGCCGATGGCGGCGCTCTCGTTCGGGTCATCGCCGGGCCGATGGGCGACCACCGGGGTCCGGGTTCCACCTTCACACCCATCACGCTGGTCCATGCCACGGTGAGCCCCGGCGCGCAGCTGCGCCTCCCCTGGCGCAACGACTTCAACGCGCTGGTCTACGTGTTGGCGGGACGGGGCCTGGCCGGCCCGGAGCGTCGACCCGTCCACACCGGCGACCTGGCGGTGTACGGGCCGAACGACGGCGCCGCCGCCAAGGTGGTCACCGTGGCCGCCGCCGACGACCAGGAGACGCGTTCGCCCAACCTGGAGGTTCTGGTCCTCGGCGGGCGTCCCATCGGCGAACCCGTGGCCCACTACGGCCCCTTCGTCATGAACACGCGGGCCGAGCTGGCCCAGGCCTTCGAAGACTTTCAGGCCGGCCGCCTGGGCGTCATCCCCGCCGAGCCGTCACCGAGATAGGCCGCAGCCAACCGCTCCGGCTGGCGGGCCAGGGTGAACGCGGGCGCCTCCAACACCACCCGGCCGGCCCGCAGCACGTAGGCCCGGTCGGCCACGGACAAGGCGAGATGGGCGTGCTGTTCGACCACCAGGACGGCGACGCCTTCGTCGGCCAGGCGGCCAAGGGTGGCCAGGAGATCGCTCACCAGCAGGGGGGCCAGGCCGAAGCTCATCTCGTCGACCACGAGCAGGCGGTGGGGCGGCCCGGCCAGAGCACAGGCCAGCGCCAGCATCTGCTGCTCGCCGCCGGACAACAGACCAGCCGGTCGGTCTGCGAGGTCGGCCAGGGCCGGAAATAGGGCATCGCCCGAGCCGACCGGCGCCCGACCGCCGGCCAGGCGGAGGTGCTCGCCCACCGTGAGCGTCGGGAACACCGGCCGCCCCTGGGCGACGTAGGCCGTCCCCCGCCGGGCCAGGCGGTCGAGGCGGTCGACCGGCTCTCCGAGAACGCTTACCCGCCCGCCTGTAACCGACAGGCTCCCGGTGACCGCCCGTAGCGTGGTGGTCTTGCCGGCGCCGTTGGCGCCGAGAAGGGCCACCACCTCCCCGGCCGCCACGGTCAGGTCCACATCGCACACCACCGGCAGCCCCCCGTACCCGGCGCTCATCCCCTCCACCACCAACGCCCTCCCGAATTGGGGTGCCAAGTGGTCGCCAGAACGCCCGTCCTGGGCGCCGGCTCGGGCGAGGGGAGGCGGCCCGCCCAGATAGGCGGCCACCACCGCGGCGTCGTCTCGTACCGCTGCGGGCGGACCCTGAGCGATGACCCTGCCCAGGTCGAGCACGGTGACCTGATCGCACAGCCCGAGGACGAACTCCACGTCATGGTCCACCACCAGCACGCCGAGCCCCTCCTCGTCCGCCAGCCGCCGCAGACGGACGGCCAACGCCGCCCGTCCGGCGATGTCCAGCCCGGCCGCCGGCTCGTCCGCCAGCAGGACCTTGGGCCGCCCAGCCAGCGCCCGATCAAGGGCCAGCCCCGCCCGTTCCCCGTGCGAGAGCACCCCCACCTGCAGTTTCGACGAAATAGCGGCCGGGATCCGGTCGCTATTTCCTCGAAAGCGGGGGTGGGTGGCCACGGCGACGTTCTCGGCGGGGGTGAGGTCGTCGAACAGCTCGAGGGACTGGAAGGTTCGAGCCAACCCGAGGCGGGCGCGCCGATGAGGCGCCAGGCGGTCGACGCGCACCGCGTCGAGGGCGATCGACCCGCCCGTGACCTCCACCAGGCCGGAGACGGCGTCCAGCAGGGTCGTCTTGCCGGCCCCGTTCGGCCCGATGAGGCCGACCACCGAGCCCGGCGACACCTCGAGGGACACAGCGTGGAGGGCTCCCACTGAGCCGAACCGGACTGACAGGTCCCGCACCTCCAGCCGCCGCGCCGTCACCGCCGCGACCACAGTCCGGCCACGCCCTGGGGCGCGCGCACCACGACGACCACCAACGCCAGGCCGCTGATGAGCAGCTGGTAACGGCCCAGCCCCAGCCAGCGGTCCGCCGCGGTGAACACGATTCCGTCGACCACCAGCGCGCCGCCGACGAGGGCGCCGGCCACCGACGCGATGCCGCCGACGTAGGTCGCGGCCAGCAGGGCCAGAGAGACGAAGACGCCGAAGGAGTCCGCGGAAAGCTGGCCCTGCTGGTATCCGATCAGCGCACCGGCCAGGCCGGCCATGAAGGCCGACAGTGCGAAGGCCAGGAGCTTGGTGGCGGCGACATCGACACCGAGAACGGCCGCCGCCGCCTCGCCTGATCGCACGGCCAGGAGGCGCCGGCCGAGGCCGCTCACCCGAAGGCGCGCGACCCCAAGAACGGCCAGGACCACGACCGACAGGACGACGAATCCGAACACCGGCCGGGGAAACGCTCCCGTCCCCGACCCCGAGCCGATGCCCAGGTCCACGCCGAGCACCGAAGGCGACGGCACCGTCGAGCCCTCCAGCCCGCCGGCCACGGTGGCCCCCTTGAACACCAACTCCTCCATGGCGACAGCCGCGGCGATGGTGACCAGCGCCAGGCTGACGCCCCTCACCCGCAGCGCGGGCACGCCCAACGCCAGCCCGACCAGTGCCGCGACCGCAGCCGCCAGAAGCGGGGCAACGGGGAAGGGAATCCCGAGCCCGTCGCTCAGCCGGCTGAGAGTGAACCCAGACACCCCGGCGAAGGCCATCTGGGCCAGCGAGACCTGGCCGGCATAGCCGGTCAGCACCACCAGGGACAGGCACACCAGGGCGGCTACCAGGCTGTTGATCAGGCCGAGGCGGTAGGCGCCAGGAAGCGAGACCAACGCCACCCCTGCGGCCGCCACGAAACCGATGGTGGCAGAGACCGGGTGGCCGGCGACACCCGCGGTGGGGAGGTGCCGGCCCGACGACGCCGGGGCGCCACCTCGACCGGGCAGGGGCCGCCCCCGCACCGTCAGGGCCACGATCACGACCACCAGGGGAAGGCCGGCCCCCAGGCCGAAACGCGGGAGCCAGGAGACA
>Ga0187893_10008388_pt1 | contig 16308 bp, 17 predicted proteins | sample MA1701074metaG_FD_139574 | JGI IMG/M metagenome (GOLD analysis project Ga0187893, IMG submission 139574) | White microbial mat communities from a basaltic lava cave in the Kipuka Kanohina Cave System on the Island of Hawaii, USA - MA170107-4 metaG ...
CCGCACCAGCGCCTTGGTGAAGGCGTGGTCGTCGTTGAACTGGACCGCGCCGTTCAGCGTGATCGGCGCCTGCGCGTGCGCGGCGCCCGCGAGCGCGGCCGCGACCGCGACGCCCGCGGCCGAAATCAGAAGCTTCCGTCGTTGCATGGTCTCCTCCTTGGAATGACGGGCGCTACCGCCCGGTGAAATTCGGTTTCCGTTTCGCGCGGAACGCCGCGACCCCCTCGGCTGCGTCGGCGGTGCCGGCGGCCAGCCCGGCGGCGAGCGCTTCGAGCGCCGCCGCGAGCCCTTCGCCCCCCGCGGCGTCGACGAGCTGCTTCGACGCCTGCACTGCGGTCGGCGCATTCTCGGCGATGCGGCGCGCCAACTCAAGCGCGCGCGCGGCCAGGCGATCGGCCGGCACCACCTCGTTGACGAGGCCCCAGGCGGCGGCGGTCGCCGCGTCCACCGGCTCGCCGCCGAGGATCATCTGCTTCGCCCGCCCCGCCCCGACCAGCCGCGGCAGGCGCTGCGACCCGGCCCAGCCCGGCACCGCTCCGATCGTGACTTCGGGGAAGGCGAAGCGCGCGCCGGCAGCGGCGATCCTGAGGTCGCAGGCGAGCGCGAGCTCGAGCCCGCCGCCGTAGGCGATGCCGCCGATCGCGGCGATCGTCGGCTGGCGCAGGCGCGCGAGCCGGTCGAAGACGCGGTGGCCGTCGCGGATCCAGCGCGCCCACATGCCCGCCGCGCCGAGCGGTGCCCACTCGACGATGTCGGCGCCGGCGCAGAACGCCTTGGCGGAGGCCGAGGCGACGATCACCGCGCGCACCGCCTCGTCGCGGTCGATCGCGCCGCACGCGTCCTCGAGCGCCCCGAGCATCGCCGAGGTGAGCGCGTTCAGCTTGCCGGTGCGCTCGAGCGTGATCGTCGCGATCGCGCCGTCCACCGCGACGCTGAGGTCCCCGCTCATGGACTTACCCTCGCCGAATGGGCTCGGGATTCGCGCTTGGGGCGGCCCGGCGCGCTCATTGGACTACCCTCGCGCTGACAGCGCGCTCGGGGTTCGCCCCTTGGGGCGGCCCGGCGGGTCTCATGCCAGCCGCCGCAGCACCATCAGCTCGTTCGTGCCCTGCTGCACGGTCTCGCCGCGCTGGTTCGTCACGTCGAACGCAAGCGTGAGGATGCCGCGGTCGGGGCGCTTCGTCGCGCGCTTCGCCTGCACCGTCACCTCGGCGCGGATCCGGTCGCCGACGAGGATCGCGCCCGCGAACTGCCAGTTCCAGCCGAGCGAGGCGACCGCGCGGAAGCGGTGGTCGGCGCGGTTCTTGAGCCCGTCGGTCAGCGCGAGGCCGAGGATGCCGTGCGCGACCCGGCCCGGGAAGCCGAGCCCGCGCGCGAACTCGTCGTCGACGTGCAGATCGAAGAAGTCGCCCGAGATTCCGGCGAAGCCCTGGATCAGCGCCTCGGTGACGACGATGCCGCCGGTCGCGAACCGGTCGCCGACGGCGCAGTCCTCGTACCAGTTGAGGCCGGGGTTCATCGGCGTGGGGCCGCGAGCGCGAGGCCCATCGGCGCGGGGCGGAAGAGGCGCGCGTCCATCGCCTTCAGGTCCGGCGCGACCGCGAGCTCGATCCCGGCCTGCGCGAGCACGTCGCGCCCGAGGTCGACGCCCGGCGCGAGCTCGGTGACGGTGAGGCCCCGGTCGAGGAGGCGGATCACGCACCGCTCGGTCACGTAGGTGATGTCCTGCTTCTGCTCGCGCGCGCGGCGGCCGGAGAACGTCACGTGCTCGACCTCGGGCACGAATTTGGCGAACTTCCCTTCCTTGCGGATCGCGAGCCGGCCGCCGTCGAAATCGAGCTCGAGGCCGGCGGCGCGGAAGAAGCCGGAGAAGACGAGCTTGCGTGCGTGCGCGGTGATGTCGACAAAGCCGCCGCAGCCGGCGGTGACGTGCGGCTTGGAGGAGAGCCGCGAGACGTTCACGCTGCCGTCGCGCCCGACCTCCATGAACGAGAGGAGGCCGACATCTTCGCCGGCGCCCTGGTAGTAGATGAACTGGTAGGGCGACGGCAGGATCGCCTCCGCGTTCGCCGAGCAGCCGAACACGAAGCCGGTGAGCGGGACGCCGCCGACCGGGCCCTGCTCCACCGTCCAGGTGACCGCGTCCGCGAGGCCCTCCTCGAGCAGGATCCCGGGCACGAGCGGCGAGATGCCGAAGCCGAGGTTCACCGCGTCGCCCCGCGCGAGCTCCATCGCGGCGCGCCGCGCGATCACCTTCTCCGCGCCCCACGGCACCGGCTCGAAGTCCGCGAGGGGCTTGCGCGCCTCGCCCGAAATCGCCGGGTCGTACGGCGTCTGCGTCGCCTGCATCTGGTCGGGGTCGACGACGACGTAGTCCACGAGCGTCGACGGAACGTAGGCGCGCTGCGCCGGGATCTCACCGCGCGCGACGGTGCGCTTCACCTGCGCGATGACGATGCCGCCGGAATTGCGCGCCGCGAGCGCGACGTCGAGCACGCCGAGGGTGGCGCCCTCGTGCTCCATCGAGAGGTTGCCCGCCTCGTCCGCCGTCGTGCCGCGGATGATCGCGACCTGCGGGTACACGTTCGGGAAGTGGAGCCACTCGCCGCCGTCGAGCGTCGCGAGCTTCACGATGTCGGCGCGCGCCGCGTCGTTCATCTTGCAGCCGTTGCGGCGCGGGTCGACGAAGGTGTCGAGCCCGACCCGGGTCATCACGCCGGCGCGCCGCGCGGCGGCCTCGCGACACATGTCGAACAGGATGCCGGAGGGCACGTTGTACGCCGCCACCTCGTTCGCCGCGATCATCTGCCAGATCAGGGGGGAGGCGAGCGACGAGGGCCCGCTCGGGTAGGAGCCCGCGATCACCGTCTTCAGCAGGCCCTTGCGCGCGACGTGGTCGATGCCCTTGATGCCGTACATGTCGCCGGCGGCGATCGGCAGGAAGAACGTCAGGTCGCGCGGGCGGCCCTCGCGCGCGAAGCGCTCGCCGATCGCGGCGAGCATGCGGTCGGGGCAGGCGAGACCGGACGACGAGCTGCCGGCGACGACGGCGCCGTCGGGGACGAGCCGCGCGGCCTCCTCGAACGAGACGATCTTCGGGCGGGTCATGCGGCCACCGGCTCGTGCGCCGCCCAGCCCCTGCCGCGGTGGCCGAAGTCGAAGGCGCCGGGGTGGCCCGGCAGGAGCGGGACGATCCGCATCAGGCCTCGATGCCGTGCACGGCGCAGAGCTCGCGCATCCGCCGTACCGCGAGCGCAGGGTCGCGCAGGAGTCCGGCGCGGTCGGCGAGCCGGAACACTTCGGCGAGGTGCAGGAGGCTCCGCGCGCTCTGCTGGCCGCCGACCATCGTGAAGTGGTCCTGGTGGCCGTTCAGCCACGCGAGGAACACGACCCCGGTCTTGTAGAAGCGCGTCGGCGCGCCGAAGATGTGGCGCGAGAGCGGCACCGTCGGCGCGAGGATCTCGTGGAACCGCGCGCGGTCGCCCGCGGCGAGCGCGGACAGCCCGGCGGAGGCCGCCGGCGCGATCGCGTCGAAGATCCCGAGCAGCGCGTCGGAGTAGCCCTCGCCGTCGCCCTCGATCAGCTCGGCGTAGTGGAAGTCGTCCCCCGTGTACATGCGCACTCCCGCGGGCAGGCCGCGTCGCATGTCGACCTCCTTCTGCTGGTCGAGGAGCGACACCTTCACGCCGTCGACTTTCGCGGCGTTCGCCTTGATCACCATCAGCGCGACTTCCATCGCTTTGCGGTGGTCCTTGTAGCCCCAGTAGCCGGCGAGTGCCGGGTCGAACATCTCGCCGAGCCAGTGGATGATCACCGGCTCCTTCGCCTGCCGCAGGAGCTTCGTGTAGACGCGGTAGTAGTCGTCGGGCGAGGTGGTGCACGCGGCGAGCGCGCGGCTCGCCATCATGATGATCCGCCCGCCGGCGCCCTCGACCGCGGCGAACTGCTCCTCGTACGCGGCGATCACGTCCCCGACTTTCACCTTCGCACCCGGCGCGAGCTGGTCCGTGCCGGCGCCGCTCGCGAGGAACGCGCCGGGGAAGTCGCGTGCCGCGTCGACGGAGCGCCGCACGAGCTCGAGCGAGGTCGGCCAGTCGAGCCCCATGCCGCGCTGCGCGGTGTCCATCGCCTCGGCGACGCCGAAGCCGAGCGCCCAGAGGTGCCGGCGGAAGGCGAGCGTCGCGTCCCAGTCGACCGCCGCCTCGAGCCACGGGTCGGTCGCGGCGAGCGGGTCGGCGACGACGTGCGCCGCCGCGTAGGCGACGCGGTTGAACGCCCGCCCCCGCTGCGCCGGGAAGTCGCGCGGCGCGGAGAGCGTGAAAGTCTCGAGCCGGCGATCGGCGGCCGGCAGCTCGAGCGAGCGCCGCTGCGATGCGTTCATGGTCAGGCCTCCAGTCCGGGCACGTCGATCCACCTGCGCTCGGCCCAGCTCCTGAGCGCGCAGTCGACGAGCTGCACGCCCTTCGCGCCCTCGTGCAGCGTCCAGCGGAACGGCGCGTCCTCGCACACGTGGCGGATGAAGAGCTCCCACTGCGCCTTGAACGCGTTGTCGTAGGCGGTGTTGGTCGGCACCTCCTGCCAGGTGTCGAAGAAGTCGATCGGCTGCGGCACGTCCGGGTTCCACACCGGCTTCGGCGTCGCGCCGCGCGGCTGGATGAAGCACTTCTGCAGCCCGGCCACCGCCGAGCCGAGCGTGCCGTCGACCTGCAGCGTGAGGAGGTCGTCGCGCCGCACCCGCACCGTCCACGAGCTGTTCATGTGCGCGACGACGCCGCCGGCGAGCTGCAGGGTCGCGTAGGCCGCGTCGTCGGCGGTCGCCTGGTACGGCTTGCCGTCCTCGCCCCAGCGCTGGGGGACGTGGGTGGCGCCGAGGCAGCTCACGCACTCGACCTCGCCGAAGAGGTTGTCGAGCACGTAGCGCCAGTGACACAGCATGTCGAGGATGATGCCGCCGCCGTCCTCCTTCCGGTAGTTCCAGGACGGCCGCTGCGCCGGCTGCCAGTCGCCCTCGAACACCCAGTAGCCGAACTCGCCGCGCACCGAGAGCAGGCGCCCGAAGAAGCCGGAGTCGATCAGCATCTTCAGCTTGCGCAGCCCGGGCAGCCAGAGCTTGTCCTGCACGACGCCCTGCTTCACCCCCGCCGCCTTCGCCGCGCGGTAGATCTCGAGCGCCTCGGCGAGGTTGGTCGCGGTCGGCTTCTCGCAGTAGACGTGCTTGCCCGCCGCGATCGCGCGCTGCACGAGCTTCGGCCGGAGCTGGGTCGACGCGGCGTCGAAGAAGACGGTGTCGGCCTTGTTCGCGAGCGCCTGGTCGAGGTCGGTGCTCACGCGCTCGACGCCGTGCGCTCGCGCGAGCGCCTGGAGCGCGTCGAGGCGGCGCCCGACCAGGATCGGGTCCGGCATGACGCGCGTGCCGTCCTGCAGCACGACGCCGCCCTGCGCGCGGATCGCCGCGATCGAGCGCGCGAGATGCTGGTTGGCGCCCATCCGGCCGGTGACGCCGTGCATGATGATGCCGAGCCGCTGCTCCGCCATGGACTATCCCTTCGCTTCGATGAACTCGATCGTGATCCCGTCGGGATCGCGGGTGTAGACGACCCGCCGGCCCTTGTTCGGCCCCTGGTCGATCGTCACCGGGTCCGAGAGCGGTTTCACGCCGTGGGGCTCCACCGCCGCCAGCGCCGCGTCGACGTCGTCGACGTTGAAGGCGATGTGCGCGAACCCGGCGTCGCAGGGCCGCGCGTTCACCCGCCCCTTCTCGGCCGGCGCCCGGTACTCGATCAGCTCGATGGAGTGCCCCGGCGCGCGCACGAACGCGATCAGGAGGTCGGCGCCGGGAACGCCGGTGATCCGCTCGGTGAGCCGCGGGTCGCGCGGCGCCTTCGAGGTCACCTCGAAGCCGAGGCCGTCGCGGAAGAGGCCGAGCGCGCGGTCGAGGTTCGAGACGGTGAAGCTCGTGTGGTTGGTGCCGGTCACCCTGAAGCCCATGTCAATGTACCTCCGTCGGTTTCGGTTCGCGCATCGGCGCGAGCGTTGCCCAATCCGGCTCGGCGCCGCTCGCGAAGCCGCTGCCGCCGAGCGAGCCGATCGCCAGCTCGCCGTTCGCGATCCGCAGCCGCACCGCGCCGTGCGAGCGCTCGTACAGGTCCGGGTGCGCCGCGAGGAACGCCGCCTGCTCGTGCACCGGAAGATCGGCCATCCCGTTCACGTAGTGGTGGCCGTTCCGCTCGACGTGCGTGAGCCCGAGCAGGTTCACGAGCGCGAGATCCTGCTGCACCGCAAGCCCCGCCTGGGTCGTGAGGTCCTCGCCGGTCAGGAAGTAGCGCCGCTCCGGAGTGGTCCACGCCGCGCAGCGCGCCGCGTTGAGGATCGATTTGTAGAAGCCCTTGCACATCTTCGACGACACGCCCGAGTAGCCGAGCGCCCGGGCGCGCGGGAAGGCGTCGAGGTCCGCGTCCGATTCGTCGACGATCACCGGCGTCGCGCGCGCGACCGCCGCGATGTCGCGCTCGAGCGCGTGCCCGCGGTGGATCGGCTGCTCGATGAAGGCGATCGAGTCCACCAGCCGCGCAAGGCGCGGCGTCGCGCTCAGCCGCGCGAGGAGCGCGCGCAAGGCTTCGAGGTCGTCGTACTGCTCGTTGCCGTCGAGCGAGGCGCGGTACGGCCGCCCGGCGGCGTCGAGCACCGCCGCGATCTCGGTCAGGCGCGCAACGTCGTCGTCGACCTTGCCGCCCACCTTCAGCTTGAACCAGGTGTGGCCGTAGACCGCAACCACCTCCTCCAGCGACTCGGGCAGGCCGTCGTTGACCTGCCGCGGGTGCCCCGCGATCGCGTCGACCAGTCCCACCGTGTGGCGGGCAGCGATCGACCCCGCGGGGTGAAGCCGGGCGAGGAACGCTTCGATGTCGAAGTCCGCGAGGTCCGGCGCGAGCGGGCCCGGCGCGATGCCGGCGAAATTCCCCTGCACCGCGTCGTAGAACGACATCCGCTCGAGCCGGCACAGCGCGTCGAGGATCGCGCGGTCGAGCTGCGCCGGGCCGAAGGACGCGACGAGCGGGTTGAGCCCGCGCCGCGCCCCGGCCTCGATCAGCGCACGGTAGTGCGCGGCGAAATGGCCGAACGCGCTCGCCGCGCCGCCGCCGAGATAGGCCTCGCGCGCGAGCGCGAGCGCGCGCCGCAGCTGGTCGAAATTGTCCTCGTTCGAGAGCGCGAGGTTCTTGTCGAACCACTTCGGCGCGAGCATTTCCGCGCCGGCGCCCCACCCCTCGCGGCCGTCCGCGAGCCGGATCCGCGCGCGCACGAACGCCTGCGGCGCCGCGGTCAGCGTGACGACGCCGAAGCGGAACGGCATCCGCAGCCGCACCGGGCGCTCGTAGAGCTCGATCGCGGCGACCTGGAACCGGGGTGCGTTCATCGGCTGCGTTCAATCCATCGCCAGCACGCCCTTCGACTTGAAGATGTCGCGGATGCGTCCGGCGTAATCGTTGAAGGCGGGCGGCAGCTTGTCGAGCCGGCGCGGCCGCGGGAGATCGATCTCGATGATCTCGACGATGCGCCCCGGGCGCGGCCCCATCACCACCACCCGGTCGGCGAGCAGCACCGCCTCGGGAATGCTGTGGGTGATGTGCAGCGCCGTTTTCCGCTTCTCCATCCAGATCCGCTGGATGTCCATCGAGATCTGCTCGCGCGTGAGCGCGTCGAGCGCACCGAACGGCTCGTCCATCAGGAGGAGCGGCGGATCGTGGACGAGCGCGCGGCAGATCGAGACGCGCTGGCGCATCCCGCCCGAGAGCTCGTACGGCTTCTTGCGCTCGAAGCCCTCCAGCCCGGTCTGCTTCAGGAGATGCGCCGCGACCGGCTCGTACTGCGCCCGGTCCATGCCGCGGATCTCGATCTGGAGCATCACGTTCGCGATCACGTCGCGCCAGTCGAGCATGATCGCATCCTGGAACACGATGCCGACGTCGGTCTGCGGCCGGTCGACGACCCGGCCGCCGACGGTGATCGTGCCCGCGCTGTGGGGCACGAGCCCCGCGACCATCTTCAGGATCGTGGTCTTGCCGCAGCCGCTCGGGCCGACGATCGCCACGAACTCCGAGCGCCGGATGTCGAGGTCGATGTCGACGCAGGCTTCGACCGCGCCGCCTTTGGTGTCGTACACCTTGGCGACGCGCTGCAGGCGGATGTAGGGCTCGGCCATGGCGTTCGCGCGCGGCCGTCCCGCGGCCTCGCCGGAGGCCGGGACCGCGGAACGGGCATCGGGCATCACTTCTTCGGCAGGTAGGGCAGCTCGGACAGGTACTCGTTCGTGTAGTAGACGCCGATGTCCGGTTGCGGCTTGAGCTTCGCGAAGGTCTCGAGCAGCGCCTGCGAATCCTTCCAGTCGCCGGCATCCGACCAGGCGATCGCCTTGCCCTTGGTGCGCTCGGTGTGCATGATGGTCATGGTCCCGTCGATCTCCAGCAGCGCGATCTCCTGCGTGAAGACCGGCGCCGCCTTGCGGAAGATCTCGGCCGCCTCGGCGCGGTTGTCGAACGTGTACTTCCAGCCGCGCTGGCTCGCGCGCAGGAACCGGCGGAGCTGCTCCTGGTTCTTCGGGTCCTTCAACCAGTCGTTGTTGGCGATGATCGCGCTCGAGAGCGTGGTGACGCCGGCCATGTCGTAGAGCCGCGTCCACCCCATCTTCACGCCGGTCTGGAGCTGCATGCGCGGGCCCTGGTCCATGAAGTAGCCGAGCAGCGCGTCGGCCTGCTTGTTGAGCACCGCCTGCTCCTTGGCCGCCGGGTTGGCGACGGTGATCATCTGCACGTCCTCGACCTTCATGCCGAGCTTGCCCATGAACGCGGTGAAGATCGCGAGGCTCGCGTCGCCGGCGGTGATCGCGATCCGGCTGCCCTTGATCTCCGAGATCTTGGTCGGGCGCGCCGCGTCGGCGCGGTAGATGAACGCCATCGGGCTCTGCTGCAGCGTCACGCCCACCGCCTTGATCGGCATGCCGGCGCCGACGCCGCGCATCATCGTTGCGGCGTCCACGTAGGCGACCGGGCTGGTGGCGTTGGCGACGAGCTGCGACACGGTCGTCGAGCCGCTGCCCTCCTGGATCTCGACGTCGAGCCCCTCGTCCTTGTAGAACCCCTTGTCGCGCGCGACGAAGAACCCGGCGTGCTCGCCGTAAAGCGTCCAGTTCAGGCGAAACGGGAACTTGGTCTGCGCGGCCGCCGGCGCGACGAGCGCCGCGCCGAGCGCGACGACCCCCAGGGCGGCGAGAACGGTCTTCATCGTCTTCATGTGCTCCTCCTTCGGTGGATTGGCGTTACAACACGTCGTTACAACACGTCGTTACAAGGTGGCGCTACACAAGTCGGCGTTACATCGTCCCGGCGTCCTCGCGCACGCGATGGCTCACGTGCCACGGGATCGCCAGCTTCTCCAGAAACTCGACGGCGTAGAAGAAGACGAGGCCGATGATCGTGAGCGCGAGGATGGTCGCGAACATCAGCGCCGTCTCCAGGTTCGAATTGGTGACGAGCAGCAGGTAGCCGAGCCCCTTGTCCGCGCCGACGAACTCGCCGACCACCGCGCCGGCGATCGCGAGCGTCGCCGCGACCTTCAGGCCGCTGAAGAGGTACGGCAGGCTGGTCGGCAGGCGAAAGCGCAGGAAGACCTGCATCCGCGTCGCGCCCATCGAGCGCGCGAGATCGTTCATCTCCGAGGACATCGACCGCAGGCCCACCGCCGCGTCGATGACGATCGGGAAGAACGAGATCAGGAAGGCGACCAGGATCTTCGGCAGCACGCCGACGCCGAACCACACCAGGAAGAGCGGCGCGATCGCGATTTTCGGCACCACCTGGAAGAACAGCATCGTCGGCATCACGAACCGGTCGAAGCGCTGCGACGAGGTGATCCCGATCGCGAGCGGGACCGCGATTCCGACAGCGAGCGCGTAGCCGACGAGCATCTCGTAGGTCGTGACCCAGCCGTGGTAGAGGAGCTTCGGCAGCTCGTCGAAGAACACCTCGACGATCGTCGTCGGCGGCGGCAGCAGGTAGGGCGGTGCCTTGAAGATGGCGACGCCGGCCTCCCAGATCGCGAGGAAGACGAGGATCCCGGCGAGCGGGACGAGCTTGCGGCCGAGCGCGGCGAGGAGGCCGCGCTCTTCGCGGGCGGGGGCGCGGGCGGCAATGCTCGACATGCGGTCAGCGCTCCGCCGCGACGCGCAGCGCGACGGCCGCGCGCTCGTCGGGAACCAGTCCGAGCCCCGGCCCCGCCGGCACCCGGATCGCGTCGCCGGCGGCGCGAAACGCCGGATCCCCGGTCCCGCGGCCGGCGAGGTACTGCGGGCCGTTGAGCGCCGCCGGCCGCGCGAGCCCCGCCGCCGCGAAGAGGTGGATCGACGCCGCGAGCGACCAGTCCGGATCGGTGAGGCCCGAGGCGAAGAGCGCGAGTCCCGCCTCCTCGAGCTGGCGCACGATCCGCGACGCGTGCCACAGCCCGCCGCAGCGCGCGACCTTCATCGCGACGCCGTCCAGCATCCCGAGCGCGATGAACTCGGCCGTCTCGACCGGCGACACGATGCCTTCGTCCATCAGGATGGCCACCGCGCCCTGGCGCCGCAGCGCCTGGTAGTCGCGGATCCGGTTCGGCGGCAGCGGCGATTCGAGCGCGGCGAAGCCGGCGTCGGCGAGCTCGGGCGCGACCGCGAGCGCGGTGTCGAGGTCGTAGCTCGTGTTCGCGTCCGCCCAGTGGAACCCGTCCGGCGCGAACCGGCGGACCATGCGGACGAGCTCCGCGTCGTACTGCGGCGTCTGCGGGGCACCGAGCTTCACGTTGTAGCTCGAATAGCCGAGCGCCTTCCCCTGCGCAAGGAGCACCTCCGCACCGTCGAGCGTCGGCGACTGCACCGTCCAGCTCAGCTTCACTCCGGCGCACCGCGCGCCGCCGAGGAGATCGGCGACGCTCCGGCCGGTCTGCCTGCCCCACAGGTCGTGGCAGGCGAGATCGATCGCCGCCTTCGCGAGCGGCTGTCCGACCGAGAACGAGGGCCGGATCGCGCGCTCCATGCGGGCGTGAACGCCGGGCAGGTCGGCCGGGTCCGCCCCGAGCACCGCGGGCGCGAGATGGCGCGCGAGCGTCGTCTCGGCCGACTCGACCGTCTCGTAGGTCCAGGTCTCGACCGGCACCGACTGGCCCCAGCCCTGGCGGCCGGCGTCGTCGGTCAGCCGTACCACCACCGACGGCCGCGCCCCGCCCCGGAAGAACTTGAACTCCCCGACGAGCGGGTAGTCGAGCCGGGCGGTTTCGATGCGGACGATTGCGCTCACGTTCCCCGCGTGCAAGCCGGTCTTTTAACCATCCAGTTAACGAGCCTAGCGTCCGGTGCCGCGCGCTGTCAATGGCGCGCCGCGGTTGGTGAGAAATCCGGTGACGAGTGCGGTCATGTGCGCGAGCCGCTCGGCGCGCGCCGCCGGCGCGGCGAGGTCGCGGTCGAACACCTGCGACAGCGTGTGGTTGTTCGACAGGAAGAAGTAGGCGAGCCCGGCGATCGAGACGTAGAGCTGCAGCGGGTCCACGCCGGGCCGGAACACGCCCTGCGCCGCGCCCCGCCGCAGGATCTCGCCGAGCGTCGCGATCAGCGGCGAGTTCATCGCCCGGATGTCCTGCGAGCGCCTGAGGTGCCGCGCGCGGTGCAGGTTCTCGCTGTTGAGCAGCGTGAGGAACTCCGGGTGCTCGAGGTAGTAGCGCCAGGTGAACTCGACCAGGCGCGCGATCGCCGCGACCGGGGGCGTGTCGAGCAGGTGCAGCTCCTGCTCCGCGGCGCGGATCCCGGCGTAGGTGTGCTCGAGCACCGCGAGGAAGAGGCCTTCCTTGTCGCCGAAGTAGTAGTAGAGCATCCGCTTGTTCGCCCCGGCCCGCTCGGCGATTCGGTCGACCCGCGCACCGCCGAGCCCGAGGCGCGCGAACTCTTTGGTCGCGGCGTCGAGGATCCGGCTGCGCGTGCCGGCCGGGTCGCGCGTGACCGCCGGGCGGGTGACACGCGCAGCGCGCCGACGCGCCTCGCCGTTGCCCGCGCTCCGCGCTTCCAGTCCGCCGTTGCGCCCCATCAGAGCCCCTCCAGGATTCCGCGGACGTAGCCGATCGAGCGCGCCGCGCAGGTCGCGCCGTCCGGCACGTACTTGAACGGCTCGACCGCGACCACGCCGCCGTAGCCGGCGTGCTTCAGCGCCGCGAACACCGGCGCGAACCGGTCCTCGCCCTCGCCCGGCCCGCGCCGGTTGCGGTCGTTCACCTGCACGTGGGCGATGCGCCCGGTCGGCAGCCACCGCTCGAGCACGGCGGCGACCGGCTCGGCTTCGCTCTGCGCGGCGGCGCAGGTGTCGACCATCGTGCGCAAGCCGGGGCTGCCGATCGCGTCGACGATCGCCGCCGCCTCGGCGACGGTGTTGACGAGCGGCGTCTCGGTCGTCGCCAGCGGCTCGATGCAATAGACGACGCCGGCCCGCGCCGCCTCCTCGCCGGCCGCCGCGAAGCAGTCCTGCGCGCGCGCGAGCGCGGCCGCGCGCGACTCGCCGGGCGGGACCTGCCGCTGGCCGGGCGAGCCGTGCACGAGCACGCTGCCGCCGAGCTCGGCGCACAGGCCGACGAGCCGCCGCATCACCTCGACCGTACGCGCGCGCACCGCATCGTCGGTGCTCGTGATCGAAAGCCCCTTCGGTGCGAGCAGCAACCAGTGCAGGCCGGTGATCGCGACCCCCGCGCCGTCCGCGGCCCGCCGGATCGCGACGCGCTCCTGGGGGATCAGGAGATGCGGCTCGTCGGACAACGTGAACGGCGCGACTTCGAGCCCGTCGTAGCCGACGCTCGCCGCGAACTCGCACTGCCGCGCGAACGGCATGGGCGCGAGCACTTCGTTGCAGAGGGCGATCTTCATGCTCACCCTAGTCTAGGGCGTGCGCCGCCACGGCGCCGCCGCCCAGGCCCGCGCCAGCGCGCCGCGCACCGCGCCGAAGTTGAGCAGGATCGTGCCGATGCAGATCGCCGCCAGCACCGCGCTGATCGGCCGGGTGAAGAACGGCGTGAGATCGCCGTCCGACAGCACGAGCCCCCGCCGCAGGTTCTTGTCGAGCAGATCGCCGAGCACGATGCCGAGGACGAACGGCGCCATCGGGTAGTGATAGCGCCGGAGCACGAAGCCGGCGACGCCGAAGCCGAGCATCGTCCAGACGTCGAACAGGCGCTGCGCGATCGCGTACGAGCCGATCACGCACAGCACGAAGACGATCGGCATGATGATCTCGCGCGGGATCTGCAGCACCTTCAGCAGCGGCCGCACCAGCAGCAGGCCGAAGACGAAGATGCCGAGCGTCGCGTACAGCATCATCGCCACGACGTCGAACACGAACTGCGGGTTGTTCACCATGATGAGCGGGCCGGGCTGCACGCCGTGGATGATCATCGCCGCCATCAGCACCGCCGCCGGCGCCGAGCCCGGCACCGCGAGCGCGAGCACCGGGATGATCGCGCCCGGCACGCAGGCGTTGTCGCCGGTCTCGGCCGCCATCAGCCCTTCGACCGAGCCCTTGCCGAACTGATCGCGCTCCCCGCTCGCGCGCTTCGCCGCCGCATACGCGGACCAGGACGCCACGTCCTCCCCGACCCCCGGCACGACGCCGATGAACGTGCCGATCACGCCGGAGCGGATGATCGTGCGCCAGTACTTCAGCACGTCGCCGGGGCGCGGGAGGTGCGAGCCGAACTCGCGGATCTTCGCCCGCGCCCGGCGCTCGGAAAGGATGGTGAGCACCTCGGCGAAGCCGAACGCCCCGACCAGCGCCGGGATGAGCTGGAAGCCGCCGGCGAGGTCGCGGTTGCCGAACGCGAAGCGCTCGTAGCCGTGGATCGGATCCTGGCCCACCGCGGCGAGCGCGAGGCCGAGGAAGCCGACGAGCCAGCCCTTGAGGGGATCGTCGCCGGTGAGGTTGCCCGAGACGATCACGCCGAAGAGCGCGAGCCAGAAGAACTCGTACGCGCCGAACTTGAGCGCGGCCTCGCCGAGCGCCGGCGTCGCGATGGCGAGGAAGAACATGCCGATCAGCGTGCCGAGCACCGAGCCGGCGGTCGAGATCCCGATCGCGCGGCCCGCCTCGCCGCGCTGCGCGAGCGCGAAGCCGTCGAGGCACGCCGCGGCGTTCGCCGGCGTGCCGGGGATGTTGAGCAGGATCGCCGAGCGCGAGCCGCCGTAGATCGCGCCGACGTAGGTGCACACGAGCACGAGGAGCGCCGTCGCGGGCGGGAGCTTCAGCGTGAGCGTCGTCATGAGCGCGACGCCCATCGTCGCCGTGAGGCCCGGCAGCGCGCCGATCACGATGCCGACGAAGCTCGCGGCCGCGATGATCGCGAGCGTCGCCGGGTCGGCGAAGCTCGCGATCGAGCGGGCGAAGAGCGCGAGGCCGTCGAGCATCGTTCACGGCAGGCGCACGAGGAACAGCTCCTGGAACACGAGCGTCACCCCGGCCGCGGTGCCGACCGCGCACGCCGCGGCGACCGCGACGCCGTGCGCGATCCGTCCCTGCGCCTTCAGCTCCGGCCAGCGGAACGCGAGGATCGCGGCGAACACGAAGAGGCCCGTCGCGAGCCAGAACGGCGGCCCGCGGCCGACGAGGCCGGCGGCGTAGGCGAGGCAAAGCGCCAGTGCGAGGGCGAGGCGCCCGACGCTCGCCGCGCCGCCCCCGCCGGCGCTCCCGGCGCGGCGGCGCCACGAGCGCACGAGGAGGAATGCGCCGAGCACGAAGAGGCCGACCCCGAGCGCCGCCGGCACGAGCCCCGGCGCGGTGTACGGGTTGATGTTCTGGCTCGCGAGCCGGTCCATGCCGTAGCCGCCCGCGAAGAGGGCGGCGCCACCCGCCATCCACGCGAGCGACCAGCAGAGATCGGCCGCCGTCGACGGCCGCCCGGCGTTCACCGCCGGCCCGCTACGGCCGCGGGACGCCGACGGTGTCGGGCGAGACCTTCGCCTTGCCCGAATCGAACAGCAGCCAGGCGTTCGCCTGCACCGCGGGGAACGCCGCCTTCTGCGCCGCGTCGCCCGCGACCGGCGCGAACACCGCGCCGCGCTCGGCGGCGTACTTGCGGATCGCGGCGTTGTTCGCGATCGTGTCGGCCCAGGCCTTGTCGAGCGTCGCGATCACCTCCGGCGGCACGCCCTTCGGCACGAAGATGCCGAAGTAGTTGGTCGGCGCCCGGAAGGCGGGCAGCCACTTCGTGATCGGCTCGATCGTGCCGTAGCCCTCGATGACCACCGGTTTGTCGCTCACCGAGGCGAGCGGCCGGAGGCGCTTGGCGCGGATCATCTCGGCCTGCTCGACCGCGAGCTGGGTCGTCACCTCGGTCTCGCCGGCGACGGTCGCCACGACCGCCGGGTTGCCGCCGTCGTAGGTGACGTGGCGGTACTTCGCTCCGGTTGCGCGCGAAATCGCCTCCATGGCGTTGTGCCCGCCCGAGGTCACGCCGGCGGTCGCGACCGAGATCTGGCCGGGCTTCGCCTTCATCGCGTCGAGCAGCTCGGGCAGCGTCTTGTACGGCGAGTTGGCGTTGACGGCGATGACCGGGACGTTGGCGACGCTCAGGTAGAGGTGCCAGTCGCCGAGATTGGTGTCGAGCATGCCGAGCGTCCGGTACGCGCCGAGGTCCTGCGCCGCGCCGGCGGCCCAGGTGTAGCCGTCCTTCGCCGCCTCGAGCGCGTTCTTGGTGCCGATCGACCCGGCTGCGCCCGGCTGGTTCACGATCACGACCTTCTGCCCGAGCACCTTCTCCAGCTCGGCGGCGGTGATGCGCGTCACCTGGTCGGTCGAGCCGCCGGCCGACCACGGCACGATGATCGTCACCGGCTTCGCGGGCTTCCATTGTGCTGCGGCGCCGAACGACGAGAGCGCGAGCGCGGCGGCCGCCGCGACGCGGACGAAATCTCTGCGGTTCATCTCACTTCTCCTCCGGTTCCGCGGGCGACCGTTTTAACCGATTCGTTAAAAGTTTGCAACGCGCGCGCCGCCTTGACTACACTCGCGCGGAACGCCGCACCGGAGACAAGAGACAAGAGACAAGAGAGACTCGCCCATGAGCACCGCCCCACGCATCCGCACCACCGTCGTCGGCTCGTACCCGGTCCCCGACTGGCTCGCCGCGCTCCCCTCGGAGCAGGCGCTCGTCGACGCCACGCGGGTCGTCCTCGCGACCCAGGAGCAGGCCGGGATCGACGTCGTCTGCGACGGCGAGCTGTACCGCTTCGACCCGGACCACCCCGAGACGAAC
>Ga0187893_10008389_pt1 | contig 16308 bp, 14 predicted proteins | sample MA1701074metaG_FD_139574 | JGI IMG/M metagenome (GOLD analysis project Ga0187893, IMG submission 139574) | White microbial mat communities from a basaltic lava cave in the Kipuka Kanohina Cave System on the Island of Hawaii, USA - MA170107-4 metaG ...
CGCGCCTTCGCGATTTCTTCGATGGCGTTGTCCACAGACCCCTTAATTGAAACCCCAGAGTCCTCCCGAATGTCGCGCGGCACCGCGCGCGGATTTCTGCCCACGATGCGCCATTCGAGCCCCGGGGACCGGTTCCGCAACAGGGGCCAGACCTGTTTGTGGAAAAAGTGGAGCGCTTCGATGTTTGGCCGGTACTCCAGATTCCCGGAAAAAACGATCGCCAGGTCTTCCCCACGCGGGGGGGCGGCGACGAAAGGTATCGCATTCGGATAAACAGAGGCCTGGATGCCGGCGGGCAGGCGTCCGGCGTCCGCCTCCGAGGTTACCAGTACCGCATCGAAACTGCCGAGCAACTGCTCCTCCATGCGCCGGCAGCGTCTAGCGAAGGACCGGAATCCGGACGATAGCGGCCAGGGCGCATTTTGGGCCATCCTTTCGTGCCACACGGATTCAATGTTATGGAGGTCCAGCATCACGCGGCGGCTATGCCGGGCGAGCGTCTGCCCGTAGGGGGCGCACCAGAAGTGCTCAATGAGAGCGAGGTCATAGCGCCTTGCTCCGATGCGTTCCTCGATCGCGGATTGCTGCCCCGCGAACCGATCGACAAGCGGGGGAACGCCTCGAAAGAGCCGAATGGCGTTTCGCGCCGCGCGGGCAACGGCGCCGCCGGAGTGAGCTTCGATGGGTAAAACGAAGGTCTCCCGCACCAGGCCCGCGGGAACAAAGCGCCTCGGGTCGGCTTCACCGGCGACATGGAACAGCACCAGGTCCAGGTCGCATCGCCGGCCCAGGTATTCCACCAGCGATGCCGTCCGCAACGCTCCGCCGCCGGCGGCCGGGTAGGGAGGCTCCGGCGACAGCATCAGAGCGCTTAAGCGCATTCTCTCACCCGTGGAAGCGCCGCATCGCCGTCTCGTACACCTGGCGCGTCATCTCCGCCGTCCGCCGCCAGGAAAACGCCCGCGACCGGCACAGTCCCTGGAATTGCCAGTGGCTTCTCTCGCCCATATCCACCATCATCCCTTCCATCGCATAGCGCCAGGCGCGCACATCGGTCGCCTCCAATTGCAGCGTGCCGTTTCCGGCCACTTCGACGATGGCGGGATCGTTGCTGGTGATGGTCGCCGTGCCGCACTGCATGGACTCGAGCACCGGCAAGCCGAAGCCTTCGTAGAGCGAGGGAAAAAGCACGGCAACCGCTTGCGCATACAATTGCGGCAATTCTTCTTCCGGCACTTCTCCGCGCACGATCAGACCAGGCATGCCGGACGGCGCTTTCAGCTTCCCGCGTCCAACCAGAACCAGATCCACTTCGCGGCGCATCCGTGCTTCCCTCCAGGCCTGCACGATCACGCGCAGATTCTTTCGCGCTTGGAAAGATCCGACATAGAGAAAATAGGGCCGCGGCGCCGCCGTCTGATGCATCGGCCGGAAACGATCTCCGGCGGCCAGCGGGATCGCAACTACCTCCTCCGGTGGAACGCGGAAGAAATCGATCACCTCTCTCCTCACTGCTTCGGTCGGGGTGATCACCATCGTCGGCAGCCCAAGCCGCAGCAGCCACGGCGTGCGGCGCCGCACGCGGTCAGAACTTGCATAGCGCCACGGCGACAGATCGTGCACCGTGATCACGGATGGACGCACGGGAAGGTAGGGCACGGCGAAATCGGTGCCGTGAAACACTTCGATCTTCTCGCGGCGCAGGAACCTGGGCAGGCCGAGCGTCCACCAGCGCCGGTTCCAGAAATCCGGCTGTACGGTTTTTGCGGCCACGGTGTCCGGCCCTGAATGCTGATAGGATTGATCGGATACAAGGACGTAGCGATCCTCCGGAAACGTCTCCGCCAGCGCGCGAGCCAACTCAATGGTGTAGCGGCGGATTCCTCCGGTGGGCTCTGTTAGTGGTGTGGCGTCCAGAGCCACGTGCATATGCGTTAAAATTTACCATTTTCCGAGGGAGGAGCCATGAACGGACGAATATTGCGGATCCGGCTTGCCGCCGCGGCGCTGGTTGCGGGAGGGCTGTGGGTTGCCATCAGCCAGCAGCCTCCGGCGCAGCCGCTCACGGTAGAGAAGCTCGCCGACGACCTTCACATCATTGTGGGAAGCGGCGGCAACGTCGCCATACTGACCACCAGCGACGGCGTCATCCTGATTGACGACAAGTTCGACCGCAATGTGCCCGAGATCCTGGAGAAGGTGAAATCGGTCACGGACAAGCCGATTCGCTATGTCGTAAACACTCACCACCACGGCGACCATGCCGGCGGCAACGCTACGCTGATCAAGAGCGCAAGTATCGTTGCCCATGACAATGTTTACGTGAATATGGTGAAAGGCAATCAGCCCGGCCCTCCTCACATCACTTTCAACGACAAGGCGGCGCTGCGGCTCGGCGGCAAGGAGATCCGCATCCACCACTTGGGACGCGGGCATACCAATGGAGACGCCGTGATTGTGTTTCCCGCCCACCGCGTGATTCACATGGGAGACCTTTTCGTGGCGGGAACTCCGTTCATCGATTATGCCAACGGCGGCAGCGGCATCGCCTGGACGGACACGATTCAGAAGGCACTGCAACTGGACTTCGACCGCGTCATTCCGGGTCACGGCCCCGTCATGACGAAACAGGATCTGGCCCGCTGGAACGATTCGTTCATCAAGGTTCGAACGAAGATTACGCAGTTGAAGCGGGAAGGGAAGAGCAAGGAGGAAGCGGGCAGCGCCCTGAATGTCGAAGAATTCGGCTGGAAGGCATCTCCGCTGTGGGGACGCAGCTTCCCTGGTCTTTACGATGAAACGCGGTGAAAATGAGCCAGGAGTTTTGGGCCAACGATGAGGAGTTGTTCGACCTGGCCCGGCGCGAATTGTTTGTGGCCGTGGTCGGAGACGTAATGGACCAACTGGGGCTGCAAAGGCAGTTTCTCCCTCCCGCAGTCCAGCCCCTTACGCGCGACATGGTGGCCATCGGACGCGCCATGACGGTGCTGAGCGCGGATTGCCCGCAGGGCGGCGCCGGCGGCGTCAACGAGATCCTGGCCAAACCGTTCGGGCTGATGATGGAGGCGCTGGACAGCCTTGCGCCGAACGAGATCTACGTCTGCACCGGGGGCTCGCCGGAATACGCGCTCTGGGGAGAATTGATGTCGGCGCGCGCCATCCGCTGCGGCGCGGCCGGCGCTATCCTTAACGGCTATACACGCGATCTGCGGGGCATCCTGGAGCAGCGCTTTCCGGTCTTCTGTTTCGGCTCCTACGCACAGGACCAGGCCCCGCGCGGCAAAGTCATCGGCTACCGCATGCCAATCACGCTGGGTCAGACGCACATCAACCCGGGCGATATTCTCTTCGGCGATTGCGACGGTGTTTGTGTCGTCCCCCGCGAGTCGGAAAGGGCCGTATTCGTGGCGGCAATCGAAAAAGCGCGCGGCGAAAAGACCGTACGGCGCGAGATTGAAGCCGGCATGCCGGCCAAAGAGGCGTTCGCCAAATACGGGATTCTTTAGCGCATCATTTGTTCAACACTTCCATCAGGTAATCGGAAGCTTCCTTGGAGCGCATGTGCGCCAGCCGCTCCACCAGCACCTTCTTCAGTCGAAGATCGGTCTCCCCGCGCGCGATTTGCACCAGCGCTTTGGCGTTATTCTGATCGCGCAGCGCTTCGATTACCGTTTTGCGAATGTTGAAGTCGCTTTCGGCTGAATAAATGCTCACCAGAGCATCCGCGTTTTTTTGGCCGCGGTGACGGCCAAGCGTCATGATCATCTCCTGGCGCAATTTGGGGTCCTTCTCCGATCGCGCCAACTCGATCAGCTTATCGGAAGCTTCTTTCTCCGGAAGGACTCGCAATATGTCGATCCTGGCTTCCACCGGCAGGTCCGATTGAAACAGCGTCCACAACTCGGCTTCCGCTTCGATCGAGCCAAGCCCGCGGATCGCCTCCCGCCGTAGATCGGTGCTCTGCTCGCTCTTGACGGCAGCCGCCAATCGTTCCTTGTCTTTGACGGCGGTGAACGCGCGAATCACAGCGCGTCGAAGCTGCGGATCGGTTGCCGAGGCCTGGATTTCGGAAAGCACCTGGCGCGTCTCCGGCGTGTTGTGATAGCCGAGGTACTCTACGGCTTTCGCCTGCAAGTCCGGATTGGTCCCGCCGCGAGCCAGCTTCAACAACAACTCGCGCGACTTGGGCGCGCGGCTTTGAGCCAGAACGAAAAGCGCCCGCTCCTTAAGCCGCGGAGATCCTGGCTGCGTCAGAATCTTTTCCAATACCGGATACCCGCGATCGGGGTCGGTATGGATCAGCCCATGGACCGCCAGCACTTTCAGGTCCTCATCGGCTTCGCGTTCGGGTGAAACCGGCTGTCCGGCGGATTGTTTCACTTCAATTTCAAGCGCGCGCGCGTCGTCCAGCCAGCGGCTATTCGCATAGCCGCTTATCAGCTCCTTCAAGGTCTCGAGCGCCTCCGGGCGCCTCCCCATTTTGTTCTGTGCGTATGCCTTCCAGAACAGCGCCGCGTCCGTCCGGCTGCCCTTGCGGTCAATCAGCCTCTGAAAATCGCCGGCGGCGCGTTCCCATTCTTTGTCCTCGAGCGCCGATTTCCCGCTGCGATAAAGGCGTTCTTCATCTGCCGGCCGGGATCCCGGTGGAAATGGGGCAGGAGGCCGGGCGCCGGAAAATGACGGGGGCGGCATCCCCGGAACTTGATACGCCATGAGCAAGGCTCTATGCGCGTCAGCCTCAGCCCGAACGGCATCGGCAATGACACTTTCGATCTCGCGGCGAGCCGGCGGCTCCTCGGGAACCGGCGGCGGCGGCGGCGCTTGTTGGCCCCAAATAGCCACGGCGCCGGCAGCCATCATCAAAAGCAGAATCTGCATGCTACCTCCTGGTCACTCAAAGGCTCTCCCCGGCTGCAGCCGGTTCCAGCCGCTTCTCACGTTCTCGCATCTCCGCGCCGAGTATCCGGACACGGAACAGTATCCCCGCCGTCACGATTCGCTCGCGGAGAGCCTCCACTGTTTCGGCGGGAAGGTTCCGCTCCATGTGCGCCAGATCCATCAATAGACGCTCCAACTCATCAAGCAACTCGGCCAAGCCGCGTTCTTCGGCCTGCTCGGCGCTGTGGCGGTAGAGCCGGTTGGCTTCGAGCAGATCGTGGATTTCGTCCTCGCCGACCGCTACCTGAACGAATTCATCGCGGCGGGGCGGCCGTGCGTTGGCAAACTCCGACAGCAGAAACTGCGCCCGGTCCAGATGGCTCCGGACTGCGCTCACCAGCACCCTCCGCTCAAAGGACGCCACTTGCGCTTCGGCCTGTGGGGCCGTAACGGTTGCCGAATGCCGCCCAGCGTAAAACACGACGGTAAGCAAAACGGCCGCCGCCGAGCCATATGCCAGTTGCCGCCAGGTCAGGCGCGATGCCCAGCGGGGCTGCCGGCGGGCGGGAAGCCGCGACTGCAACCGCTCCCAAAGTCTCGCTTCGTAATCAGAATCCCGCTCCGGCGGCGAATAGGAGTTCACCAGATTCAGGGCGCGCTGCAACTCCCGGAAGCTCGACCGGCATTGCTCGCAAGCCTCCAGGTGTTCCTCCTCCTCGCGGGATTCGCCGTAATAGCGGCATATAAGCTGCTCTTCGGAAAGATGTGTCACCGTACGCCTCCCATCACCGGCTCCAGTGCCCGGCGCAGTTTTTGGACAGCGCGAAAAATGCTGTTTTTGGTCGCGCTCTCGCCGGCGCCCAGGGTCTCGCCGATCTCCGCAATCGACAATCCTTCGAAATGACGCAACACAAAAGCTGTCCTTTCCTGCTCCGTCAGCTTTCCCATGGCTTCCTCCAGGCGATCCTGCACCTCTCCGGAATAAACGATGCGATCCGCTCCAAAATCCCGGGAAGCGACGTGTTCCATATCCTGCCCCGCCTCCCCACGAGGATGTTCAAAGCGCCGCCGCACCCGCAGCAGATCGAACGCGTAGTTCGCCGCTATCCGGTATATCCATGTGTGGAAGCTGGCCCGCCCGTCGTATTTTTCCAACTGCTGGTAGGCCCGCAGGAAAGTTTCCTGGACCACGTCCTCGGCGTCCTGCTCATTGCCGGTCAAGCGGTAGGCGAGCCGGAACACACCACGCCCGTTGCGCTCAATCAGCACACGAAACGCGTCACCATCTCCGGCGCGAGCCCGGGCGACAGCCGCCGCTTCCGTCTCCTGCATCCACACGTTAGACTCCAATCGGCGGCCCGCGGTTAGCATAGTCGCGAGCCTCGTAACAGGATAAACTAGGCCATGGACAACCTCATGGCCCCGTTACAATTGGCTTTCGCTTTGATCTCAACCATCGCGCCGGATGGAGGGCACACCGCTTTTCGCCAGCCGCAACTTGCGGTGGACGGAGATTTCGTGGCTGTTGCGTTCGGCTCAGGCGATGCAGTTCACTTCGCTGCTTCGGAAAACCGCGGCGTTACATTCTCACCGGCTATCCGTGTGAATCGAGAGGATGGGAAGATCATGCTGGGGCGACATCGCGGGCCTCGCATTGCCATATCCGGCGGCTCCGTCGTCATTTCCGCCATCTTTCGCGAGACCGGCGACTTGATGAGTTGGCGCTCCGGTGACAGAGGCAAGACCTGGTCACCCGCCGTTCGTGCCAACGACACCGGCTCCGCCGCGCGCGAGGGATTGCACGCCATGGCCGCCGGCGCCGGATTGGTTTATGTTACATGGCTCGACCTGCGCGTAAAAGGCATGCGCCTTTACGGCTCGCTTTCTAAAGACGGCGGAAAAACGTGGTCCCGCAATGCGCTGGTGTACAAATCGCCCGGCGGACATATCTGCGAATGCTGCCATCCTTCGGTGAAGATTTCGCAGCGAGGAAAAATCTTCGCCATGTGGCGCAATGCTCTCGGGGGCGCTCGCGACATGTATGTTGCTTCCTCCACGGACCAGGGACAGAGCTTCGCGCCGGCTCGAAAGCTTGGTACGGGGACGTGGATATTGAACGCCTGCCCCATGGACGGCGGCGATCTCGCGATCGTTGACGGCAAAGTGTGGTCCGCCTGGCGCAGGGAGAATAAGGTCATTCTTGCCGCTCCGGACGGAAAGGAAACGGTGCTTGGCGAAGGCAAGGATCCCGCCATCGCCGCCGCCGGGGGCCGGGTCGCTGTTGTTTGGACAGGCACCGGTGGAAAACTGTGGATTTCCGACGGCGTAAAGCCCCCTGCCGTATTGGATGAGGCAGGCGCTTTTGTTCACCTGACCGGCGGCAAGCAGGCCTATGCAGCGTGGGAAAGCGGGCATGCGTTTAAGGTCACCCGTCTTGAGTGACGCAATTCGATGCACACCATAGCCAGCATTCGTAACCCGCTGCTTAAGGAAATCCGGCGCGCGCAAACCCGCGGCACGCTCACCGCCGATGGTTGCGCCGTCGCCGAATCGTTTCACCTGCTTGAAGAGGCGCTTCGCAGCGGTTGCGAAGTGCCTGCCGTGCTGGCCGCCGAAAGCGTGCGCTCCACGGTGGAGCAACACGTCGCCCGGCTTAAGAACACGCGCTTCACGGTGCTTTCGGACGCGGTTTTCGAATCGGTCGCCGCCACCGAATCGAGTCAAGGAGTGCTCGCGTTGGTGCGGCCTCCCCATTGGGCGATGGAACAGACTTTGCGCGGCCGGTCGCTGGTGGTTGTGCTGGACGGAGTGCAGGATCCCGGCAACGCCGGCACGATCGTACGTTCGGCGGAGGCGTTCGGCTCGACAGGCGTCGTCTTTTTGAAAGGTTCGGTGAGTCCCTATAACTCGAAAGCGCTTCGTGCATCGGCGGGCTCGCTGTTTCGCCTGCCTGTCGTACAAGGAATCGACCCCGCCCTGGCCAAAGCCGCGCTTCAGCAGAAGCGGCTGGATGTGTACAGCGCCGCCGGTAAGGACGGCCGGTCTCTACGTGATATCGACTTCACCCGGCGCTCAGCCATCATCATTGGAAGCGAAGGCCGCGGCGTCGGTGAAAAACTAAGAGGCATCGCCACCGACATCACGGTTCCGACGATCGGCGTCGAATCGCTGAATGCCGCGGTGGCCGCTTCGGTAATTCTGTATGAAGCCAGCCGCCAGCGCCGTGCGGCGCCTTCCCTCTGATAATGAGCCTGTTCGAGCCGGTTCCGCTTGCCGCCGCGCCCGATCCCACACGCCCGCTTGCCGACCGCATGCGGCCGGTTACTCTCGATGAGTACATCGGCCAGGAACACATGCTCGGACCGGGAAAGCCCTTGCGCCAGCAGATCGAGCGCGATCAGCTCAGCTCGATGATCTTGTGGGGACCGCCGGGCGTTGGTAAAACCTCGCTCGCCCGCCTCATCGCCCGCCTTACGCGCTGCGATTTCGTTCCTTTCAGCGCCGTTACCAGCGGCATCAAGGAAGTGAAAGCCGTGCTGTCGGAAGCCGAGCGCACACGCAGACTGGGCCGCCGCACGTTGCTCTTCATCGACGAGATTCACCGGTTCAACAAATCCCAGCAGGACGCGTTTTTGCCTTATGTCGAGCACGGCGACGTGATTCTCATCGGCGCAACCACGGAGAACCCGTCTTTTGAAGTCATCTCGGCGCTGCTGTCGCGCTCCAAGGTTCATACGCTTCACCCGCTCAGCGCGGAAGAAATCGTTACATTGCTCGAACGCGCGCTCAAGGAGGAGGAACGCGGTCTGGGGGGCCGCGGCCTGGCCTTCACCACCGGCCAACTGCAGCAGATTGCCATCTACGCCAACGGCGACGCCCGCATCGCCTACACGGCTCTGGAACTGGCGGCCGGCACCGCGGTGAACGGCGCCGTCAGCGCGGAATCGCTGGAAGATATTCTCGGCCGGCGCATGCTGCTTTACGACAAATCGGGCGAGGAGCATTTCAATCTCATCTCCGCGCTGCACAAGTCGGTTCGTTCGAGCGATCCCGACGCCGCGCTGTACTGGCTGGCCCGCATGCTCGAATCGGGCGAGGATCGCCTCTATATCGCCCGGCGCCTGATACGCATGGCGATTGAAGATATCGGCCTGGCCGACCCGCGCGCCATGGAGCAGGCGATTGCCGCCATGCAGACGGTACACTTTCTCGGCACGCCGGAAGGCGACCAGGCTTTGGCGCAATTGGCGATTTACCTTGCCATCGCTCCCAAATCCGACGCCGCCTGCAGCGCGCTGGGGCTTGCTTCCGAGACAGCGAAGCAGGCGCTTGCCGAGCCGGTGCCGCTGCATTTGCGTAACGCGCCCACGGGGCTGATGAAGCAGATCGGCTATGGCAAGGGCTACCAGCACGCCCACCAATTCGAAGCCGCGATGACGGAAATGGAATGCCTGCCGCCATCGCTCGCCGGAACCCGCTTCTATCTGCCAACCGATCGCGGCTTTGAGAAACGCCTCGGTGAGAGGCTGGATGAGATTCGCAAATGGAAAAACGAGCAGCGCGGCAAAGTTGAATAATTTTCAACGCGGGCCAACCCGCGCCGCGCAGCCCAAAGAACCGTCCCTGCCATGCAACGGATGAGATAAACTCACTTCAGATTCATTGCGCTCCTAACGCGCCGCGATTTCACGTCTGTGGCTCTTGCCCAACGGAAACGTCACCTTCACCGTGGTTCCTTCACCCGGCGCGCTGTGAATCCGAATTTCCCCGCCATGCTCATGGATCACCTGGCGGGAGCTGAACATGCTCCAATTGCCAGTACCCACGCGGTCCGCCGAGACGCGGAACCCCGGATCGAATACGTTGTCCACCTCGTCCTGGGTCATGCCGCGGCCGCTGTCGGCAATCTTGACCTCAATTTCGCCGTCCGTGGAGCGCGCCGAGACGCGGATCTTTCCCGTGCCGTTCAGCGCGTCGACCGAGTTATTGAGGATGTTGCGAAACACGGCGCTCAACTGCTGGGGCTTGCAAACCAGCGGAGGGACTTCCTTAAGATCGGTTTCCAGTGTCGCTCTCCCTTTGTAACGCGAATCGCAGAGGGCAATGACGTCGCCCAGCAGCTCATTCAAGCGAACGCGCTGGACTTCGCTGCGATCCAGATTGGCGATGCGCTGCATACGAGTCACGATGGACGATAGCCGGTCCGAGGACTCCTGTATCGTATTGCGCAGATCCCTGAGCAGCGCGACGAAGCGCTTTTCATCAAGCGGGGCAACGCTTTGCCTCGCGCTCAGCAGAAGCATTGTATCGACGGCGCTTTTCAGCGCGCCGATGGGAGAGTTCAGCTCATGGCTCAGTGCCGCGGCTAAACGGCCGAGCGATGCGGCGTTCTCGGAAAGCAGCATGCGCCGCTGCGCTTCCTTTAGCTCACGCTCGAATCCGACCTCCGTCTGATGGCGCTGGTAGTTCTGGCGGCGCTGCTCGTAGACGATTGCCGTAAGCGCGGCGCCGAGCAGCGTGAGCGTTACGATAAACAACGCGTAGGTGGGCTCAAGGGAAGCATGGCGCAGCGCCAAATACTCCGACAGGAGTGCAGCACTCCAATAACTGCCAAGCATGGCCATGCCCAAAAAGAACGTATGCAGCGGTTTCAGCGGCAGCGCCGCGATTCCGACGAGCAGCACCAGCGTGACCTGGCCCGGGATAAAATCGTCGGCATTCGCCGCCATCTCGCACATGCACAGCGAAAACCAGATCAGCACCGTAGCCGTGATAAAGCCGCCCGCGATGCCGAGCTGGCGCGCGCGCGTTTGCGCGTAGGCGGATCTGGCCCCCAGAAGCATCGCGATGCCGAGCAGCACAATCGCGGAGCCTTCAAACAGCCGCATCGGCAGAGTAGCCGGATCCGGGGCGACAACAAAACGCGCCAGCGTAAGAAACGCGGCTGTCCCGATATTCACCCAGCCGATCACCTGCATGCCGGTGACGCTTTGCCGCTCCAGTTCGTGGCGGAACCCCTCGTCTTTTTCAGCTTGCGGAAAGAGATAGGCGCGGACGTCGGCCCTCTTCATAAATTCACTCTAGCGCCTTAGCTTACCTGATGCGTGGCTCAATCCGGTTTACGGATGCGTATTGGCTTTCGGATTGCTAGCGCTGGATGGGCGAATCTGATTCGCAGGCCGGATACGTAATCTCTTATGTCTGGCGCCCGCATCGAGGGCTCAGCAAATTATTCAATCGGAGGAAGATATGAAGGTACACGATGTATCCAACCAGGATTCGGCTTTTGAGCGGAGGCGGCTGGAACTCTGGATGCAGCGGGTCTTGAAGTTGACTCCAGGTCGCGCGCGCCGCGTGGCTCGCGCGGTGCAGGACGAAACTGCGGAAATCGACTGGTGAGCGGGAGGGAACTGCAACTGCGCGCAGCACGGCTGGCCATCACAGTTCCGTGGACCGCGGCCGAGATTCGCAATCTCGCGGTGGCAGGCGGTCCTGCTTTTCTGATTCCAGCGTTTTCTCTAACGGATGCCATTGGCCCGGCAACGGAAGCCTTTAAATTCCTGCTGGAGCAGCTAAAGGAGCAAGGGTTTGAACCAGACGGGCCAGGTTGTTTCAAGAAAGAGAGCGGCACTGGCGGCGTGTTTGGATTTCCTGACGATGCAACAGCGCCCAGCGTCGCCGTGTCGGTGGACGCGCAGGGATGCTGCGATCCGTTACAGAGTCCGGCGGATAAGCTCGGAGGGACTTCTGCTGAGGCTGGCGACAAGGGAGTAGGTTGCAAGGGCCAGAAGGGCGGCATCTGCGTCCGGTTCGGCCTTGAAGTGAGCGATGACACTGGCATATTGTCCGGCAGCGACAGTGGCGTGAGAAAAATTTCGATATGTTCGCTAGTTCCGGGGCCAGCCGGTGTTTCCCAGGGTCCGTGCAGAGACATCACTTTGACAGACAGCGAGAGCGATGGGACCGAAGGCGGCAAGCTGAAACTAACTGCGTTCTTGTGCGTGCCATGCGATTTCGTCAAGGACAACGTTCTGCATTTCAGCGTTCGCGTCGCCGACGACGACGATAACGAGCGGCTGTACTTCAAAAGCTGTGCGGTGCCTGAAGAACTGCGGCGCGGTTGCTGTTAGTTCGAATTCAGTGGCGTAGAAAAATGGGGGATTTGTTACGATCCCCTCTTTATGCGCACTGTGTACTTGCCTTCACGGAAGACGCGGGGCGTGAACTTGCGGCCTTGCATGCGGACTGTGTAGACGACATCACCGTTCGATTCGTCGATTACTTCAACCACCGCGTCCGGCGTCTTCGATTCGATTGGAGTGAGCTCGATTTTCGCCCCGGAAAGCCCGTTGTCGAGCTGGTGAATCGTGATCGGCCAGCCGGGGTAAGGCTTGGCGCCCGGCTGCGACGGATCGGTGAAGCGCGCCCAGTTGGCGAACGTGATCCTGCGCGTGGCGCGCTCCAGCTCAATGATCCCGTAGCCGACGGCTCGGTTGAACAGGCCGGCCGGCTCCACGCCAAACTGCCCCGGATTGGCAACGGCGTGAACTGTGATTTTGTTGCCGAAGCCGTCCAGGAATTCGCCGCAATAGCGCGGCTTGTCCGGCGGCCGGTTGTTTCCATGCTTCGGTGGATACCAACGGCGCGGCCAGACGTTGGAGACTGCCGGAGTGCAGATCATCCATGGGCCGTCGTTCCAGGCGTCGATGCCATACTGTACGGTGCTGCCCAAGTGCTGGTCGCCTCCGATATGGAATGCCAGAGCCTTGCGTATGGCCCGCAGCGCCCGCGCGCGCGGCGACTGCGGCCAACCGTTGGAATCGTGGTCCTGCACCAGAGCCTCGCCCTGTGCGTATTCTTCGGGTTTGAGAATCTTGAGGCGCGGCGTCACATCGTCGTTGTTGGCGGGCGGCGGCAGCGTGCACAGGTTCGCCCACAGAGTCTGCGAAACGACAGCCTTCATCCAAACCCCGCCGGACCAGTCGGCGGCCCATTTTTCCAAAAACGCGATTTGGCGCGGACCGAGTAACTCGGCGCCCGCGACATCCCCATCCCGTGAGGCATCATACTTCGGGTTCTGTGACCAGCCATTCTGTATATCCGCCCAAGGGACCGCTTTGCGCGGCGACGACTTCCACTTTCGATCCTCGATGATGGCGAAACTGACGCCGCCGTAGTGCATGGACGTGTAGTAGACGCTAATGCCCTGTTCGGCGGGAGTGTCATCGAAGGGGTCCGGCAGATGGCTGGTCTGTGTGCGCTGGACCATGTTCACCCACTCGGCGGGCATTTTGTAGCCGCCGCTGTCCTGCCAGGATTTGTTGCGGTTGATGGCCGTTTCGGGATCACCCGGATCGACAACCGCTTTCTTTCCTCCCGCGCCCCAGACGTTGCCATGGTAGACGTCGTGATCGTCCGGCATCGCGACGGTGGGAATGTCGCGCATCAGATCGCGAAATCCCCAGCCGAAAAGCGTCCACTTGCGCAGATAGTCGAGAGCCGCGGTTTCAAGCGGCTCCATTTGAATACCATAGCCGCCTACCCCTTCATAAATCTGATCGCCGGTGAACAGCAGAACATCCGGATTGAAGTGGCGCAGGCTGCGGACGATGTCCTGATGCGGAAAGCCAAGGTCGTTGGTGCAAGTGAGCGCTCCGATCACGATTTTGGCTTTGTCTTTCGGGTCGCGTCGAATCACGCCCTCGAACGACTCAGCGGCAAGCATCAGCCGGTAAGGGACCGAGGCCGCATCGTTCCAGTCCGGCACACGGAACGTTGCCGTGCGCGAGAGCGGATCGATGTTGGCGCGGGCGATGGTTCGCCAGTCGCGCCCGGTTTTGGTTTGAAGCAGCAACTCCTGATGGGCGGGCTCGAGCGGCGCCAGTTGCGCGGTCAGTTTGAGAACGCGCCGGCTCAGCGTGTGCATGGCGAAGAATACGGGACCCAGGGCGCGTTCCGGATGATGCGCCACTTTGCTCCCCGACACGTTCCAGTCGCGGAACCAGAAACGCAGCGACCCACCGCGCTGCTCGCCCCTGCGGCCGCCGGCCCCAGCATCCCGATTGGGAAGTTGCGGCGCGGCGCCGCTGCTCACCACCAGGCCGATGCCGCCTTCAACCCAATTACCGGGCGCGTTCTTTTTCAGGTCGGCAAGTTTGGCTCCGTTCGCGTCGAGCGCCTCCAGCAACAACTCATAGCCGCCGCCCGAAGCGGGCTTCGCTGTCAGCCTGAGCTGTAGATTCTGCTGATCGAGCGGGATTCGAATCGTGGGGGACTCCGCAACGCCGATAAACAGGAGTCCGTCGGCGGTGATTCCGCTGCTGACGCCTTCGCCGTGAACGGCGCTGTCGCGATAGTCGTTGAAGCGGCCGCGGATACCGGTGCGGAATGCAACGTATCCGCGATCGAGCAACTGGCGGTCCTCCTCCAGCCGGCCGAGGCGGACACTCATGCTGAACTCGCCGGCTCCGGCCGAAACGTCGTGCGTGAGCAGAAACACGTTGCGATCGCCGCCGGCGACATGGCACTCCATGCGCCCGTTGCGGATGCGCCAGTCCTGCAAGGGGTTGGCCCAGTAATCCGGTCCCAGCCAGGGACGCGACAGGCCGGTGCTCCAGTTACTTTGGAAACTGGCGGCATGCGCAGCGGCCGCCGCGGCTGCGGCGACGAACGAGCGTCGGGTAAGCGGGTCTCGACGGGACATCAGAATCAGCATACCGCGGCATCGGGTCCGCCCGAGTCATGATACACTTTCGTTTCTCCAGCCGGAATTCCACAATATGCTTCGAAGAACCGCACTTGAAACCATGCTGGCCCTACCGCTGGGAGCCCAATCGCCGGCCAGTCGCAAGCCGAACATCATCATCTTTTTTGCCGATGACTTGGGCTACGGCGATATCGGCTGCTTCGGCTCCCCGGATGTCCCCACTCCCCACATCGATTCGATCGCCGCGGGCGGTGCGAAATTCACCGACGGCTACGTCTCCTGCGCCGTTTGCAGCCCTTCCCGCGCCGCGCTGCTGACGGGCCGCTATCAACATCGTTTCGGGCACGAGTTCAATCCCGGCCCCGCCGAGCGCGAGGCCCAGATCAATTTCGGCTTACCACAGGGAGAAAAAACCCTGCCTCAGTATCTGAAACCGGCCGGCTATCGTAGCGCCATCATCGGCAAATGGCACTTGGGAATCCGGCCCGGCTTTCATCCGCTCGACCGCGGCTTCGACGAATTCTTCGGATTCCTGGGCGGCGCCAACGCCTTCATTACCAGAAAGACTCCTGGCGGCCGCGCCGTCGAAACCTCCGACGGCAACAGCCGCATCCCGGAGTCGCGCCTGGACCCGATTTTCAAAAACAAAACACCCATCGAAGTAAACGGGTACCTGACCGATGTTTTCGCCGAAGAAGCCGCCGGCTATATCAGCCGCAACAGCCGCAATCCATTCCTGCTGTACCTGGCTTTCAACGCCGTCCACACACCGCTACACGCCACCGATCACTACCTGCGCCGCTTCAGCGGCATCAAGAATGAGAAACACCGGCTACTGGCCGCCATGACCAGCGCCATGGACGATGCCGTTGGCCGCGTTCTCGGCCAAATCCGCAATCAGGGACTGGAACAGGACACATTCGTTTTCTTTCTGAGTGATAATGGCTGCCCCGTCATGACCGGCGCTGGAACCAATGGCCCCTTAAATGGCGAGAAATGCACTTACTACGAGGGCGGCATCCGGGTCCCGTTCCTGGCTATGTGGCCTGGGCGCATTCCCGGCGGACAAGTATTCCGCCATCCGGTCGTCTCTCGTGATTTACTCCCCACCGCAATCAGCGCCGCCGGCATTGCGCCACATTCCGCGATTCCACTGGACGGCGTCGACCTTCTGCCCTTTCTCAACGGAAATAAGACAGGCGGTCCGCACGACATGCTATTCTGGCGCGCCGGAAAAGGCCGGGCCGTGCGCATGGGAAAGTGGAAACTGGTCGAATTTGACCCCGGCTACAGTAAGCTCTACGATCTTTCATCCGATATGCCGGAAAAGAACGATCTTTCCGAGAAGAATCCGGCCGTGGTCAAGGAAATGCGGCAAGCATGGAGTTCCTGGGCCTCGCAAATGGCGCCGGCGCGCTGGCCTGCCCGGTACAGAGAGATTGAGATAAACGGGCAGAGGCTTGTCTGGGAGTTATAAATAGAGAGTTTAAAACTGAATATAAACGATTAGCCCTCCTCTTGATCCCACGCGAATCGTCGATGGTGTTAAATAGAAGAGTAGGAGTCCAAATGGGTCTTGGTCGGCGAGGTTTTGCCGGGGTTAATCACCTTGCGGTGCTGCTTAGCTTGGCCTGTTTCTCCTCCGCCCAGCAATACAGCTTCGATCACCTGGGGCAGGAAAACGGTATGGGGAGCGCGCTCGTCCGCGCCATTACACAGGACCG
>Ga0187893_10008390_pt1 | contig 16308 bp, 14 predicted proteins | sample MA1701074metaG_FD_139574 | JGI IMG/M metagenome (GOLD analysis project Ga0187893, IMG submission 139574) | White microbial mat communities from a basaltic lava cave in the Kipuka Kanohina Cave System on the Island of Hawaii, USA - MA170107-4 metaG ...
GGCTGACCTCCGGGAACACAACGCCGCGAACCATGCGGCGTGGCGGCTCTGGCCGCTCAGGCTAACCCGCGATCATTGCCGGAGGTCAGCCTGTTCGTATTACCGAAGTCATTCTGTCTAGGCTGATACCATACCGGTTCAGTACGGCACCAGATGAACAGCGGTAAGTGTGAGCCGGTAGGGGTTGGTGTGGTCGTCCAGGAGGCCGGACACGCACAGCACCCGCTCCGACGGCGCATCCTTCGGATCTTCCAGAGCAAAACGGTTCTGGCCGGCAACGAACCAATGCCGATTGTCCATCTCTTCGACGATGCCGCAGGCGTCGACGTGGAACGTCTGTACCTTGATGCCGGTGCTGGCAACCGCGTCGCGAAACACCGACGGTGAGAAGAGCCCTCCTCCATTCGAGAGTGCCACTGCGATGGTCTGCTCGCTCTGACTAATCGACACCGTCGCCACGCCTGCCAAGCGTTGGCGCAGCGCCACTTCAGCAACTGCGGCGCATGTCGGGCACGTGATACCCGTCACTTCCGCGACGACCTTCGTCACGCCCTCAGGGCCGGAGGGGAGTTCGGGCGGCGGTGGCGACGCCGAACAGCCGGACGCGAGAATCAACGCCCCGACGAGTGCTTTCAGCGATTGCATCGCACACTCCACGTCAACGGTAACGCACCCAGAGAGCTGCCCACGCCGCGAAAACCACAGCCGTCGTGCCGAGGCTGGTCCACAGGATCCAGAGCATTGACGTCGTCCGGCCACCCGGTGGCCGCCGGGACACGAGCCAACCCTGATACACCAATGCAGCCACGGCGACGACGGCAAACAGCGGCTGGAACCGCTGGAACCAGAGCACGCAACCCGCGCTCAGAATGGAGAGGGCTCCAAGTCCTGCCAGGACTTGAGGGAGCAGTCATCAACTGGGTACCAGCAGGGCCGCCAGGATCGCGATCATGCCGACGGTTTGGGGTCCATCCACCAGTTTCTTTGGCATCGCGAGTGCGACCGAATGTACTTCAAATTCGCCTTCGACCGATCGCCAGAGTCAGTGCGAATTGCTTTGCTGTGGCGGGACCACACGGGTTCGAACGGCTCTCCGAATTTCTTCGTGCTGACCGTCCTCGGCATGAGAGGTTCACCCGGAGAAACCTGCACGCGGCCAATAGCCACGGTATCCGACTAGCGGTCGCGTTGTAGCGGCTTCGTGTGTAGATTCGTCGTTGACTTTCGAAGGTGCCACCTGTATTTTGCGCACCGGGACGCTCGGTCAATCTAAGGGGCAGAATCCGCCATTTGCTCGCCGAAGCGACGACGGTCGTTTCGAAAGGCGAACATAGAAAGGCAGGTGCGAGGATGCGAACCAAGAGAGCGCCCGTCTTCAGTGTGTTGGGCGCCGTTCTTCTCGTATTTGCGGACACATCATCGGCCGCTGATATTCGCGGCACCATCTCCAGCACGTTAACCCTCACCGAAGACAGCCAACTCGTCGGGGACGTCACCTGCACCGTAACTGGCCCGGCGCCGTGCATCGCGTTTGGCGCCTCCGGTATCTCGCTCAAGTTGCAGGGGTTTTCGATTACGGGGTCAGCCGACCCCGTTACGGGATGTGCCGGCACTCCGACTCCGGACCAAGATGGGATTCTCGTCCAAGGCATCCGAGGCGTCGTGATCCAGGGTCCCGGGATCGTCCAGCGATTTCGTGGAATGGGCATCAACATCAGGCGCGGAAGTTCTCGCGTGTTGGTCACGCAAGTCACCGCCTCCACGAATTGCATGTCCGGGATCTTTGTGGCTGCGTCGGAAGACAATGTGATTGAGGGCAATATCGCAGTTCGCAACGCCAGCAGCACCACGTTTCCGTGCGGCGGCATATGACTGTCGACGGGCGCAACCCGAAACCGGCTCCGTGAGAACCGGCTGATTGGAAACGGACTCGCAACCCACGGCAACAATTTCGGAATCGGTCTGATTGCTGCAGGTGCAAACGACAACGTCATCGTCGGGAACACGGTCGTTGGCAACGCTAATGGAATCACGCTCGTAGCGGGTGTCGAAGGCAACCTCATCGTCGGCAACCTTGTAATCGGGAATCCTCCTGTTCAAGTCTCCGTGAACAATCCAACAACGGCGGGCGTTGATATTCGAAACTTGGCGACGCCCGGCTCCAACACCATTGACGGCAATGTGTGCTTGACGCCGGTCAACGTCGCGTGCACCACCGCCAACTGGCAGAGAGCACGCTGAGCGGCACTGAACAGAGAGGATACGATGCGAAACATCTCATTGTCTGTGTTGGTGCTACTCGTGCTGAGCGTAACGGCGCGAGCACAGGCCCAGGTTTTTGTGTCAGGCGATGTATTTGCCGACCATAAGCGGTTTTCCGGCAGTTCGACAGATTCAGCGCTCGACGTGACACGCGGCGGAGGTGGCGCCGCTGTGGGCGTCCAGGCATCTGAGCGCTGGGACGTCCGTGGCGAAGTCGAGCTCGGCAGCACGACGACGATCACCCAACAGCTGTTGCCGCAGGTGACAGCCTTCCACTCGCGGACGCGAAACCGGATTACGGCCTATTCAGCGTTGGTCGGCTTCACTCCCACGGGCGCATCGGCTGTGCGGTTCACCGTGCTCGGTGGCGTCAGCTTCCTCCACGTCAAGACGGAGGTCGATTCGATCCCACCCGGACTGGTGATCGTTCAGCGCACGAGCATCGACAACGTCGCGTCTCCGACCGTCGGTGTTGAGGTCCCCATCATGCTCGGGTCGAATTTTGCCCTGGTCCCGGCGCTCCGCGTGCATGCCTTCGAGTTGCATGTCGATGGGAGCACCGGCTTTGCGATCAGGCCAGGCGTAGCAGTCCGCTGGATGCGGTAACGAGAGGGTAACACGCGGGAGGTGACGCCTGCCGTCGCCCACGGCGCGCGTCGATGAGGATGCGGCGCCGTCCTCCCGCTTTCCCGTTCCCACCGCGCACTAATCTTAGGCCGTTATCGATATCGGAGACAGCCTGCGATGGCGAGAGCGGGCGCAACGTGCAGCGTGCCGCGCGAATCTATGTGCACGGTTAATTCGGCGTCGTCAGACGCGCACTTCTGTCTTAGATGTTCCGCCAGCGACGGACGCCGAATCCGATTAGGCCGCTGATAAGTAGAAACATGCTACCGGGCTCAGGCACGGCAGCTGGAGTGGAGTCCAACTGAAACCGCACGTTGACACTATCAAAGAGATGGCTGCTGTTAGGCCCCACACCTACGTAAACAGTATCGCCAACACTCAATGCGCCGAGCGCCCGGGAGAACAGAGTAGCACTTGGAGCCCACGGGATCAGAATTGGGGCGCCGACCTGAGCGTTCCCAACAAAAAGTAGAATGTCCCAACCGTTTGATGCGCCACCCGCCCCATCTGGATCATTGCCTCGGAGCGAGCCAATTGAGGAAATGATGCCTGCCTCTCCCGGTTGGATCGTGTAAGCGGCAATGAAGTACCCGTTAGACGCGGCTCCTTGGGCAGTCCCGCGGCCTGGATGCGAAGCGATGCCGTTATAGAAGGTGAAATCGGGTCCCGGCGCTGGGAATCCGGACCCGGTCACATCGTACGCAACATTGGCGGCATCCCAAAGCAGAGGAACGTAGCTGGCGTTGTCGCCGATAGGCCCGGTGTTACGTAGGTATTGCCAACCGATCGGAAAGGTCACAGGAGTGAAATCAAGCTCTAGGTTGGCAATGGGTGCCGCCCAGCCGGTGCTGGCGACGAAGAGGAGCCCAGTCGCGCCGAACAACAACTGTTTCGCCAAGTGCGTCAGCTGGTTCGCCCATTTGCAAACGCTCGTTGTTAGCGGTACTCGCATCGCTCCCCCTCGATATTTGGTGGGTCCACTCAGGGCGACAAAAGTCAACATCCCGTCGGACAGGCGTCGCTGAGCCAGTCTTCTTGCAGCAGATCAGGGGGACCCCTGTTGAGCGGTGCAGGAACCGTGCCGCCTGAGCCGGCTCATAGAGTCTTGCGACGTAATTCGCTGCCGGGTGAGAGTGCGGTACCTCCCCGTCTTGGATCCGGTCCGCGCGTTGACGGGTTCGGTAGACCATTGAAATTGTGTTGCGGCCTAGCACCGCCTTTTGACGCGGCTGATCCAAAGGAGCTGTCGTGGACCACGAATTCCGCGTTCGCCGAATCGCCGCCCCTCTGTGGCCACTCGTCCGTCTTAACGCACCTAATGACCAGCGTTCACTCGGGGCCGCTCATGATCGCGCCAGCGGCCGTTTGGTGCAACGATGGTTCGCCCGTGCTGCGAAAAAAAACTCTCGCCAGTAGTCGGACACGTAATCGTAGGAACCACTACTGGATCTCAAGCTTGAAATGACGACGGAAAGATCGCATATATGGATGGACCCCGGAAGTCAGTAACAGGACTGTCCCGGCGGCGCGTTGACCGGAAGCGAAAGTCGATGGACAAGCTATGGGGATGACGTGGAGCGCGTGAATCGCAGATCCCATACGCGATCCTGAACAACGCTTAACTCGATAATGCGACCCGAAATATCTCGCCTGAAAATTAACATGCCAAGTCGAGTCACATTGAACGCATCAGCGTAGGTTGCACTCAATTGGAGCTTGGTGTCGGGGCGCCGGTTCAGCATAAGCGATCCGTTCTCCAGCGCGATTGAAATGCTCGCTGCCGCTTCATCGCTAACATAGTCACCAACATACTCGCGGAGTTGCTCAACAGTAGGTCGTGCGGGTCTGACGCGCACGAACGTTTCAACGGTTCCGAACGGACTTGTGAGACGTACATCGTTGGCATCGGCGTCGATCGTAAAACCCGGCATTACTAGAAAGCGCGAGCCAGTTAGAGCAGTGAGCGGCGCACTGGAACCACCGAAGTCAAGGCGTATGCGGTCCTGATCGCGTGCGAGCGTAAGCGGCACGCCTGTGACACGGTGTCGATATAACCCCGTAGCGCCAGCGAACTCGGCCTCCGTAAGCCTGTACGCTTCCACAGATGCGGGTTTCGCTGGCGGTAGATAGAGATCCGCTACGGCCCGTGAATAGTCCGTTGCGTTCGCGGTCGTGACGTTGCAGAGCACAGCGACGGAGACCTGTTGGTCGGGATACCGCACCAGATCCGCGCGATAGCCTGCGGTCCCTCCACCGTGGCTGATTTCGCGAAGAGCGTTCCGCTCACCGACGAAGAGCCCGAACGCGTAATTGTGACGGCGTCCATCACTAAAACGTCCAGGCTGCTCCAGTTCACGGACGAATGCGAGGTCGCCAACTTTCGGTGAGACAAAGTTTTCGTTCCATTTCAACAAGTCTCCAACTGTCGTCAGCAGACCTCTATTTCCATAGACATCTTCAAACGCGATGAAGGTATGAAATCCATCGGTCTGCTCCGAGTAGCCCACTGCGCGCCGCGGGACAACTCGCGTATGGTCGACATCCCAGGACGTATCCATCATGCCAAGGGGCTCGAACATCCGTCGCCGAGTGAACTCCTCAAATGACACGCCGCTAACACGCGACACGACAATCGCTGCGAGGTTATAGCCAGTATTGCTGTATGACCATTGTGTTCCTGGAAAAAAATTCAACGCTCGTTGGCGCCCGACGATCTCGAGAACATCAGCGTGGGTATAAACACGACTCCACCGCGGCGATCCTGCAATTTCCACCACCGATCCCCAATCCCGCAGACCGCTTGTATGCGTCAGCAGGTGACGAATGGTCAGGGGGCTGCCGTAGTCCAGCAATTCCGGAATGTACTTGCGCGCGGGATCATCGAGCGACAATTTTCCGTCCTTGGCGAGCAGCAAGACGGCAGCAGCGGTGAACTGCTTCGAGACGGATCCAGCTTCAAAAATCGTCTGAGGTGTAATCGCTACCGAGTGTTCGAGGTCAGCCAGGCCATAGGCCTTGAAGCTGACGATGTCATTCGCTCGAACACCCACCGCGCAACCTGGTGTCGCGTTCGTCCACTTGGCAAAATTGGGGTATCCCCTTGACCAAGGTGGCCCCTATATCTTGTGGCGCCGCCGGCGCCGCTTTCCGGGCCGCAGGTGCTTGACCAGCGACGCGTAGGGCGCCGGGTCGACGGCGACGGCCTGCTGCACCAGCCGGTAGAACAGCTTGCCTCGGTGCCGCGAAGTGCGCCGGTTGAACCGGAACGTGAACTCGTCCAGGTAGTAGTCCAGATGGGCTCGCGATACCGCACCCTGGTGCGTGCCGAGCAGCCAGCGTTTCAAGAGCGACACGACGCGATGCACCCGTGGCAGCAGCTCGGACGCGGACTCCTTCCGGCCCTTCAAAAACGTGATGCGGTGCCGGTAGCCGTGCTTCTCCAGCCGGTCGTAACTGATCAACCCGTCCGTGTGCAGCAGGCTGCCCGGCGCCACCGCCTCTTGGATGAACGCCTGGAGACTGTCGGCCGTGGCGTCGGGAATCCGCCGCATGCGAATGCGGCCAATGCCCTCGCCGTCCTCCTCGCACGCCACGGCAATCAACGCCTTTTTCTCGGTCTGGCGACCGCGGACGCCTTCTTCAACGCCGCCGATGAACGCCTCATCGACCTCGACCACGCCGGACAGACGATCCCGGCCCGGGCGGACCATCGCTCGTCGCAACTTGTGCAGCCACGTCCACGCGGTCTCGTAGCTGCCCAGGCCGAGCACTTGCTGGAGGCCGCTGGCGCTCGCGCCCGTCTTCTGGCTGGTGACCCACCACATGGCGCGGAACCACGTCGACAGCGGCGTCCGCGTGTCCTGGAAGATCGTGCCGGCCGTCACCGACGTCTGGCGGCCACAGGCGGCGCACTCAAAGAGCGGGCCGACGGTCCACGCCTTGGCGCCGCCGCATTTCGGGCATCGGAAACCCTCGGGCCACCGCAGCTGCGCCAGGTAGGCCCGACACGCCTCCGCCGATGCGAAGCGGCGCTCGAATTCGGCCAAGGTCCGCGGATAATCCTCCACGGGGCCCGTACGCTACGTATTGTGGTGACCTTGGTCAAGGGGATACCCCAATGGCAAAAATTTGATCTAGCCGGGCGGGGGACCTAACGTCGCCGGTTTGAGCAGCGAGGCTTCGCAATGTGACGACGGCGCTCGCAATGAGGACGAGGACCAGCCGTTTCAGCAATTTCGTGTTCGCACGCAGCATAACGCTCACTCATTTAGGCCGGGTTGACGCGCAGTGGAGGTCCGTTCCGTCCAACGTGGGACTTCCCCTCCGCAAGCATATTACGCCTCGGACGTTTAACCTGATGCGCAGGAATGCAGCGGCGGCGAACTCTAGCGGATTCGTCGTGCTTGACGGGGGTGCTATTTTGCGCGCGCTAGCTCCTATCCCGCCGGTCGATTGACGACACCTCCTGCGGGCGGTACACTCCGCGCGATGACGCGTACTTATCTCTGAGGAGATCCTTCATGAAGAACCTCCTGTCCGCCACCGCCGTGGCCGCGTGTGCCGGATGTCTCGCCGCCGGCGTGTTGGCGCAGAGCGCGCCGCGCTACGTCTTCGATCCAGCCTGGCCCAAGCCGCTCCCGAATAAATGGAAGATCGGTGGCATCACGGGCCTGGCCGTCGATGCCAGCGACAACGTCTGGGCGTACAACCGGCCCAACGACCTCACGGCCATCGAGCTCCACGCCGAGGTCAAGCTGTCGGACTGCTGCGCTCGGCCTCCGTCGATGATCCACTTCGACAAGGAGGGCAACGTCATCGGGTCGTTCGACGCGCCGCAGGGCCACGGCATGGACGTCGACAGCAAAGGGTTCGTCTATCTGGGACAGAACACGGTTCGCAAGTACGACCCGCGCAGCGGGAAGCTCGTCGGCGAAATCGCGCGGACGCCTGAAACCGAAGGGGGTGCGCCCGCCGGCCTCCCGGCGTGGCCGCCCAAACGGAGTCCGGGCGAAGGCAGCCGTGGACCGGTCGCGGGGTTCCTCCCGCCGCCGCCTGGCGGCAAACCGCCCGATCCAGCGGCTGAAACGAAAGCAGAGGCGCGTCGTGCGGAATTCCGCAAGAAGTATCCCCCGTCGACGCCGATGATCGTCGGCGGTCTCGAAGAGATTCGCATGGTCGAGCGCGACAACGAGATCTATGTCGCCGACAACTACCTTGGCGGGCGCATCCTGGTGTTCGACATGAACACGCTCGCCTTCAAGCGCGGGTGGGGCGCGTACGGCAAGCCGCTCGATCAGATCAGCGTCGACGACGAGACGCGCGAGTACCAGCCCGGCGGACCAATGGCGAAGGACTTCGTGGGACACCTGACCGTGAACGTGTCGAACGACGGCCTCGTGTACGCGGCCGACCGCAACGGCAACCGCATCCACGTGACCGACAAGAGCGGCACGTTCGTCAAGGAGTTCATCCTCGCGCCGACGACGGGCGTCGGCGGGTCGACGGGCGGCGTGGCGTTTTCGCCCGACAAGGAGCAGCGCCTCCTGTACATCTCGGATCTGACGAACAACAAGATCTGGTTTCTGAACCGGCAGGACGGAAAGGTCGTCGGCGAGATGGGCCAGATGGGTGAGAACGGCGGCCAGTGGTTCGGCCTGCACATGATCGCCGTCGACTCGCGCGGCGTCATCTACACGGGCGAGGTGTTCGCCGGCCAGCGCGTCCAGCGGTTCGTCCCCGCGGAGAGTCCGAGAGGCAAGGTGCTGCAGCAGCTCGCGAAGACGCCGCTCTTCTGAGGACGACATGGGAGTGACTGGTCGCCTCACGCTGCTGTCCCAGCTCTTCGGGGCGCGATGAACCCTCACCGCCGGCGCTTCCTGACGGGGATGGCTGCGTTGGGCGCGGCCGCCTGGGCGCCGCGCGGCCGCTCGTTTGCCCAAGGCGGCGCAGCGGTTCGTCACGCGGCGCATCGAATCGACGTCCACTGCCACTTCTCGTCTCCCGGGTTCATCGCGGCGATCAAGGCCCGGAACACGGGCCAGGTCCCGTTGATGAACTGGAACCCGGCGCGCACGCTCGAGGACATGGACCGCGACGGCGTCGCCACGTCAATCGTCTCGACGAGCGAGCCGGGCGTCTGGTTCGGCGACAACGAGGCGGCGCGGCGCCTGGCGCGTGAGTGCAACGAGTACGGCGCGAAGCTGATGGCGGATCACCCCAACCGCTTCGGGATGTTCGCCACGCTGCCGCTCCCCGACGTCGACGGCGCGCTGCGCGAGATCGAGTACGCGTTCGACACGCTCAAGGCCGACGGCGCCTGCTTCCTGAGCAGCTACCAGGGCAAGTACCTGGGGGATCCGGCGTTCACGCCGATCATGGAGGAGCTCAACCGGCGCCGCGCAGTCGTCTATACGCACCCGGCCAGGGCCGAGTGCTGCGTCAACCTGCTGCCGAATGGGCGCGCCCTCGGGATCACGCTCTCGACCGAGACGACGCTGACCATTGCGAGCGTGCTGTTCAGCGGCACGGCGGCGCGGTTTCCCGACATCCGTTTCATCTGGTCGCACGGCGGCGGCACCATGCCGTACATCACCGGCCGGTTTGGCGTGAACGCGAACGCAAAGACGCCCGAGTTGCCCAGCGGCGTTCTCTACGAGATTCAGCGGTTCTATTACGACACGGCACAGGCCTTCAACGAGTACACGCTGCCGACCTTCACGAAACTGGTGCCGCTGTCCCACATGCTCTTCGGCACCGACTACCCGTTCGCGCGCGCTGAGACCGTGACCCAGGGCCTGACCGCCTTCGGATTCAGCCCGGCCACCCAGGTCGCCATCGAGCGCGACAACGCGCTCGCGCTCTTCCCGCGGCTTCGGCAGGCCGGCGGCTAGTGTCCCCCGGTCGACTGCCGGCCATCCGGCGGCGCCAATGGGCGACGTTGGCGGCGATATTCGCGGCCGTGTTTGCCTTTCGGTTCCTGTCGTACACGGGGTTCCCCAACGATCATTTCGTGTACCTCGCCCGTGCGCAGCAGATCCTGCTCGGCGCATGGCCGGCCCGCGACTTCGTCGATCCGGGCTTTCTGCTGATGTATGTCGCATCTGCAGCGGGACTCGTGCTATTCGGCCACAACTTGCTCGGGGAGGCGCTGATTGTGTTCGGCGGCTTCGCCGCCGCCGCGGCCCTCACCTATCCGCTCGCGCGCACGGTTGCCGCGTCCGCCGCGGCGGCCGGCTGCGCTGTCGCCCTGCAGGCTCTCGCCTATCCCCGCAGCTACAGCTATCCGAAGCTGTTCCTGCACGCGCTTGCGATCATGCTCTGCTGGAACTACCTGGAGCGGCCAACCACGGCCCGCCGCGTGGGATTGGCCGCTCTGGCCGCGGCTGCGTTCCTGTTCCGGCCGGATCATGGGGTAGTCCTCGGGCTGGTCGCGCTGGTCGCCATCGTCTGGGCCGATCCGGGCCCGCTGCGGTCGCGGGCCACAGGTGGCGTGCGGTTTGTCGCGATGACGGCGGCGTTCCTCCTGCCATGGATGGCGTTCGTGCAGAGCACTGCGGGACTTGTGTCCTACCTGCGATCCGCGCTCGAGTTCACGGCGACCAAAGCCGACGTCGGCAGGATGGGTTGGCCGTCGCTTCGGCTCGACGACCCGGCAATCGGGCAGAACGCCGAGGCGCTGCTCTACTACACATTCCTGCTGCTGCCTGCGGCAGGGGCGCTCGTCTTGTGGCGGCGCCGTGACGCCTCCGCTCCGATGCCGGACGCGGCCGGACGGTTGTGGATTGTCGTCATTCTCGCCGCATGTACCAACGCGACGCTGCTTCGAAATCCGCTGCAGAACAGGCTGGCCGACGTCGCCGTGCCACAAGCGATTCTCGCCGCATGGCTGATGCCGGCGGCGTGGCGGGCCGTGTTCGGATCGACGCTTGCGGTACGTGTGGGGCTGCGCGCGGCAGTGGCTGCGGCCGTGGGGCTGGTGACGTGGTCGGTCTTTCAGCTCGGCGGTACGCTCGAACGGTTCGACCACATCAGTCCCCTCCGACCCTTGGCGCTCGTCGGGCGCGCGGCCACTGTCACTCGCGCCTTGCGCGACATCGACACGTCCCTCGGGGTTCCGACGGCTGCGCCTCTCGCGCCGGTACCGCTCATCGCCTACGTGAGGTCCTGCACCGCACCGACCGACCGCCTGATGTATATCGGCTACGCCCCGCAGACCTATTTCTTCGCCCGTCGGGGTTTTGCGGCGGGCCAGGTGGTCTTCGAGGGCACCTACTACACGTCTCCCGAAGAACAGGCACTGATGGTGCGCCGGCTTCAGGGGGAACAGGTACCTGTCGTCGCCATCACCGACGAGAACGTGGCAGCGGTTCGGGAAAAACTCGGAGCGCTTTCCGCCTATCTCGACGCGAACTACACGCGAGCGGGCACTATCGACCTGCCGGGCGATCAGCGGGGCGACGTCCTTCTTCATCGGACACGCTCGTCCACCGGTGTGTACGCCGCATTCGGATGGCCCTGTTTCGCCGCTGGTGACTGACGTGCCGCCTGAGATCACCCGGCTGTCGAGGAGCATCGCGCGCATCCTGATCAGCCTCATCGCGTTCGTTGTGTGCGCTGAGGCGGTCGGTATCGTGGCGTACTACGTGGAGAACGGCGCACTCTTCTACACGCATCGGCGAACCTACCCCGCGCTGTTGCCTACACCCGAAGACCGGCTGATCGTCGGCGAGGCCGTGCATCCGTATTTCGGCGTGACGCATCGGCCCGGGACGCCGTTCGACATCCCCGACGCACTGCGCGCGGATCCGGCGGCGCCATCACGCCTGCGCACCAATAACTTCGGCTTCGTGTCGCCGCATGACTACCCGTTCAGCCGGGCACGCGAGCGTCAGTTTCTCGTCGGGCTCTTTGGCGGATCCGTAGGGGTATGGTTCTGTCAGATCGGCGCCCCGCGGCTCATCACGGGGCTGCAGCGCCACCCGTTCTTCAAGACACGAGAGATCGTGCCGCTCTGCTTCAGCCACGAGGGCTACAAGCAGCCTCAGCAGGCGCTCGTACTCGTCTACTTCTTGACCCGCGGCCAGCCGCTCGATCTCGTGGTCAATCTCGACGGCTTCAACGATGTCGCGCTCGCAGCGCTGAATCACGAACGCGGTTTCGACGCGTCGATGCCGAGCGTGCAGCACCTGGACCCGCTGATCAATCTGATCAACCAGTCGACGCTGACCCCCCAGAAGCTCGAATCACTGGCGGCCATCGTCCAGGACCGCCAGCGGCTGGCGGAACTGACCGGCACGCTCGAGATGAACCGCGTCGCGTCGGTGCACCTCGTGCTGGAGTGGTATCACCGGCGGGTACTGGACCGCTACACGCGCGAGCTCGGCCGCTTTGCCACGCTGCCGTCGAACCCGACGGCCAATCCGCTGGTCCAGGCGACGCCGCCGGTGGCGCCGCGCGATCGTCCGGCACTCTTTACGGACATAGCGGCGATCTGGGCGCGGTCGTCGCTGCTGATGCACGAGACGCTCGAATCCCACGGTTCGGTCTACGTACACGTCTTGCAGCCGAATCAGTACTTTTCGACACGCCGCTTTTCGCCCGAAGAGGCCGCCATTGCCCTGAGCGACGCATCGCCGTACAAGCCAAGCGTGGAGGAGGGCTATCCGCGGCTCGTGGCCGCAGGCCAGTCAGAACTGCAGGCGAGGCATGTGCGGTTCGTCGACGCGACGCGTGCGCTCGATCAGGAACCGGCGGCCGTATATATGGACAACTGCTGCCACTACACGCGGGCCGGCAACGAGGCGCTGGCGGACTTCATCGCTGCGGCGATCCTCGACAGCCCCGGCCCCTGGAGGAAGTGACCGACGGGCCTACCGGGCGACGGCATCCGTGTGCCTGCGGAATGGCTTCACAGCCAGCGGCGAACGCGCTGCGTGTACGCCTCGTACTCGGCGCCGAAGCGCCGCCGCAGGTAGCGCTCTTCTGGCACGATGACGAACCGTTGCACCACGAGCAGCACCGGTACCAACAGAAGCACCACCCACCAGGTGTTCAGGAACAGCGCGAAGGCGAGCGTCAGGACTGCCAGCGAGAGGTACATCGGGTTGCGGGTGAGGGCATACGGCCCGGTGGTCACGAGTGTCGTGGCCGGCCGAAGCGTGATCATGCTCGTGTGCCTGCGCCGGAAGAGGCCGATGGCGCTCGCCGCCAGAACAGCCCAGCCCGCGACCAGTAGCCATGCGAGCGCCCTTCGTGCGGGGCCTGACGTGAGCGGCAGTGGCCGGAGCGCCTCCAGCAGCCATCCGCCCACCACTGCCAGCGCATAGAACAACGGTGGCGGGACATGGACCCCAGGACTGTCGGCTGATGCATCCATCGCGGCGAATGATACGCTGACCTAGTCGTCGCTCGGCGCCTACCGCAGGGGCGGAACACAGAAGGGCGACTAGCCGCGTGACCGCAGCTACCGCGTGATCCAGGGTTTCGTGACGCGCTCTTCGCGCTGGAGCCGACCGGCGATGGCTGCGGCCTCGCTCCGATCGCCGTACTTGCCGACACGCACCCGGAAGTTGGCGCCAGCCGTCGTGATGAAGGTGGGATACCCCTTCGCGGTCAACCGCTTCGCAAGCGTTTCGGCGTCGGTGCGCGTACGGACGGCCGCCACCTGGACGACGAATCCGCTCCCCGGGGGCTCGGCCAGCGAAGCCGCAGCGCTCGCCGCAGTTGTCGATGCAGTCGTAAGAGCGGGTGCCGGCTTCGAGGCTGCTGCCACAGGCGCAGGCGTCGGTGCAGAAGCGGCCCGGGCCGGCGCTGGTGCGGCTCGTCTGGGCGCGGGCGCCGGTTCGGTGAAGACCGCCGTCTCTGCCAGCGGCTTCAGCGTCTCAGCGGCCGGCGCCGGATCCGCCAGCCGGCTCGGGTAGGTCAGCGTCTCCCCCGCCGTAATGGGCGCCTCGCTTGTGCTCGCAACGGCGAGCGGCGTCGGCAACTGCTGCACGGCGGCGGTCGGATCGACGACTGCGTGGTCGGGAGCCGCGGAAGCAACCCCGGCGCGCTGCGGCACACCGCGTCCAACCATGACTCCACAGAGGAAAATGACAACGGCCACGGCCGTGGCCGCCATGAAGAGAAAAACGAGCTGCTTACCGTTTAGCTGAATCTCGTGTAGTGATTCATCTTGCATCAGTAAGCGTGCAGATTGTAGCACAGCCCAGCCGTCACTGAACGCTGCCAAGCAGCTCTTTGGCCTCGACGTTGTCCGGATCGCTCCACACGGCAATCGTCAGCGCCACGATCGCGTCGTCCCGCCGTTTGGTGCGCAAATAGATGCGTCCGAGCAGCAGGTGCGCGTCGCTGTCGTATGGCGACAGAAAGATCGTTCGGCGGAGCTCCGCAATCGCTTCTTCGTCGCGGCTGGCTTCGTAGAGCCGGCGCGCGCGCTCGAGATGAAAATCGGCCACCGCCTGCTGATCGCGCTGCTCGGCGGCCACCACCGCCGCGTCGACACGCCAGGCCGCGGGCAGATCGAGATCCAGCTTGATGCGCTCGAGCCCTCGGGGGACGGCGTTGGCACCCGCCTGCTTCGCGTCCCATGCGGCGTAGGTCGACGAGAGCCGCCGCGCCAGCTCCTTCTCGCGCGCCGCTTCGGCGGCGTTGCCTGAGGCCTGCAGCGCCACGCCCAACACGTAATGCGCGGCATCGTCCGCCGGATTGCGGCGGACAGCCTCGCGTAGCCAGTAGACTGCGCCCTGCGCATCGCGGTCGAGCCAGTAGGCATACCCCAGATTGAAGAACAGATCCGGATCGCTGCCGTCGAGCGTCACGGCTTCGCCGAAGTAGGCGACGGGACGTCCGTTTGCCGCCTCGGTGCGCCGCAGCTCGGCCACGCCGAGATTGTTGAGGACCGCGGGGTCGGGTGCTTCGCGGTGAAGCGCGCTGAACGTCTCGAACGCCATCTGATGCCGGCCCAGGTGCAGCATCGAAATGCCGGCGAGAAAGCGCGCCTCGCGTCCGATGTCGTGCGCCGGAGGCACCTGCTGAACAATCGCCAGCGCCTTGTCGTGTTCGCCCCGCTCGGTGTGAACCTCCCAGAGCGCCAGGCGCGATCGGTGGAACGCAGGCGCCAGGCGGAGCGCCTGCGAAAGAAAGGCAATCTGCGTCTCCGGCGCCTCGGCGAGAAGCCCCTTGATGTACTGCTCGAAAGCCGGAAGCGAGGGATACGCCTGATCCATGTGCTCGGTCGATGCCGGCGGCACGTCTGGCACAATGCGGCGCGCGATACGGCCGTGAATGCGCAGCAGGTCGGTGAGCGGCCCGCGCTCGACCAGCTCCGCGGAGATATGACCGGTGTCGAGACGAATCGCGCGCGCGCGGACCACGAGAACGTCCCCCTCGAGCGTGAACGCCCCGACGATGACCGAGGCGGCGCCGACGACCTGGCCGACGCGGATGACGGTAGCGTAGCTGAGCGCCGAAACCGGCGGGACGCGCAGACGAGTGAACGCGCGCAGGCGGTGCTCGCGCCGAATGGCCGGTGCGTCGAGCGCGTTGAGGTGATCGGTGAGCAAGGACGAGGACGCCTCACTCAGCCAGGAGAGCCGCGACTCGCCCGACGCGTTCTCGAACGGAACGACCAGATAGGGCGGCGACGGGGCTGGAGCGAACTGGGCCACCGCCGATGCGGCGACAAAGCTCATCAGCGCGACCGCGATACTCCGCCTCATGATGCTGGGGACCGCATCAGCACCACCATCAGGCACTGCCCCGCTCCAGTGGCCCGGCACTGTTCCGTGTCGACTTCAACCTCTACGCCAAACTCCTCCATCAACCGGCGGATCGCCGACGCGTAGAACTCGCAGAGCGGCTGCGGCACCGGGTCGCGCACTTCGCAGAACAGCGACCCGCGGAGGTCCACGGCGCCTCGCCCCTTGCGCCATCGGATGATCGCGCGGCTCCCGCCGTAGGTGTTGCGCACCATGGTCCGCGCCAGCCGCGTCACGAGATGCACGCGGATGGCGCGCGGCGCACGGCGAAGGAACGTCTTGCGGTATTCAGGCAGATCGCAGACCGTCCACTCGGCCGCATACTCTCCGGCGCGCGCCGTCACGAGGCGATATGCCTCGCCTTCCAGACGCAGGAAGCTCAGCGCCGCGGCGAGCGGCGCCAGCCCGATGCGGCCCTCGCGCAGGCCCATCGGGTGCAGCCATTCCTCATAGAACTCGAGCCGCGTCGGCATCAGGTCGGCGATGGCCTGATGCAGGCTCGCGACGAGCAGCCGCCCGATCCCCGCGTCAGTCATGTTCTAACCCGGAAAATTCACGAAGGGGCCGATTTCGGTAGAGACACAAACGCCTCCGCATGGTAGAAAGCCGTTGCGACACGTTCTTTCTCCACCACGGAGGCGTTTGCGTTGACCACCGAGAC
>Ga0187893_10008391_pt1 | contig 16306 bp, 8 predicted proteins | sample MA1701074metaG_FD_139574 | JGI IMG/M metagenome (GOLD analysis project Ga0187893, IMG submission 139574) | White microbial mat communities from a basaltic lava cave in the Kipuka Kanohina Cave System on the Island of Hawaii, USA - MA170107-4 metaG ...
CAGCTCCACTCGGCTGGCCTCGACCTCGGCGGCGGCTTCGAGCGCATTCGCGTCATCGTCCACGCGCGCGACGGTGAGCCGGCGCCCCGTCACCACTGGCCACCCGCGACGCACTGACGCCGCATGACCATGCCACGCCCGTGGTGGCAGACCGGGGTCGTCTACCAGATCTACCCCCGCTCGTTCGCGGACGCGGACGGCGACGGGATCGGCGACCTCGCCGGCATCCGGCGGCACCTCGATCACCTGGTCTGGCTCGGCGTCGACGCGCTCTGGCTCTCGCCGTTCTACCGCTCGCCCATGCGCGACTTCGGCTACGACGTCGCGGACCATTGCGACGTCGACCCGCTGTTCGGCTCGCTCGCCGACGCGGAGCGCCTGATCGACGACGCGCACGCCCGCGGGCTTCGGGTGCTGATCGACTTCGTTCCGAACCACACGTCCGACCAGCACCCGTGGTTTCAGGAGTCGCGCGCCGACCGCACGAACCCCCGGCGCGCCTGGTACGTGTGGCGCGATCCTCGTCCCGACGGCGGGCCGCCGAACAACTGGCGCGCCGCCTTCTCCGACGTACCCGCGTGGACGCTCGACCCGCGCACCGGCCAGTACTACCTGCACTGCTTTCTCCCCGAGCAGCCGGACCTCGACTGGAGCCATCCGCCGGTGGTGCAGGCGATGCACGACGTGCTGCGCTTCTGGCTGGCGCGGTACGTGGACGGCTTCCGCATCGACGTGGCGCATCTGATCGGGAAGGACCCGGCGCTCGCGGACGTTCCCGCCCCGGTGGCCGGGCTCCCGCAGGTCGTGTTGAACGATCGTCCCGAGACGCATGCCTTGCTACGAGCGCTGCGGTCCCTCGTCGACGGTTACCCCGGCGACCGCATGACGGTCGGGGAGATCTACCTCCTCGAGACGGAGCGCGTCGCCAGCTACTACGGTCGCGACGACGAGCTGCATCTCGCGTTCAACTTCCCACCGCTCTACGCGCCGTGGACGGCGGACGCCTGGCGCCAACAGCTCGCATCGGCCGCGGCGACGCTCGATCCCAAGGGCGCATGGCCCACCTGGGTGCTCTCCAACCACGACAACAAGCGCCATCGCACGCGCTACGGCGGCGACGAGCGGCGCGCCCGCGCCGCCGCGGTCCTCCTGCTCACGATGCGCGGGACGCCGTTCCTCTTCCAGGGCGAGGAGCTCGGCCTCGAAGACGCGCACGTCGATGCGGCCGCGCGGCGTGACCCCGGTGGCCGCGACGGCGCACGTGCGCCGATGCCCTGGGAGCGTGCGGCGCCTCATGGATGGACGGGCGCCCAGCCGTGGCTTCCCTTTCCACCCGATGCCGCGGCGGGCAGCGTGGAGCAGCTGCAGAGCGACCCGACGTCGATTCTGCATCTCTACCGCCGGCTGCTGGGCTTGCGTCGTGCGCTACCCGCGCTCCACGCCGGCGCGCAAGTTCCGCTAGCCGCGCCGGACGGCGTGGTGGCATTCGAGCGGTCGGAGGGCTCCAGCCGTGTCGCGGTCTTCGTCAACTACACCGAAGAGCCGATCACGCTCCGCCACACGCCGGGGACGTTGCTCGCCAGCAGCGTCACGATCCATGAGACCACGCCGTCGTTCGCGGGTGTGCTCGCCCCGTACGAAGCGGTGGTGGTGCACCTCGCGACCTGAGCGGCGGCGCGGTCCCCCAAAACGAAACGCGGGTCGTACGGTGACGGCGTCACCGTACGACCCGCGTCGTCAGGATGAGGTTCGATCGCCTACTGCGCGCACTCCGTGCCGTCCACGAAGGCGCCGGACGGTGACGCCGTGCATTGGATGACGACGTCGCTGCCCACCTGCGTGAACGGGGGCTGGAGCGGATTGGGCCGCACGTCGTTCGGCAGGAGCAGCCCGCAGTTGGTGCACTCGACGTTCGTCCACGCCGGATCGGGCGTGGTCGACGTGCTGTCGAGCATGCCGTTCACCCAGTCGACGAGCGTCGGAACCCCGCCCGTCGTGTCCGTGTAGACCTTGTTGCTGCCCCACATGGTGTGCCGCGAGCCGGTGCCGATGTAGTAGCGGTAGTTGGTGGGCACGGTCTCGGCCGTGGAGATGGCCTGCTCGCGCATGACCTCGTTCCAGGCGCAGCTTCCCTCCCACCAGGTGAGCGCCGCCGTGACGTCGTTGTCGTTCAGCATCAGGTTGTAGAAGCCGGTCTGGCCACCCGCGCCGCCGTCGAACGCCGAGGTGTAGTGCGCCCAAAGCGTCTCCGGGAACTCGCGCGCGATGACCTCGGTGTAGCCTGGAATGCCGAGACCTTCGTCGAGCACTTCCTTCAACTCGGGGATGTCGGGCGGCAGATTCCCCTCGAAGTTCCAGTTCGGGAAGTACGTCTCGAGGAAGTCCTGCGTCACGACTCCGTTGCCGGCGTCGGCGAGGATGCGGAAGTTGGCCGCCGGCCAGACGTCGTGCAAGAGCGGCCCGTTGAACCAGGCACCATAGGCGCCGGCGCTCGATCCGGTGACGAACACCTCGTCCGGAGCCACGAAGTGCTCGCGGGCCCACTTCTCGACGACCTTCGCGTTCTGGTAGCCACGATGCTCGACGTGGACGGGCGCCTCGGGATTGAAGTTGTCGTAATCCTGCGCCGCGTCGCCGAAGTGGATGTCGCAGCTGCAGTACGAGACGAAGACCACGTTCCAGTCGCGGAACGGGTTGTCCGGATTGTCGATGTCGGCGAAGCCGCTGCCAAACGCGTTCGGATTATCGGTGCCGCCTTCCGAAGCGTCGGTGACCACCGAGTCGTCGCACACCGGGATCGAGCAGGTGAGCTGCTCCCAGCACGCGCCGCCGCCCTGGTAGTAGACCAGCACCTTGTTCGTCGTGCCGCGCTTGGCGAAGTAGGCGTACGGCGAGCCGTTCATGCAGACGGCGTTGTACTCCTTGCCCTTGTACTGCACCGCGCCGTCCGGCGTGATCGTATCGAACTGCGTGTTGCTCACGTTCGGCGAGTTGATGGTGTCGGCGGTGATGCGGTCGGTGAGTGCGGTCACCTGGCCGGTGACCTCGCTGCCCGACGGAATCGTGCAACCCTTTTCGACGAGCTTGTCGATGCGCGTCGTCAGCTGCCCGGCCGCCAGCGCTTGCGAGGCTTCGCGCTGCTTGCGCGCGTTCTTCTTCAGCAGCTCCTTCAGGAACTTGCTCTCGGCCTTCACGATCTTCCCACAAGCCTCGCCCGCCGAGTCGAGGGCCTTCTGGCCGCACTGCTTGTCCTTGGGATCGGACAGATCGAGCCCGGCGTTGACACCGTCGACGATCGCCCCGATGGCCGAGTCGATGAACGCGCCCAGCGTGCTGGCCGCCGCGGTCGTGTCCGTGCAGTCCGCCCCGCGCTCCGTCGCCAGCGCTTCGGCCTTGGTCCACACCGCCGCGAGATCGGTGGCGGCCTTGGCGAGCTGCTGATCGCGCTTGGCCGTGTTGCCGCTCTTCTCCCAGTCCGCCCAGAAGTGCAGCGACTTCTTGCAGTAGGTAGCCGCGGCACCTTGCTTGTCGGCCACGCAGGCCCCGGTGGCGTACAGCTTGGGCTTCTTGCGCGCCTCCGCGGGGGCCGCTCCGACGAGCAGCGCGCCGGCGACGATGGCCGCCAGGAGCGACGAAACAGGGGGGAAATATGAAGTTTTCATCTAGTCCCGGGGCCTATCACGGGCCCCGGGACTAGGCCAAGCAATATCTTGTCGATGGGTCGTTGGGCGCTACTGACGTACCTCGAACACCAGGTTGAACGGTGTCTCGGCCGCACGGCGGAAGTGCCCGAACCCCGCCTTGGTGACGACGTCCTTCAGCCGGTGCTCGCCGGCCTGGGCGCCCAAGGCCAGGCCGACCTCCTGGGACAGCGACGCTTGGGTGCATACGAGCGTCGATACCGAGTAGAAGACGCGGCCGATCGGATGGAGGTTCTCTTCCACCCGGTCGCCGGCCTTGGGCTCGACGAGCAGCCAGGTGCCCTTCGGGGCGAGCCGACCGCGCACATGCGCGGCGGCACCGACCGGGTCACCCATGTCGTGGAGGCAGTCGAAGAACCCGATGAGATCATAGGTACCTTGGAAGTCCTTGGCACTCGCCACCTCGAAGGAGACGCGATCGGCCACTCCCGCTGCCTTCGCCCGCTGGCGCGCGCTGTCGATCGACGCGTCATGGTAGTCGAAGCCCACGAAGGTCGAGCGCGGAAAGGCCTGCGCCATGATGATGGTGGACGCGCCGAATCCGCACCCGACGTCCGCGACGCGCGCGCCCTGCTCCAGGCGCTGCTTCACGCCGTCGAGCGAGGGGATCCAGTCCGAGACGAGGTGCGCGTTGTAGCCCGGCCGGAAGAAGCGCTCCACGCCCTCGAACAGGCCCGGGTCGTGCTCGTGCCAGCCGACGCCCTTACCCGTGCGGAAGGCCTCGGTCACCTTGGGCTCGGCGCGCATCGCCGACGTCATGCCGACGAATCCGCCGATGACGCAGGCGGGGCTCGACTCGTCGGTGAGCGCGATCGCGTGCTCCGGCGGCAGCGTGTAGCGACCCGTCGCGGGGTCGTAGGTGACGTATCCGGCGGCGGCCTGTCCCGAGAGCCACTCGCGCACGCAGCGCTCCGTCGTCCCGGTGCGCTTCGCCAGCTCGGCGGAATCGATCGGCCCCGCGCCGGCCATGGCCCGATACAAGCCGAGTCGGTCCCCGATCACGACCAGGGTAGCCGTAAGCGCCGAGCCGATGTCGCCGAACGCCTTCTCCACGAAAGAGTGGAGCTTTCCCTCATCGATAGTGGATTCGTTCATTGGATCCTCCTGCAGACCCTTTCCGCAAGGCACATGCCACGAGAAATCCACGTGTTTTCGCTGGGACGCAGTGGCCCGAGGGCCACCTCGCTGGGCCACTTGTGGCCGCTGGGCCAAAAGTGGTTCTGTGCAAGCGGATGGCCCGCGACCCTCTCGATGCGATCCTCGGCGAATCACCTGCGATCGCCGAACTGCGCGGGCAGATCCGGCATCTCGCGAGCTTCGATTCGCCAGCGAGCGGCCGGGTCCCGACGGTGCTCCTTCAGGGCCCCACGGGCACCGGCAAGGGGCTCGTCGCCCGCTTGATGCACGAGTGCGGACGGCGCGCGCGCGGCCCCTTCGTGGACGTCAACTGCGCCGCGATCCCGGACACGATGCTCGAGGCCGAGCTGTTCGGCTTCGAAGCCGGCGCCTTCACCGATGCACGCCGGCCGAAGCCGGGGCTGTTCGAGGCGGCGTTGGGCGGGACCTTGTTTCTCGACGAGATCGACTCGCTGCCGCTTGCACTCCAGGGCAAGGTGCTGAAGGCGATCGAGGACAAGCACGTGCGCCGGCTCGGTGCGACGACCGGCCGCACCGTCGACGTGAAGCTCGTGGCGGCGACGCAGCAGGACCTCGCAGCGCTGGTGGCGAGCGGGCGGTTCCGCTCGGACCTCTATCACCGGCTCGCCGTCCTCGTGCTCGCCATTCCTCCGCTCGCCGAGCGCGGCGATGACGTGCTGCTGCTGGCCGAGCACTTCCTCGACACGTACGCGGAGGCGCACGGCATTGCGCGGAAACGGTTGACGCCGGATGCGATCGCGTGGCTCCGCGCGTGCGCCTGGCCGGGGAACGTGCGCGAGCTCGAGCACGCCATGGAACGCGTGACCCTGCTCGTCACCGACGCGGCCGTCGATCGAGCGGCGCTCGAGCGCCTCGCCCCGGGCGCCGCCCCGGCGGCCCGTGCTGGCACGGCGCGCCCGCCCGTGGCGCCCGAGCCCGACGACGAGCGACCACGCATTCAGTCGGCGTTGCAGCGTGCCGGCGGCAACGTCGCGCGCGCCGCACGCTTGCTCGGCTTGGGCCGCAACGCGCTCCGCTACCGCATGCGCCGGCTCGGCATCGATCGGCCCGGTGACGACGGCGCGTGGTCGGAAGCGACCGAGGCGCCGCTCCCAGCGGATACGCGGACCGATGCCCCCGCCTGGGAGCAGAAGCCGGTCGCGGTGTTGGCGATCGCGCTGTCCTTGCCCGAGCCGCCGGACGAGCGGGGCGCGTTCGAACCCTGGACGGTCGCGGTTCGCTGGGACAACGCCATCCGCGAGCGCGTCCAGGCGTTCGGCGGCCACGTGATCGGCCGGTCGCCGGCCCGCATCACCGCCGTCTTCGGCCTGCCGCGCGCCCTCGAGCATGCCGGCGACCATGCGGTCCAGGCGGCGCTCGCGATCGGGCGGCTCGCAGCGGCGGAGACGCCGCGGCCGGATCTGCGCTGCGCCGCGCACGTCGGCGAGGTACGCGTCGACACCGCACGCCCCGACGCGGTCGATCGCCTGCTTCCCATCGGCGACGTGCTGGCGCTGCCCGAGCGCCTGCTCGGCCACGCGGCACCCGGGGAGATCCTGGTCTCCGGGCCGCTGGCGCGGCGCATCGCCGCCCGCCGTGCGCTCGAGCCACGCTCGCTCCGCTTGGGGCCGCGCGACGCCGACGCCGTGACGGCGCACGTGGTCGCCGTCGGCCGACCCGTCCCCGTGGCGTCGCTCGGGGAGGACGCCGGCGGGCTGACGCCGTTCGTCGGCCGGGCGCACGAGATCGACGTCCTCACCGACGCGTTCGCGCGCACCACGGAGGGGCATGGACAGGTCGTGTTCGTGGCCGGGGACGCCGGCATCGGCAAGTCGCGACTGCTGACCGAGCTGCGCCGCCGGCTCGGCGCGCAGCCGCACCGCTGGATCGAGGGCCGATGCGCCTCGTACGGCATGGCGACGCCGTTTCTCCCCATCATCGACGGCATCCGTCGGTCGCTCGGCATCGACGACCAAGACGATGACGACGCCGCCACCACCAAGATCCGTCACGAGCTTCTCCGCGGCGGCGGCGATCTCGATTGGACCCTGCCGCTCCTACAGGGGTTGCTCTCGCTCGACGTGGTGGACGGTGCGGTGCACGCGCTCGACGCCGCGCAGCGCCGCAGCGAGCTGTTCCGTGCCTTGAGCACGCTGCTCTTGCGCAGCGCCGCGCGCGAACCGCTGGTCCTGGTGGTGGAAGACCTCCACTGGATCGACCCCGCATCGGAGGAGTTCCTGGCGCTCGTGGCCGACGCGATCGCCGCGCACCCGGTGCTGCTGGTCCTCTCGCACCGTGTCGGCTACCGCCATCCGTTCGGCGACCGCAGCTTCCACCAGCGGGTCACGGTGCCACCGCTCTCGGGGCAGGAGATGCACACCGTCACCGCGGCGCTCGCGGGCGGCGCCACGGTCAGCGACGAGGTCCACGCACTCGTCTCGGCCAAGGCCGAAGGCAATCCCTTCTTCGTCGAGGAGCTGACGCGATGGCTGTTCGAGGCGGGCTCGCTCGCCGAACGCGACGGGCGCATCGTGCTCACGTCGGGCCGCCTCCCGCTCGCGGTCCCGAGCACCATCCAGGACGTGCTGGTGGCGCGCATCGATCGTCTCGCCGAGCCGTCCCGGCAGGCCATGCAGATCGCCTCGGTCATCGGCCGGGAGTTCGCGTTGCGGTTGCTCGCCCGCATCAGCGAAGCCGGCGAGCACATCCGTTCGCAGGTGGACGAGCTACGCGGTCTCGAGCTGATCTACGAGAAGGCGCTCCATCCCGAAGTCGCCTACATGTTCAAGCACGCGCTGACGCACGACGTCGCCTACGAGAGTGTACGGGCCGACCGGCGCATGGCGCTGCATCGCACCATCGGGCGCACCATCGAGGAGCTGTACGCGGATCGCCTCGCCGAGCACTTCGAGACGCTGGCGCATCACTTCACTCGGGGCGAAGATTGGGAGCGCGCGCTCGCCTACCATGAGCGGGCGGCCGACAAGGCCGAGGAGCATCATGCGAGCCGCGCCGTCGTGGAGCACGCCCGCGCCGGCCTCGACATCGCCGCACGCCTCGGCGAACGCGTCGGCGCCCCCCAGCGGCTCGCGCTCTGGCAACGCCTCGGGCGCGCGCACCTGTATCTCAGCGAATTCGCCGACTCCGCCGCCGCCTACGAGCAGGCGGCGGACTGCGCCGCCGGGGACGAGGAACGGAGCCTGAGTCTGTCGGAAGCGGCAAACAGCCACGTCTGGGCCCATCATTACGACGCCGGGCGTCGCGTGCTCGCCGCGGCGCTCGACCTCGCCCGCTCGTGTGGCTCCGAAGTCGCCGAGGCCGTCGCGCTTTCCACGGAAGGATTCGTGCGCGCCGTACTCGACGCGCGCGTCGACGACCTGGCGACACTGGCCGGCCGGGCCATGGCGCTGGCGGCGCGTCGGGGCAACGAGTCCGCCGAAGGTCTCGCGCGCATGTACATCATGATGCATGCGGAATGGGTTGGCCGCTTTCCCGACGCGCTCGAAGGAGCCCGCACGTCGCTCGCGCTCGGCCGCAAGCTCCGCAGCCCGCAGCTCGTCATCTGGCCCACCTGGTTCGGCGGCAAGGCCCGCTGCTGCACCGGTGATTTCGGCGGTGCGCTCGTACAGCTCGAAGAAGCGTACTCCGTCTGTGACCGCATCGGCGACCGCGCCTGGAAGAGCCGCATGCTCAACACGATCGGCTGGTGCTACGCGGAGATCGGCGCGCCGGACCGCGCGGGCGAGTTCAACGAGCGCGCCAGGACCCTGGCCCGCGAGCTCGGCGATCCCGAGATCCTCGCCAACGCGGCCATCAACCTGGCGCGCAACCACCTGGCGCTCGGCGACGTCGAGCGCGCCGCCGCCGAGCTGGCACCGATCGAAGCGGAGCTGCTGCACGGCACGGATCCATGGATGCGCTGGCGGTGGTCGCTCCACGCCTACGACGTCCGGGCGCGCATCGCGCTGGCACGCGGCGCCTTCGACGCCGCGCTCGACGCCGCGAACCTCGAGCACGAGGGCGCGCTGCGGCACGGCGTACCGAAGCTCACCGCCAGCGCAGCGCTGCTGCGCGGCGAAACGCTGCTCGCCCTCGAGCGCTGGGACGACGCCGAGGTCGTGCTGGGAGAGGCCCGTATGCTCGGGGAGCGTCTCGGCTGGGTGCGCGGGCAGTGGGACGCCGCTCGGCTGCTCGCCGTCCACGCGCGCCGGCGCGGCGCCACGGCGCGCGCCGACGAGCACCGCGCGCGGGCGCGCGCGGTGGCCGAGCGCGCCGCGGCCTCCCTCACCGACGACGCGTTGCGGCGCCGGTTGCTGGACGCCGCGGTGCGGGAATCGTAGACGCGAGCACCGTGCGCCGGATCGTCTTTCCGCTGTTCTTCGGGGGAACCATCGCCGGGGCGATCGCGCTCGTCCCGCACACCGGCGCCGCCGTCGCGGTCGCGGCCATGCAGGTGGTCGGGTTTGCGGGGATCGCCGTGGCGGAGCGGCTCCTGCCGTATCGGCCCGCCTGGAACCGCTCGCACGGCGACCTGCGCACCGATGCGTTGCACGCCGCCGTCTCGGGCGTCGGGACCACGCAGCTCGTGCGTCCGCTCGCCCTCTACCTGGGCGCCCTCGGAGCCGCGGCGCTCTCGGAGCGCTTCGGCGGCACCTTCTGGCCGGTGGACTGGCCGCTCGCGGCGCAGCTGGCGCCGGCGGTGGTGATCGCGGAGCTGCCCCAGTATTGGCTCCACCGCTGGCAGCACGAGTACGAGGGACTGTGGCGCTTCCACGCCGTCCATCACAGCGCGCCGCGGCTCTACTGGTTGAACGCGGCGCGCTTTCATCCGCTGGACCTCGGGCTCCTCTATCTGGTCGGCTACGTCCCGCTCGTGCTGCTCGGGTGTCCGGGCGACGTCATCCTGCTCTTCTCGCTGTTCGACGCGGTGTTCGGCATGTTCCAGCACAGCAACGTCGACGTGCGCCTCGGGGTGCAAAATTTTCTGTTCAGCATGGCCGAGCCGCATCGCTGGCATCACTCGCGGACCCTCGCCGAGGCGAACACCAACTACGGATCCAACCTCATGGTGTGGGATCTCGTGTTCGGCACGTTCTTCCTCCCCCGGGATCGCGAACCCCCGCGCGCGATCGGCATCGCGGACATGCCCGACTTTCCGTCCGGGTACCTGGCGCAGCTGGCCGCCCCGTTTCGCTGGACGCGCCTTCCTCGGTCGAATTGTGACTAGTCGTCCGGCGGGCGGCACCGATCGCCGTCGAAGGCGGCCACCGCATGTTCGTGGAGGATACGGCGCACCTCCTCGATGGTGCGCGGGTTCCCCTGGCAGGAGTGCGCCGAGCGCACCACCACCTCCGAGTCGACGCCGTCGAGATGCGCGCTCGCGTAGCGGACGACGCCGTCGCCGCCGGTCTCGACCGGGCCGTCGCCCTTTACCGCGACGATCGAGTGCGCCGCCACGCCGGGCGCGATCGGCACGTCCGCCAGCGCGTCCATGAACGGACTTCCCGGTGCCATGTTGTCCACGCTCGTCGGCAGGCGGCGCAGGTGGCCGGCGATCTCCCTGTTGGCGTTCTCCGCCGCGGCTTTCTCGCCGGCGCTGACGAGATTGCTCGGGAGACGCACCAGCCGATGGACGAGCCCGCGGATCAGCCCGCCTGCCACGTAGCTGCCCTGATGCGGCGTCGCGAGGAACACGACGCGGCGCACGAACGGCACCGGCGAGAAGAAGGCGACGCGGCGCAGGAGATCGCGCGAGGCCGGGGTGAGCACGATCTGCTCGAACGGATCGGGGCTGAAGTACTGCCAGAAGCGATTCCCGCTTTCCGAGACCATCAGCCGCGCGAGCAGCCCGCCCTGGCTGTGGCCGACCAGCACCATCTGCCGCAGGCAGGCGTTCGTGCCGGCCGGGTCGAGCGCGTCCACGGTTCGGCCCAACGTCTCGCGGAGTTGCATCGCCGAATAGAGGATGGGGCTGCTCGTCGAGTACGTGAACGCCCAGAGCTGGAAGCGCCGGCGGATCTCCGGCTCGTTGCCGAGGTCGTTCACCATCTGCGCCCAGCGTGCCGCGCTCGACACGGTCCCGTGTATGAGCACGACGGGGATCCTCTCCGGCCGATAGGGCTCGAGGGCTCCGAGCTGCGAGGCGCTGTCCCACGGCAGCACGTCCCCGGCGAGGAAGCCGGCCCGCTCCCGCGCCCAGATCGGCGATTCGGCCAGCATCTGGGCGAACGCGGCCGTGGGATCGATCTCGAGCGGCACGTCGGTCCCGTCGATGGCCACGTGGTCCGCGTCCGCCGTGGTGTGGATCTCGAGACGGCCTCGCAGGCGGCCGGTGGCGAGGCTCGACGCATCCTCCTCGATCCGCAGCAGCATCGTCACCGGCACCCGTACGGCGGGCAGGACGAGGTCGGCCTCGGGTGACCGTTCCACGGCGCGCGTCGCCGCGTTCAGCGGCGCGCCGATCCCGAGCGTCCGATAGCGGTTGCGCAGGCCGCGGACGTCGAGCTCCGAGGCCGAGGTGAAGCGCACGAGCTTCCTGCCGCCCCAGAAGAGCTGCGAGGGATCGAACGCGACGTCGATGGTGCCGAACGGCAGCTTGCGGGTTCCGCCCGCGACACGAACGTTCTTGCCGTCGATCGACGCGAAGCTACGCGCCAATCCCAGGTTGTAGAGATTCGCGGCGCGCCGGGGCCGTCCGTCGAAGGTCGCCACCCGTGCCCTCACCGTCTCCCCGAACAGAAACTCCCAGGCATACACGGCGGAGGCGAGGAAGTAGCGCCGCCCGCCGCCGCCATGGACGGCGTGGTCGAACGACAGCTCCGCCAGCGCAAAGAGCAGCCGGTCGTCGCTGGGTGAGGCGAGCAGGCGCTGGTGCAGCTCCGCGAGCACGGCCGCGGGCTCCTTGCGGTAGCGCTGGGCGAAGCCGCGCGTTTGCAGCTCGATGGCGGTCTGGGGACTGATCTTGCCGGTCGTGAGCAGGCTGCCGGCCACCTCGCGGCCCGCCTCGTCCATGTCGAGCCGGACGACGCCGATCGGCGGCCGACCGCAGGAGGCGAGGAACCCGATCACCGCAGCGACGCGGACCGCGCTTCCCCACTCCATCACGGTCCCTTAGATGGGCGAGGGCGCGCGCGGGGGCAAGCGCCGGCGACCTCCAGCATGCCTGGCCTTCTCTCGGGTGCACTGCTACGCGCACGCCGCATGGGTGAGGGGGAGAAACGTCAGGGTGGCGGGGGGGCGAACGCAGTCCTCCTCGGGCTCGTGCTCGGTGTCGCCGGTGGGCTCTTCTTCGGCGAGGCGACGGGACGCCTCGGCGTGGTCGCCGACGCCTTCATCCGCCTCCTGCAGATGGCCGTCCTGCCGTACATCACGGTGTCCCTCACGGCCGCCATCGGGCGCCTCTCCACCCGCGAGGCACGCTTCGTCGCCGGCAGCGGCGGCCGGGCGCTCGTCCTGCTCTGGGGCATCGTGCTCGTGCTCGTGGTGGCGAGCGCCTTCGGCTTTCCGGGCCGTCCGGCGGGCTTCTACAGCACGAGTGCCGTCACGGCCCCACAGAGCTTCGACCTCCTGGAGCTGTACATCCCCGCCAACCCCTTCCGCTCGCTCAGCGACAACGTCGTGCCGGCGGTCGTGCTCTTCTGCATCGCCGTCGGCGTGGCGCTCATGGGGGTGCCCGGTCGCGAATCGCTGATCGCGATCCTCGACGTGCTGTCGAAGGCGCTCGCCCGGGTGAACGACTTCGTCGTCCGCTTGATGCCGTACGGCGTCTTCGCCATCGCCGCGAGCGCCGCCGGCACCCTCGGCATCGACGATCTCGGGCGGGTGCAGGTCTACCTCGTGAGCTTCGTGGCCCTGTCCCTCTTCGCGACCTTCTGGCTGCTGCCCGCCACCGTGGCGGCGTTCACGCCCGTGTCGCATTGGGCGGTGCTGCGTGCCTCGCGTGACACGCTGGCGACGGCGTTCTCCACGGGGAGCCTGCTCGTGGTCCTGCCGTCGTTGGCGCAGGCGGGTCGTGATCTCGTCTCCTCCACCGGCGTCGACGAGCAGAACGCCACCGCCGCGGTCGACGTGCTCGTCCCGGTATCGTTCAACTTCCCGCATGCCGGCAAAGTGCTGACGCTCGGGTTCGTCGTGTTCGCGGCGTGGTTCGCCGGCATGCCGATGGGCGCGGCAGAGCTGCTGCGCCTCGCGCTCGTCGGCCTGTTCGCCGCGTTCGGCAGCATGAACGTCGCCCTGCCGTTCCTCCTCGACGTCTTTCACATCCCGGCCGATCTCTTCCAACTCTTCGTCGCCGTCGGTATCGTCTCGTTCCGCTTCCAGACGCTCCTCGGCGCCATGCACACGCTCGCGACGGCGGTGCTCGGCGCCTGCGCGATCGAAGGACGGTTCGTCGTCCGCCCGCAGGCGGTGGCTCGGCTGGTCGTGGCCGGCGGATTCGGGCTGGCGTTGACGCTCGCGGCGACGCGGGCCGCCTCGGGCTGGGCCATGACGCGCATCGCCTCGGGAACGGCGCCGGTGCTGTCGCGCGAGTTCCTGGTCGAGCCCGTGGCGGCGACGCTCATGCGCGCATCGGTGGCACCGCCTCCGGCCTCGGGAATGTCCGCCATCGAGCGCGCCTCGGCTAGCGGCACGCTCCGCGTCGGCTACGACCCCGACCGCCTACCCTTCAGCTACTTCAACGCCCGCGGCCGGCTCGTCGGGTTCGACGTGGAGCTCGCGCACCGCCTCGCGCGCGAGCTGTCCGCGACGCTCGTCTTCGTCCCGATTGACCACGCGCGGCTCGGGGTACAGCTCGAGAGCGGCGAGATCGACCTGGCCCTCGGGGGCCTCGAAATCACGACCGAGCGCTCGCGGAGTATCGCCTTCACCGATCCGTACCTGAAGCTCACGCTGGCCTTCGTCGTCCGCGACGACCGCCGGGCGGAGTTCAGCACGCGGGCCGACCTGCAGGCGCACCGGCATTTGCGCATCGGCATCGTGCTGGACGGCTACTACGAGGCGAAGCTGCGCGCCTACCTCCCCAGCGCGGAGATGGTACGCGTCAAATCCGAGAAGGCCTTCTTCGAGGGCGACGGCCTCGGGCTCGACGCTCTGGTCGACGCCGCCGAGGTCGGCGCGGCGTGGACGCTCCTCTACCCGAGCTACACCGTCGCCGTTCCCAATCCCGATCGGCTCGACGCCCCCGTCGCACTGGCCGTCGCACGCGGCGACACCGAGCTCCGCGCCTTCCTAGACACGTGGCTCCTGCTGAAACGCGAGGACGGCACGCTCGACCAACTCCGCGAGCACTGGATCCTCGGCCGCAACGACGGCCGGCGCGGCCCCCGCTGGTCGGTGATCCGTGACGTGCTCCATTGGGTGGAGTGAGCGGGCGCAGCGGTCAAGCTGCGGGCAGATCGATCGAGACGTGCGTGCCCCGCTCCGGCGCGCTCTCGATGGCGAGCTCGCCGCCCATGACGCGCAGCAGCCGCGCCACGATGGCCAGACCGAGTCCCGACCCCGCCTGGGGGGAGCTGCCGCGCACGAACGGCTCCAGAATGCGATCGCGCACCGCCGCTTCGATTCCCGGTCCCGTGTCGCTCACCGTCACGTGCACCGACCTCCCCCGGCTCTCCGCCACGAGACGCACGCAGCCTTCGTTGGTGAACTTGGCCGCGTTGGCGAGGAGATTCACCAGCACCTGGCGCATGCGCTCGGGGTCGGCGACCGCGACGACGTCCCCCGGCACCTCGGTCTCGAAGCGGACCGGCCGCCCGCGCAGGAGGACGGCCATCATGTCGTGTAGCGACGGCAGGAGCGTCGCGAGCGACACGGGTTCGGACGTGCAACGGAGCGCGCCCTGCTCGATGCGAGCGAGATCGAGGAGGTCGTTGATGAGCGTCACCTGGTCGGCCACCGTACGCTGGATACGGCCGAGGGCGTCGCCCTGCTCGGCCGTGATCGGCCCGAACGTCTCTTCCTGGAGCAGCTGCGCGTATCCCGTGATGATGTTGAGCGGCGTGCGCAGGTCGTGCGACACGCTCGCCAGGAAGTCGCTCTTGGCGTGGTTCGCGCGCGTGAGCGAGCGGACGAGAAAGAGCTTGCGGAGTGCGGCGGTAGCGATCGCGGCCAGCAGCCGCGCGTCCTCCTCGTCGGTGAGGCCGAAGCGCCGCGGATGCACGCCGTCGTGCAGCATGAGCACGCCGAGCGGCCCGGCGTCGTCGGCGAGCGGTGCCACGAGGACCGACGCCGGGTGGAAGCCCGCGCCGGCCGCCAACGCGGCATACGGGCTGTCGGCGTACTCGTTGACGACCAGCACCTGCCGCGCGCGCAGCGCGTCCGTCGACGCCGTCCGATCGGTCAGCCGCAGCCGGATCACCTCCGAGCCGCGCATTGCTCCACGCACGCCGAGCCCGACCAGCGCGTCGTCCTCGCAGAGAAGGAGCCACGCGCCGCCGGTGCGGAAGAGCTCGCGTCCCGCCTCGTCGAGGAGCGTCGCCACGTCGAGGACGTCGGGCGCGCCGAGGATCAGGGCTGCGCACGACGCAAGCCAGGTCCGGCGCGCCGCCAACCGCGCCGTCTCGGTTTCGAGCCGCGCGTTGCGGATGAGGAGGGCCACGTGCGGTGCGACGTGGCGCAGCGCGTCCACCGTTCCCGCGTCGAGCACACTCGCCCCGCGCACGCCGCAGAACAGCGCGCCCTCCGGTTGACTCTCGTAGATGAGCGGAACGCCGAGCAGGCTCGACAGCTCGCTGTTGGCGAGCAGCTCGACCATCGCCGGCGTGTTGGAGGCGCCGCGCGAGACCAGGAACGTCCGCCCGCCGCTCAGCTCGGCAACCACCGGATGTCCGCCGTACGAGAACCCGCGTTGCAGGAAGCGCTCGATCACCGCCCGCGGCGTGCCGTGGTCGGCGCGCGGCAAGTACTCGCGCCGGCGCTTCGACCAAGTGTAGACGGTCGCCTGGTCGCAGGGCAGCGCCTCGACGACGGCCCGGCAGATGCGCCGGAGCACGGCATCGTAGCCCTGGGCGTCGCCGATCGCCTCGACGACCGCTCCTAGCACGCGCGACGCTCGCGGGTCCATCCCGATCGATGAAGATCGGCAGAATCCACGGGGCACTGGAACGTCAGGATCCTGACAGGCGGGCGCGTGGCGTTGGCAAGCCGGCGGCCCCGGCGATACATGCTGCCGGCAGCGATGATGGCGGTGCGCGGGATCTTCCCTCCGGCGCGATGGCTCGCGGACTACCGTCCCGCGTGGCTCGGCGCCGACCTGCTCGCCGGCGTGACGCTCGCGGCCTACGCCGTCCCGGTTTCGCTGGCATACGCGTCGCTCGCCGGTCTTCCCCCGCACGTCGGGCTCTACGGCTACTTGCTGGGTGGGCTGGGCTACGCGCTCTTCGGATCGTCGCGGCACCTCGCCGTCGGGCCGACCTCCGCCATCTCGATGCTCGTCGGGGCGAGCATCGCCCCGCTCGTCGCGGCGGATC
>Ga0187893_10008392_pt1 | contig 16302 bp, 10 predicted proteins | sample MA1701074metaG_FD_139574 | JGI IMG/M metagenome (GOLD analysis project Ga0187893, IMG submission 139574) | White microbial mat communities from a basaltic lava cave in the Kipuka Kanohina Cave System on the Island of Hawaii, USA - MA170107-4 metaG ...
CGGCGCGGTGGATCCTTACTTCCGTGGCAACGCGAACCTCACGTTCTCCATTGATTCCGGCGGCGAAAGTTTTCTCGAAGTGGAGGAGGCCTGGCTGGAGACGATATCGCTGCCGGCGAACCTCCAGCTTCGCGCCGGACAGGTCTTTACCGAATTCGGGCGGCATAACCCGACGCATCTCCACGCCTGGAACTTTGTCGATACGCCGTTGGTCAACGGGAGTTTCCTCGGACCGGACGGCTTGCGCAATCCGGGTGCCCGGCTTTCGTGGCTCGCGCCGCTGCCGTTTTATTCGGAACTCTCGCTCGGCGTGCAGAACAGCCACGGCGAAACGGCGCCGAGCTTTCGCAGCGCTGGACACAGTCACGGCGGCGTGGAAGAGGAAGGCGTGCCGTTTGCCTATCGCCACCCGGACAACGATCGCGGGGTGAAACATTTCGATGACCTGCTCTTTTCCCCGCGCTACGCGATGTCGTTCGACCTGACCGACGCGCAAGTGTTGCTGGCGGGCGCATCGGCCGCCTTTGGTCCCAACTCACGCGGCGGTGAAGGCGCTGGCGCGACCGACACGCAGATTTACGGCGTGGACCTGCTCTGGAAATGGAAGCCAGTGAATCATTCCGGCGGTTTCCCGTTCGTGGCCTGGCAGTCCGAAGCGATGCTCCGCAAATACGACGCGGGCGCGTTCGACTGGGACGAGGACGGCGACGGCGCAGTCAGCCCCGGCGAGGTCGTGGATGTGGGCACCGGACTGCCTGCCGTGCTTCCCGGTGAAGCGCTGACCGACTATGGTTTCTACACGCAACTGCTTTACGGCTTTCGCAAAGGCTGGGTTGCCGGCCTGCGTTTTGATTATCTCGACGGCGAACGCGCGGATTATGAGCGGCTTAACCTCACACTCGACGGTGACGCGCTCGGATACGATCCAATGCGCAACAGGCGCTGGCGCTTGTCGCCAAACCTGACGTGGTATCCCACCGAGTTCTCGAAGGTGCGTCTTCAATACAACTACGACGATCGCCGGGGAAAGGGCGTGGACCACTCGGTGTGGCTCCAGTTCGAGTTCGTGCTCGGCGCGCACGCGGCGCATAAATTGTGAAGCGCAACAACCGACTACTTTGAGACCGGTATGAAGAATGTGAAAACTTACTTTGTTTCCAATCGATGGGTGGTAGGTGCGCCCTCTCCTCCAGGAGGGGGCGCGCGATTTCGGTCATCTTCGGAGTTACACCATCCGCCGCGTTTGGTAACGGAATGGACGCGGCCAAAACCTTCCAAATGGTCGAGCGCGCACTCCGCGCTCCCTCTCTTGGGGGAGAGGGTTGGGGTGAGGGCGAACAAGTTTTCCATTCATCGCAACGCTTATCTCATCGCCACCCTGCTCGCCCTCCTCAGCACTTCCTTCCTTGCCCAGGCCAAACTCAACGTTGTGGCCACGCTGCCGGATTACGGCGCCATCGCCGAAGCCATCGGCGGCGACAAAGTCAAGGTCACCAGCCTGGCAAAGGGCACCGAAGACCCGCACTTCGTCGATGCGCGGCCCAGCTTCATCCGCGTGCTCAACCAGGCCGACGTGCTCATCGAAGGTGGCGCGGACCTGGAAGTGGGCTGGCTTTCGCCGCTCGTCAATAACGCTCGCAACGCGAAGATCCTCGGCGACGCGCCAGGCCATGTCGTGCTCTCGCGCAACATCCGCCTGCTCGACGTGCCGACTGGCCCGGTGGACCGCTCGATGGGCGACGTGCATCCGGGCGGGAATCCGCACTACCACCTCGATCCAGCCAACGGCAAACCGATGGCGGCCACCATCGCCGTGACGTTCGGCAAGCTCGATCCGGCGAACGCGTCCTTCTACGACGCCAACCTCAAAAGATTCAACGAACGTCTCGATGCCAAGCTCGCCGAATGGACCAGGGCGATGGAACCGTTCCGCGGCACCAAGGTAATCACCTACCACAAATCGTTCGACTACTTCCTCGATCGCTTCGGCCTCGTGCTCGCTGGCACCATCGAGCCGAAGCCCGGCATTGAGCCGTCGCCCACGCACATCAACACACTCATCCCGCACGCCAGGGAGCAGGGCGTGAAGCTCATCATTATTGAGCCGAACCGTCCGCGCAAAACGCCAGCTTACGTCGCGGAAAACGCCGGAGCGAAACTCGTAACTATCCCCGGTCTCGTGGGCGGCACGGAAAAAGCAAAAGACTATCTGAGCCTGTTCGACTACGATGTCGCCCAGGTGATTGCCGCATTGAAGGGTTCAAAGTGACCGACGAACTGTTATTGACTCTGGAGAACGTGGCGGTCGGTTATGATCGCCGCGCGGTGTTGTCCGGCGTGAATCTGGCATTCAAGCGCGGCACCTTCACGGGATTGCTCGGCGCGAATGGCTCCGGCAAGTCCACGCTCATCAAGACTATCCTCGGCATCCTCCCGCCACTGTCGGGACATGTCACCTTTGGCCGGCCGGGCGGGCGCGAGACAGTGCTGGGTTACGTGCCGCAACGCGAATCGCTCGATCCGATTTTTCTGCTGTCGAGTTTCGAGGTGGTGCTGATGGGCGTGTGCGGGCGCGTGGGACCCGGACGATTCACCAACAAGGCGGAACGTGAATGGGCCAGGCATTGTCTGGAGCAAACGGACACCGCCGAGCTGGCCGAGAAGCAGTTCTCCGAGTTGTCCGGCGGGCAGAAGCAGCGCGTGCTCATCGCGCGGGCGCTGGCCGCGAAGCCGGATTTTCTCCTGCTGGACGAGCCGACCTCCGGCATCGATGTGTCGGTGAAGCAGTCCATCATGGAATTGCTGCGGCGAATCCATCAGGAGCAGAAGCAGACCATCCTGATGGCCAGCCACGACCTGCCGGTGGTGCGGCGCTACGTGCAGCATCTGGTCTGGTTGCGGGACGGGAAGATTTCGGAAGGTGCGCCGGAAGAACTGCTCGCGCCGGAAAAGATGGCCGCGATGCTCGAGCTGGAATCCTAGCGCAGCAATGCCACACCTAAATGCAACCAAGCTTAACGCAGTGCGAAGATTCTTAACCACGGATGAACACCGATGGACACGGATAGCCGGTGGCGCATGAACCTGCCCTGCTGCCATTTTGAAACTTCTGAATCCGTGTTTATCTGTGTCCATCCGTGGTTAACGATAGTGGTTGCGGCTTCGCCGCACGGTGCCTCTGCGTTGGAGGATTTGCGCAGGCCGCGGCAGGACATTCCTAACAGACAACAACTCAGCGATGGAAACACTCCGCGAGATTTTTGACCCGAATTTCCTGCTGCGCAATTCGGTTTACATCAGCGTGGTCTTCGGGCTCACGTGCCCGCTGGTCGGGGTGTATCTGGTCCTGCGCCGGCTGGTCTTCATGGGCGTGGCGCTGCCGCAAATTTCTTCGTGCGGCATCGCGTTCGCCTTCGCGTTGCAGGGCTGGAAGCTGCTGCCGCACGCGCATGAGACCCCCGGCGAGCATACTCTGGCGTTCCTTGGTTCCACAGTTTTCACGCTCTCGGCCATTCTCGTGCTGTCGTTGCTCGCGCGGCGCGGACGCGGTTCCGTGGAAGCGCGAATCGGCACGGCGTACGTGCTGGCAGGCGCGTGGAGCATTCTGCTGCTGGTCAAGAATCCCATCGGCGAACACGGGCTGCTCGATTTGCTCAAAGGAGAAATCATCGCCGTCTCGAATTTTGAACTGGTGGCCACAGCGGGGGCTTTCGCATTGGTGGTCGCGGCGCTGGTCGTGTTCCAGAAAGAATTCCTGTTGGTGTCGTTCGACCCTGAAATGGCCGTGACGCTCAAGAAGCGGGTGTTGGGATGGGACGCCTTCCTCTTTCTGCTAATCGGCCTGACGATTTCCATGTCCGTACTCAGCGTGGGGCCGCTGGTGACTTTCGGCTTCCTGCTTCTTCCTCCGCTGACGGCCCATCTGTTCGCACGCAACATGCGTCAGCTTGCCATGCTCGCTTCCGGGATTGGTGGCGCGAGCGCGCTGACGGGCTTTTGCGTCGCTTACCGATGGGATTTGCCCGTGGGCGCAACGGACGTGGCACTGCTAAGTCTGGTGTATGGCATAGCATTTGCCAGTCGCCGCGTTTGGGCCTCCGTGCGCGGAATTCCTTCGGCAAAGGCGACGGGCTGATACTCCATGAAGCCACTCATTACGATAGGCGTGCTTCTGCTCTCCACCGGCGCGACCCGCGCCGCCCTTCATTTCGGAACGAATGAAATTCCCCCGGGGCGCATCATCGAATTCACCGCGCCGCTCAATGGCCGGGCCCGGATGGAAGCTGCCGAGGCGCGCGTGGCTGTTACCTTTGTCCGCGGAGCGCTCATGGTACCGGCCGGATGCACGAACCTTCTCAAGCCCTGCCCGGTGCTGATCGTCAGCGTGCCCAGCGGCGGCTCGGCCATCAGTGGGATGCGCGCGATGACGAATGCCGCCTGGCAGAACGGATGGGCCGTGCTGGCCGCGGACGGACCGAAGGTGGCGGTGGACATGGACACCATTCAGTTCGGATGGGGAATGCTTTCAAGCGCGCTCGATCATTTCGCCCGCTCGTGGCCGCCGGCCAAGCAGTGGCCGGTGGCCTGCGCCGGCTTTTCCGGTGGGGCAAAACGATCTGCCGCGGTCGCCGCCGCGCTGACACGCGATGGCTGGCGTGTCATCGGCGTGTTCATGGGCGGATGCAACGAAGACCGCGCCACGTTGGGACTGGAATTGTTCACTCCTGGGCCGACGTTCAAAAAGGTGCCCATGTTTCTCAGCAACGGCACGAGTGATTCCATCGCCGGGCCGAAGCAAGCCGCCATGGTGCGCGACTCGATGCTGAAGTCCGGCTTTGCCACCGTCCGGCTGGAAAGTTATTCCGGTGGTCATCGGCTTCATGAAGATCATTTACGGGAAGCGTTGCGCTGGTTCCGCGAATGGAACCCGATGCCGCGTACGATGAAGTGATCGTTCTAAGGTTGGAGAAACAAAAAATCGTTGATCATTGCCCGCTTACGCCGACGCCGGTTTACGCGAAGCTCGAACAAAGGACTGGATCCGATGATCAGCTTCCCCTTTGGAGTAAAGCTCCTTGAAGAGCCACTGCAGGCCGCTCTCCAGTTCGTCCACCGTCATTCGTGCCGGGCGGTAGTTCACGTCGAACAACGTGCATCGCTCCCAAAACCGCGCCGACAACAGGCGGTCTTCTCGCCGCAGGCGCGAGTAGAGCGGCGTGCCGGGGAATGGCGTCTGGACCGTCACTTGAACTTCCGCGAGGCCAGACGAGCGGACAAAGTCGCGAATCACGGGAAAGACGTCCGGCGTATGCGCATCGAGGCCGAGGATGAAACAGCCGTTCACACTGACGCCGCGCGATTGCAGGACATCCACCACCCGCGTCGCTTGCGGTGCGACCCGTCGTTTCCACTCCGCTGGATCGATTCCGGCCAGGTCGCCTTCGCGAGGACTCTCAAATCCGATGAGAAGCTGGCGGCATCCAGCCTCGGCCAAGAGGCCGCAAAGTACCAGGTCGTCGGCCACGGAGACGTCTGTCTCGGTGAACCAGCGCAACTGCTCGGGGATCAGAGCGCGAAGAAAGGTCCGGCCCCAATCGTGATTGAGGAAAGTGTTATCATCCGCGAACTCGACGAAGGGATGCGGGAAGGCGCATCGAGCTTCGTGGATCTCTTCGATGATCAGGTCAACGGGCTTTTGATTGAAACGCCGGGTGATGAGCAGGCTCGCCGCGCAGAATTCACAGTGCCGCGGACAGCCGCGACTCGTCTGCACGGTCACGCGGTTGTACGGACGTTGTCGCAAAAGATCAAAGCGCGGGCGGGCATAGAGCGGAGAATCGAAAACGCCATCGCGCGCGCCTTCATAATGAGCCTGGAGCTTGCCGTTCCCGAAGTCGTGCAGCACACGTGGCCACGCGCCTTCGGCTCCGCCGGTCACCACGGAATCGCAATGTTCCAGCGCTTCTTCGGGCAGGCTGGACACGTGCAACCCACCCATGACCACCTTCGCCCCGCGTCGCCGGCAGTCATCGGCGACACGATACGCATCGCCGATGGACGCCGTGAGTGAGGAGATGCCCACGAGATCGTAGTTGCCGAGCGTGGGCATGTTCGCGAGGCCGTCGAGTTCCACGTAGTCCACCTCATGTTCCGGCGGTGTTATGCCTGCGACGGTCAATAGGCCAAGACTGGGCAGCGAGGCGATGGTTTTCCCGCGACGGACAAATCCCGGAAGTGTCACACCTAGGGCTGCCAGTTCAGCCGTGCGGACGCGCACTCCGCTCATTGCGACGAGACCAATCTTCATGGCGGCGACGAAGCACCTGCATTCCTGGGAACCGCTGGCGTGTTGGAGATAGAATGATCTCGAAGGAGATTGGATAGAACTATCCAGCTTTGAGGGCTGTCAGCCATGGAGCTTCGGTTCTGGCGCGATGGCACATCCGCCACCTGCTTCCAAACGGCTTCGACAAATACACTGTTGGTCTTCAGCCAGTCCTGGCCCTCTGGCAACCGCTGCAAACCGTTCAGGAGTTTCACCACTCCATCCGCGTTTGGCCCTTGCCAGTTCAAACCGTTCAAGACGAGTTCTACCTGTTTGTCTCTCGGCAGTTTCGTATCAATGCCCCGGCGCCATCCCGGACCGGCATGAGAAATCATAACGTCCAGCCTCGACAACATCAGCGCCCGAACCCAGTCAGGATCGGAACTCTGAATGACACCAAAGCACTCGGGAAGTTCCGTGAACAACGAGCGTTCAAAGGGTTTGGGAGGCAACGTCCGACCCGGTGCGAAATCGCCCGGCCTGCGGCTCGCCAGAACGTCGAGCGCCTCGCGCGCGCGCCCGTTGGCAAGCAACCGCTCCACTTTCACCGTGTTGCCCAGTTCACGCTGGGGCACTATGGCAACGGCAATCCAGAAGCACGCCGCGACAGATAAGCCGAGCCAATGCATCGACCCTTTTGCGGCGAGCGGCAGCGGTTGAAGTAGTTGCTTCGGTCGCCAAACGAGCGCCACGACAAAACTGATCGGCGCGATCCAAAGGGCTCCAGTGAAAGCGGCCCCCATCGCACCGAGCATGATGTCCTCTTCCGGCGAATTCCTCATCCCTCCCATCGATGCCATGATGGCTCTCGACAAACCGCCGCCAAAAAAGAAGACGACCAGCACTTCAACCGAAGCGGCGAACACCACCCAGATCAGTGCATGGAGGAAAGGGGCTCTGGTGGTTACCTGGATCACACGCGCCATGAGCAGCACGCGCCACAGGGAAACAATCGAAAGCAGGGCTACATTCGCCCGGGCAGCGGAGACAGAATCCACGAATCGCTCCACTGGAATCGCGTAAAGCCACGCGATGGGAGCCGTCATCCAGAACAGGCCCATGAACGAGAGCCAGCCACCGTCCTCCGCAGGCTTAGGATCTCCAGGTGCTGACATTTCGCGCCGCGCAAATCCGGCATACACGATGGCGTACAGCCACGTTCCAGACACCAACGAGAACAATAAAGGACTGAATATCCAAAGAATCGGAGTTTCCGAGAGATGCGTCTGATCGTAATTGCGCGGGATGGCGGTTAGCAGCACCAGAGCAATACCAGTCCGCAAAGCTGATCGGGTGGCGGCAACTTGGCGAATGGCCTCAGCATGCCCGAGGAGGTATTTGAACCAGACGCCTGCTTGCATTGACCGATCCTAATCGACCCAGCTGAAGCTGGCAACCAAGTCATCCTCTCCTCCTATGACTCGATCACTCGCGCCCAGGCTCGCACAACCATTGACGGCGCCGCATCCATTGTCGCCGACGTCGCTGGCGTCGGCCGCGGTTGGACGGAATTGGCCGCCTGCGCGACCACATCGCCGCCAACGCCGAACGGACAGCGTCTTCTTCGACGGCCAACTGGTGTTCCCGGACGAATCGTGTTGGACCCGCCTGCTGCACAACTTCGCCGTGTTCGCCCTGCGGCGGGAATTCTTCCGGCGCAGCCTGCCCTTTCTCATCGTGCCGGTGCGGGTATGATCGTAGGCTGTTTTGGACGGGAGGTAGAACTCGTCGCGCTGCGACGAGTAGCGCCGCGTTCAGCGGCGCAACGGACGAACCGGGACGCCCGTTGCCGTCCGCTCTGCGCGGACGGGGTTGTCGCAACGCGACAACCACTACCTGCAAAAAGTGAGATACGCCCCACGCCATGCCGCCTGGAAGCGCCCTCGTCGCTATGCTCGGCAGGAAGTCCATGTTCCCGCGTCGGCCAGCGGACTCCGACCCAAAAAGTTGTTTTGCGCCAGGCCAACCTTCGCTAGCGTGGCGCGGTGCCCGAACCCGCTGTGACTCCCGAATTGTTCACCGCCCCGCCCGGCGCCGGAGTTCCGGCGGAAGCCTTGGGTCTCTGGATCACCCTCGATGCGGTGAAGGGAGGGGTTCACTTCGAGTGGCGTCGGACCGGCTCGAGCGAGGTGTTCGCCACTGGGTTGCTGTTGCCCTGCCTCGGTCCGGAATTTCGCTGGTTCGCTCTCGAATGGACCTTTGAAGTGGACGGACGCCGCAACGCAGAGCATTGCCATCGAGCCGCGCCGTCGGTGCGTGCTTTGTTGAAGCGCATCCTCAAACAAGTGCCACCGGCACCGGACGTTCCACGGCTGGGGTTCCGGCTCGACGAAAGCGCCGGGGCGTTCGAGGCCGGGCGCTTCTACGAACTCATTTGGCCGCCCGGTGGGGAATGGTCAGCATTCCTCGCGAGGGTGATCCAGGATTTCATCAAGCTGCTGGAGGCGCTGCCCGCCGGCCATGACTCGACGCCGCGGGACCGCGGACGCGTCGCCATGCGGAACTTGCTCCAACATCGCGTGGCCTTGCCGGACGCAGGGACCAGACTCGATCTGTCGCCTGACCCGGACGGATTCCACGTCCGCATGACCTGCGATACGATCCAGGGGTTCATTCAGTTCGACTGGAGCGATGGCGCGGCGAAGCCCGTTGCGTGTGGACGGGTGACCTGCTCCGGTCCGGACGAGTTGCAATGGGAGTTGAGTGCGGACGGCCAGAAGGACATCGCGCTTTCGCGACATCATTTGAACTCGATTCGCGCCCAGTTGCAGCGCTGGCGGGCGCGTTTTCCGGTGCACACCGCCCGGTTTTCGTCGTGCATGGTGCGCCCCGGGAACTCGCCCTCGAAAGCCGTGGTCGCGGAACAACCACCCTTCGGGCCGCATGAATCACCATGGGCCTGGGCCGAGGACAACATCAAAGCGATGGCCGATTCGATGCGCGTCCAATTCTCGCCGCTCGGTCGCATGATGCGCGACATCGATCCTCTCTCCCAGGCGGAGATGCTGGCCTACAACAACCGCTTGCTCCGCAAAGAACGACGCCGTGAGGAAGAAGAACAGCGCCGCCGCGCCACGATGGAACGTCTCGCCGCCGAACGACGCCTGCGCGAACAGCGCGCCGCCGAGGCGAACAAATCCGCCGAAGCCGCAAAGGCTGCCGAGGCAAGAAAGTCGTCCGCCAGCTCGAATCTCAAACCGCCCGTTGCCAATCTCCAATCATCGTCCGCCGAGCGGCCTCCGGTGCCGCCGGTGCCGCTGACCATCGAGCTGCCGGCGCTGACGTTTCAGGACACGGCGTTTCCGCTCACGGATTTGCGCGGCTGGCGGCTGGCCGAACGTGCCGCGCGCTGGTGGGTGTCCAACCAATCGGACGACCTGCTCGCGCTGCCTCATTGCCGGATTCAAAAGCTCGACTACCAGACGCGCACGGCGTTGCGCGTGCTCGGGCCGTTGCGGGGCCGCGCGCTGCTGTCCGACGAGGTCGGGTTGGGCAAAACCATCGAGGCCGGCCTGGTGCTCAAGGAATGGCTCACGCGCGGCATGGTGAAAAAGTTTCTGGTGCTCACCGTGCCGTCCCTCGTCGATCAGTGGGAGGAGGAATTGAGCGACAAGTTCAACCTTGCCACTGTCACCACCAATCACGCCGGCGCCCGCGCGGACACGGCGCAATTCTGGCGCGAGAACGCGGGCATCGTCGCCAGCCTGCACACGCTCAAGCAGCCCGGGCAGCTCGAAGTCGCCCGCACGGTGCCGTGGGATCTGGTGATCGTGGACGAGGCGCATTACCTCCGCAACCGCGAGTCGCAGGCCTGGCAGGCGGTCAATGCGCTCCCGCGCCAGTTCCTGCTCCTGCTCACCGCGACTCCGGTGCAGAACTCGATCGAGGAACTCTACAACCTCGTCACGTTGCTCCAGCCCGGCCAGCTTCCCACGCCGAAGGAATTTCGCGCCCGCTTCATCGACCCGAAGCGCCCTCGCCAGCCGCGCGAGCCGGAGGAACTGCGCCGGCTCTTGAGCCAGGTCATGATCCGCAACACGCGCGCCAACGCCGGCCTCAATCTCCCGCCGCGCCGCGCCGAGACGGTGATCTTCGAGGCGCGGGAAGACGAGCGTGTCTTCTGGCAAAGCTGGGAGGCGGAGTTGCGCGCCGAGCTCGCGACGCTTCCTGCCAGCCAGGCCAGCCTGTGGGGACGGCTCCTGCTGCAAACCGCCGGCAGCAGTCCGTCCGCGTGGCGCGGCGCGCTGGAAAAATTTCCAAACCGAGCCGCGGCCCGCGCCTGGCGCGACCGGACGCCGCTGGAAGCGAGCTGGCGGCGGAAGCATGAGTTGTTGCCGCCGTTGACGCGTGTGGAGGGCGGGCTGGTGGTCTTCACGCAATTCCTCGACACCCAGGCCGCGCTGGCCGACGCGCTGCGCGCCGCGCGCGTCGAGACGTTCGTCATCAACGGCGCGACGCCCGCGGCCGAACGCCAGCCGATCACCGAGCAGTTCCGCAAGGCCGGCGGCGCGCTGCTGCTCACCCACAGCGGCACCGAGGGGCGCAATCTCCAGTTCTGCCACCGACTCGTGAACTTTGACCTGCCGTGGAATCCGATGGAGATCGAGCAGCGCATCGGACGGCTCCACCGGCTCGGCCAGCAGCATCCGGTGCGCATCTACAATCTCGTGCAGGCCGGCACGCTCCAGGAGCACCTGCTGCAAATCCTCCAGGAGAAGCTGAACCTCTTTGAACTCGTGGTCGGCGAGACCGGCCTCGTGCTGGGCGAACGCTTCAGCAGCGACGAGTTTGCCGAGGAAGTGCTGCGGCGCTGGCGCGACTCCGAAGGCCGCGTGGCCGAGGCGCTGCAATCGCTGGGCGACGAACTGGCCGCCGCGTGCGACGGCTATCAGCAGGTCAAGGCGCTGGATGAGACCCTGTTTGCGAAGGATTACGAAACTCTTTGACCAGCCACCATGAACTCTGAACCGAAAAACATCGATGTCCTGCAGAACCTGGAATTCGCCGTCGTTGAAGTCTGGCGGAAACACCGCGAGATGAGCGATCACGTTGCCGCCCGCGCCTACGAAGCCGCCTTCGAGCGGTACCGGGCTGAGTCCCGCGGCCATGCGGCAAAACCCTGCGCGCTCACCGGACTGGATCGTGAAGTCTTCGACGCGGTGATCGCGATATGCGAATGCCGCCTGGGCCGCGCGACATCGGCTGACGCGGCAGAGGAGCCGGTTCCGGCCTTGCCGGTTGCCGACCTGGTGGACTGCCTGCGCGAGCTTCGCAAATCCGTCGAGCGCCACACCAGGCACGATGGACGGCAGGGCTACCTGACCTTTGTGGACCGCTTCCTGAAATGAATCTCGCCCGCCTTCCCCACGATCCCGGCGCGCTGGTGGACTTCTACCAGGAAGCGCTGGAACACTTCGGCGCCATCTGTGAGCGCACCTGGTTCGACCGCCTGCAACTGGTCGCCGAAGGCCGCGCCGCCCGATTGTGGAACGACGATGGCGCGCTCCATGAAGCTGAACTGCATTTCCCGGCGGCGGACAGCACCGCGCCGCGCGATGCGGCCCGCGAAGTCTTTCCCGGTTGCCCGCTGACATTTCGGCTCGCCGAATTGCTGTTGCCGTCATCGCTCACGCTTGAACGCGGCGTGCTCGCGTCGAGCGACCGCGCGCAGCCCCCTCCCGGCGAGGTCGCGGAAAAGCGGTGGCGCGCGCAATGGCCCGCGACTGGCCGCTGGCGCCTGGAGACTGCGTTCAAGCCCGCGCACCACTTCTCGCTGCTCGCGCTGACGCGGTGCGAGATTCAAGCCATCGACCAGCATTGGTCGCTGCACCGGCTGGCCGTCGCGCTGCCTGGCGGCGAAACAGACGAAGAGCTCGCGGCGGGCCTCGACTTCGCGGACTTCGCCGCCGAAATCCCGCCCGGCCTGAACTGGCCGGCCTGCCATGCCGGGCAGTTGCGCGAACTCCTGAGTGGCGCCCTGGACCGGACGCTCGCGACCGAACTCGAATCTATTCGGAAGCGCCAGGAGAATTACCTCGGCCGCGAGCTTGACCGCATCGATCATTACTTCGGCGGCTATGCGCGCGAGTTGTCCGAGCGCGCCGCCCGCACCCACCGTGAGAACACGAAACTGAAAGCCGAAGACCGTCTCGCCGCGGCCCGAGCCGAGCACGCCCGCCGCCGCGCCGACCAGGTGCAGCGCCACGAAATTCGCGTCATGCCCCGCTTCGACGCCCTGCTGCTCCTGGCCGAACCCGCCTGGCAAACCACCGTCATGGTCTCGCACCACGGCGAGACGCGCGCACAACCCGCGCATTTCGTCCCACGCAACCGAAGATGGTTTCTGGATTAGAGACAGTACGAGCGGCACACGGTCACGGCCCGTCAAAAAAAGTAGCCGCCGACGTGAGAAGGCGGAAATTCGCCCTACGATTCTCGGTCAAATCCGCTCGTTACCTCGGCGGCTACAAGCGATAGGACGCTTCGATCATGGCCGTCTGCGGCAGAAGAAGTAGATCGGTGTGCCGACGAGCACGAGGGCCAGGCCGAGAGCGCAGTTGATCAGCGCGGGTTTGCCGGCAGCCACGGCGGCGCGGTAGTTCGCGAGGTCGTTGTAAATGGTCAGTGCCAGAAAGACTGCGGCAAATAACACGAATGCCGCGGGCACGAACGGATAGCCCGGCACCTTGTACGGCCGCGGTGCGGACGGCTCCTTGCGCCGCAGCACGAACACGCCAAACGCGCCGGCAGCATAGAAGATCCAGCCGACGAAGATGAGCGTGTCCGTGAGCGTGTCAAACGTGCCGCTGAAGATCAGCACAACCGCCCAGAGGCATTGCACCGCGAGCGCCGCGCCCGGAGTGTGGAAACGCGGATGAACCCGTCCCAGCAGCGGAGGCACGACACGGCGCTGACCCATCGAAAAGTAAACTCGCGCGCTGGTGAGAATGACGGCGTTATTCGCGCCGAACGTGGAGAGCATTACCAACACGGCGATCCATTTGCCGCCGCCGGAAAAGACACGTTCAGCAGTGTCCGCCGCCACGAGTTTCGATCCGGCCATGACATCCGCCGGCAACACCCAGCAATAGGCTACGTTCATCGCGAGATAAATGGCTGTGACGATGAACATGCCGAGCGCCGTGGCTCGCGGGACCACGCGCTGTGAATCACGAACCTCCCCGCCGATGAAAGAGACTTTCACCCAACCGTCATAGGCCCAGAAGGCGCCTTGCAGCGCAGCCGCGATGGCGGCGACCAGCAGGAGGCCGGTCTTGGGAGCGGCAGTGGTCGCGGTCGTGAAATTCGCTGCGCTTCCGCCGGTACTTGGGAGGAAGGCGGCGGCCAACAGGGCCGCCATGCCCACGAGCTTTGCGATGGAACAGATGTTCTGCACCACCTCGCCGAATCGCACACCGACGTAATTAATGATCGTCAGAACGACGACGACCAGGACGGCGAGACCCTTGACGCCGATTTCCTTGAGCGGCGCGATGTCGCCGATGAACGGCAGGTGAATCGACCAACTGGCGGCGGCTCCACTCAGTTCCGGTAGAGGAAATAATTGCGTGAAGTATTCCGCAAAAACGTAGGCCAGCGCCGCCACCGATCCCGTCTGAATTACGACAAACGCCGCCCAGCCATAGAGGAACGCCACGAACGATCCGTACATCCGCTCGAAATAAACGTATTGCCCGCCCGTTTCGGGGATGAGGCCGGAGATTTCGGCATTGGTCAGCGCGCCGAACAAAGTGATGATCCCGGCCAGCAACCACACCAGCAACAAAAGGTGGGCCGAACCGACCTGCTCGACCATGACGCCAGACTTCCGGAAAATCCCCGAACCGATGACGCCGCCCACCACCACCATGACCGTGCTGAAAAATCCCAAGGTCGGAAGCAAACGAGCAGAACGCTCCGTCTTATCAGCGCGCGCAGCGTCTTCGGAATTGCCCGGGGTCATCTTTCACCAACCCTAACCGGGCGAAGGAGTGAGAGTCACCAGCGGATTTTCAAGGCATTAACAAGTAAAAGCCGCTCCGGTTTTCCGGAGCGGCTTTAGGTCGGGCGGCGTTGCCGCGCCACACAAATCTTCGGACGCGCGGCGGCGTGTCCCTACCAGATTACCTTTTTTTCGCGGCGGCCTTCGCCTTGCGCTTTTCGTCGATCGCGGCTTGCGCGGCGGCGAGGCGGGCGACGGGGACGCGGAACGGGGAGCAACTTACGTAGCTCAGACCGATGCGGTGGCAGAATTTCACCGAGTCCGGGTCGCCGCCGTGTTCGCCACAGATGCCGAGCTTGATGTCGGGGCGGGTTTGGCGACCCTTGGCGATCGCAATTTCCATGAGTTGGCCGACGCCGGTCTGGTCAATGGACGCGAACGGGTTCTTCTTCACGACCTCCGCTTCCTGATACGGCGGGAGGAAGCTGCCGGAGTCGTCGCGGCTCATGCCGAGCGTGGTCTGCGTGAGATCGTTGGTTCCGAAGCTAAAGAACTCGGCGCTATGGGCGATCTCGTCCGCGGTGAGCGCGCCGCGCGGGACTTCGATCATGGTGCCGACGGTGTAGGAGAGTTTCACCTTCTTCTCGGCTTCGACCTGCCGCGCTGTCTCGTGGACGATGGCCACCTGGAGATCGAGTTCGCGCTTGAAGCCGACGAGCGGGATCATGATCTCGGGCTTGCACTTGATCTTCTCCTTGATGCACTGCGCGGCGGCCTCAAAGACGGCGCGGGCCTGCATGCGGGTGATCTCAGGATACTTGATGCCGAGACGGCAGCCGCGGAAGCCAAGCATCGGGTTGAATTCATGCAACTCGTGGACGCGTGTCATGATTTTCTCGACGGAGATGCCGAGCTTCTTAGACAAGTCGAGTTGCTGTTCCTTCGCGTGGGGCAGGAACTCGTGCAGTGGCGGGTCAAGGAACCGGATGGTGGCCGGATAACCCTCGAGCGCTTTGAAGATGCCGTGGAAGTCCTCGCGCTGATACGGGAGCAGTTTGGCCAAAGCCGCTTCGCGGGCCGGAAGCGTGTCCGCGAGAATCATCTCGCGCATGGCATCGATGCGATTGCCCTCGAAGAACATGTGCTCGGTGCGGGTCAGGCCGATGCCGACCGCGCCGAACGCGATGGCGTTGCTGGTTTGTTCCGGCGTATCGGCGTTGGTGCGGACCGATAGGCGCGTGAACTGATCGCACCATTTCATGAGCTGATTGAAGCTCTTGAACTTCTCCGTCGCCTGCGCGGCTTTGTCGCCGTTGATCAGGCCGGCGATGATTTCAGACGGCGCCGTTTTGATCTGGCCGGCGTAGACGGTGCCTGTGGTGCCATCGATGGAAAGGAAATCACCTTCGCGGAAGACCTGGCCACTGGCGGTCACACTCTTGTCTTCGTAATCAATCTCCAGCGCCGCAGCGCCGCAGACGCAGACCTTGCCCATTTGACGGGCAACGAGCGCCGCGTGCGAGGAGACGCCACCGCGCGCGGTGAGAATGCCTTCCGCCGCGATCATACCGCGCAGGTCTTCCGGCGAAGTCTCGACGCGAACGAGCAGAACCTTCTCGCCCTTGTCCGCCGCCTGCACGGCGCGGTCCGCGTTCAAATAGATTTGGCCCGAAGCCGCTCCGGGTCCCGCCGGAAGGCCGGTGGCGATGGGCTTGGCCTTCTTCACTTCGGCGAGGTCGAAAATGGGCGCGAGGAGTTGATCGAGTTGATCGGCCGGGTTGCGGAGCACGGCGGTCTCGGCGTCGATGAGCTTCTCCTTGAACATGTCCATGGAGAATTTGAGCGCCGCTGCGGCGGTGCGTTTGCCGTTGCGGGTTTGGAGCATGAACAGCTTGCCCTCCTGGATGGTGAACTCGATGTCCTGCACATCCTTGAAGTGCTTCTCAAGAATCTTGCGGACCTTGAGCAGTTCCGCGTAGCTATTGGGCATCGCGTCCTTGAGCTTGAGCACCGGCTCGGGTGTGCGCACACCGGC
>Ga0187893_10008393_pt1 | contig 16300 bp, 15 predicted proteins | sample MA1701074metaG_FD_139574 | JGI IMG/M metagenome (GOLD analysis project Ga0187893, IMG submission 139574) | White microbial mat communities from a basaltic lava cave in the Kipuka Kanohina Cave System on the Island of Hawaii, USA - MA170107-4 metaG ...
CATGATCGCGACCTCCTTGCCCGCCGCCTGCGCGACCTGGCGCACCAGCGCCGCGCGTTCGACGTGATCCTTGGCCGTGCCGTGCGAGAAGTTGAGCCGCACCACGTCGACGCCGGCGCGGATCATCCGCTCCAGCACGTCGGGGGACGACGAAGCCGGACCGAGCGTGGCGACGATCTTGGTCGCGCGCGAGGTATTCACTCGTTCGCCCTGCGCTCGAGGATCTCGAAGGCGGGCAAGGTCTTGCCTTCCAGCACTTCGAGGAACGCGCCGCCGCCGGTGGAGATGTAGTCGATGTTCTTCTCGATCCCGTACTTCGAGATCGCGGCGATCGTGTCGCCGCCGCCCGCGATGCTGAACGCTTCGCTCGCCGCGATCGCGCGCGCCACCGTCTCGGTGCCGCGGCTGAACGGATCGAACTCGAACACGCCGGGCGGCCCGTTCCAGACGATGGTGCCGGCGGCCTTGAGCTGTTCGGCGAGCCGTGCCGCAGTCTTCGGGCCGATGTCGAGGATCAGGTCGTCGCTCGCGACGTCGCTCGCGCGCTTCACGCTCGGCGGCGCGTCGGCGGCGAAGCGCTTGGCAGTCACCACGTCGTCGGGGATCGGCACCGCCGCGCCGCGCGCCTGCATCGCGTCGATCACCGCGCGCGCTTCGCCGACCAGCGCGGGCTCGGCAAGGCTGTTGCCGATCGGCAAGCCGGAAGCGAGCATGAACGTGTTGGCGATGCCGCCGCCGACGATCAGCCGGTCGACTTTCGCGGCGAGGCTTTCCAGGATGCCGAGCTTGGTCGAAACCTTCGAACCCGCGACGATCGCGACCAGCGGCCGGCGCGGATCCGCGAGCGTCTTGCCGAGCGCGTCGATCTCGGCGGCGAGCAGCGGGCCGGCGCAGGCCAGCTTGGCATATTCGGCGATGCCGTAGGTGCTGGCCTCGGCGCGGTGCGCGGTGCCGAACGCGTCGTGGACGAAGATGTCGCACAGCGCGGCCATCTTCCTCGCGAGCGCCGGATCGTTCTTCTTCTCGCCCTTGTTCAGCCGGCAGTTCTCGAGCATCACGACGTTGCCCGGCTCGACCGCGACGCCGTCGACCCAGTCGGCGACGAGCGGCACGTCGCGCCCGAGCAGCACCGCGAGCCGCGCAGCGACCGGTGCGAGCGAGTCCTCGGGACTGAACTGCCCTTCGACCGGCCGCCCGAGGTGCGACGTGACCATGACCGCGGCACCCGCGTCGAGCGCGATGCGGATGCACGGCAGGCTCGCGACGATCCGCGTCTCGTCGCTGATGCGCCCGCCGTCCATCGGCACGTTCAGATCGGCGCGGATGAAGATGCGCCGCCCCGCCGCACGGCCGTCGGCAGCGAGATCGGTGAAACGCAGGATGCTCATGCTCGAAGTCGGCGATTCTAGGAAACCTTGGCGCCTCACCATCCAAGGCCGATGCGCATCGCGAGCATCGCCGCGGTGCCCGTGACGATGGTGCCGAGGATGCCGCGACGCCAGAAGTAGTACGCGGTCGCCGCGGCCACCGACCACAGCTTCGCGTCGCGCCAGGTATCGAGGAAGAGCCCGTCGGTGAGCAGCACTTCGGGCACCGCGACCGCGACCAGCGCAGCAAGCGGCGTGTAGCGCAGCCCCTCGCGCAGCCACGCAGGCAGCGGCAGGTCGCGATCGGGGATCAGGAAGAACGCGCGCGTCAACAAGGTGATCGCGGCCAGACCGACGATCGCGACGATCGCTTCCCGGGAACTCACGCCGCCTCAGACGATAAACCGAACCGCATCGACGCTGCCGTCGGCGGCTCGTGGCGATTCGGGCTTCGATCCCCGCTTCGCGGGGCCCCTCTTTCGCCGCGAATCACGCCGCCTCCGGGAAGACACCGAACCGCATCGACGCTGCCGTCGGCGGCTCGGCGCGATTCGGGCTTCGATCCCCGCTTCGCGGGGCCCCTCTTTCGCCGCGAATCACGCCGCCTCGCTCCTCTTGGAAGGATCTGCGTGATCGATCAGCACGCCGACCGCGACCGCAGCGGCGATCGCGACGACGATGTTCAGCTTGAGCGGCAACGCATACGCGGCGACTGCCGCGCAGCCGGCGACCGCGGCCGCCAGCCAGGTGCCGCGATCGACGAGCAGCGAATAGATGAGCGACAGGAGCGCGATCGTGCCGGCGAAGCCGAGCCCCCACTCGGTGGGCACCGCGTTGGCGAGCAGGATGCCGGCAATCGACGGCACCTGCCACGCGAGCCAGTTCGTCGCGACGCCGCCCAGAAAGTACGGCACCTGCCCGGGCTCGGGCAACGGCTGCCTGAAGCGCCGCATGAACGCGACGTAGTTCAGATCCGCTGCGAAGTACATCAGGCCCACGCGCGAGCGCCGTGGCAGGCTACCGAAGTACGGTCGCCATTGCGCGCCGAAGATCACGAAGCGCAGGTTGACGCACAGCGCAGTGGCCCAGATCACCCAGATCGGTGCGCCGGCCGAGATCAGCGGCAGCGCGGCGAGCTGCGCGCTGCCCGCGAACACCGCGAGCGACATGAACAACGCAAGGCCGACGCCGAGCCCGCTCTTCACCATCGCGACACCGGTCACCAGACCCCAAGCCGCGATGCCCAGGCTGATGCCGGTCATGTCGCGCGCGCCGCGCCGGAATTCGGGATGGCGCCACAGCGCGGACGAGTCGCTCATCGCGCCCATTGTGGGGCGCGATGCGAGCCGTGTCAGCGCGAGGGCTTGGCGTTCAGGCTCGGCGCATGCCGCTCGCCGCCATCGCGAGCAGGCGCTCGACGCGCTCTTCGGTGCTCGGGTGCGTCGAGAAAAGGCCGCGCAGGCCACCGCCCGAGAGCGGATTCATGATCAGCATCTGCGCCGTCTCGGGGTGTCGCTCGGCGGCCTGCATCGGGATGACGCCTTGCGCGTAGCGATGGATCTTCTGCAGCGCCGAAGCGAGCGCTTGCGGGTCGCCTGAGATGTCGGCACCGCCGCGGTCGGCTTCGAACTCGCGCGCGCGGCTGATCGACATCTGGATCAAGCTTGCCGCGAGCGGCGCGAGCAGCATCACGAGCAGCCCGACGATCGGGTTCGTGGGCCGGCCGTCGTCGCTGCGCCCGCCGAAGAACATCGCGAAGTTGGCGAGCATCGAGATCGCGCCGGCCATCGTCGCCGAGACGGTCGAGATCAGGATGTCGCGGTGCTTGACGTGCGCGAGTTCGTGCGCCATCACGCCGCGCAGCTCGCGCTCGGAGAGCACGCGCAGGATGCCGGTGGTCGCGGCGACCGCGGCGTGGTCGGGATTGCGCCCCGTCGCGAACGCGTTAGGGGCGTCTTCCTGGATCAGATAGACGCGCGGCATCGGCAGCCCGGCGCGCTGCGCCAGCTCCTCGACCATGCGATAGAAGTGCGGCGCCGACGATGCATCGACCTGCTGCGCGTTGTACATCTTCAGCACCAGCTTGTCGGAAAACCAGTAGCTGAAGAAATTCATGCCGATCGCGATCACGAGCGCGATCACCATCCCCTGTTGGCCGCCGATGAACGAGCCGATGGCCATGAACAGCGCCGTGATGGCAGCCATCAGGATCGCGGTTTTCATCAGATTGAACATGGCGGGGTTTGCTCGGGTTGTCGGACCGCTGGCGTAGATGCGGACCGAAGTCGGGAGTTCAACCGCTGCCGAGCAGCGTGCCGGCCGCAAGGGGCAGCGCCTGCAGTAGGCGCGGTGCCGGGACGCGCGCGCCGCCGGCGCGTTGCACGACGAGCAGCCGCAGGGCTTGCTCGCCGCATGCAACGACCGGTCCTCGCGCGTCGAGCGAGAGCACGCTCCCGGGACGACCCGCGCCAGGGACGGTCTCGGCGCGCCAGCACTTGATCGCCTCGCCGCCCCACGCGAAGCTCGCACCCGGGAACGGGTCGAAGGCGCGGATGCGGCGCTCGATCTCGCCCGCGCTGGCGCGCCAATCGATCGGCGCCTCGCTCTTTTCGACCTTCTTCGCGTAGCTCGCGCCGGTGTCCGGCTGCGCGGTGGGCCGCAACGCGTCGCGCGCCGCGAGCCCGAGCGCGCGCACGATCAGGCGGCCGCCGACGCCCGCGAGCCGCTCGGTCAGGCTCGCCGCGCTGTCGTCAGGCCCGATCTCGAGCGCTTCGGCGAGCAGCGTCGGACCGGTGTCGAGGCCCGCATCCATCTGCATGATCGTGATGCCGGTGTGCGCGTCGCCGGCCTCGATCGCGCGCTGCACCGGCGCGGCGCCGCGCCAGCGCGGCAGCAGCGACGCGTGGATGTTGATGCAGCCGAGGCGCGGGAGCCAAAGCGTCCACCCGGGCAGCAGCAGCCCGTAGGCGGCGACCACCAGCGCGTCGGGCCGCGCGCGTTGCAGCGCATCGCGCGCTTCGTGCGCGTCGGCGGCGAAAACGCCGTCGAGGCGCAGGCTGCGCGGTTGCAGCAGCGGCACGTCGCGTTCGAGGGCCCACAGCTTGACCGCAGACGCCGTACGCTTCAGGCCGCGCCCCGCCGGCCGCTCGGGCTGCGTGAGGACGAGCGGGATTTCGAAGCCGGCTTCGTCGAGCGCGGCCAAGGCGGTGCGGGCGAATACAGGCGTGCCCGCGAATGCGACCCTCATCGCGAGGCCACCGTCAGCGTGCGCGTTGCTCTTCGCGCTCCTTCTTCAGCATCTTGCTGCGGATGCGGTCGCGCTTCAGCGGGCTGAGGTACTCGACGAACACCTTGCCCGTCAGGTGGTCCATCTCGTGCTGGACGCACACCGCAAGCAGCCCCTCGGCGTCGAACTCGACGCTGCGACCCTCGCGGTCGAGCGCGCGCACGCGGACGCGCGCCGAGCGCGGCACCTTGTCGTAGATCTCGGGTACCGAGAGGCAGCCTTCCTCGCTGACGCTCATCTCCTCGCTCTGCCACAGCAACTCGGGATTGATCAGCACGCGCGGCTGGTCGTGCGCGTCGGAGACATCGAGCACGATCACGCGCAGATGCACGTCGACCTGCGTCGCTGCGAGCCCGACGCCTTCGGCGCCGTACATCGTCTCGAGCATGTCCTCGACGAGCCGGCGCACGCCGGCGTCGACGACGGCGACCGGCTTCGCGATGGTATGGAGGCGCCGATCGGGGTAACGAAGAATGTTCAGGACAGCCATCGAAATACAGAAACCGCGCGCTTGATACCCATGCGCAACGGCTGTGGAAGCCGCGCAACGCGGGCCCGCGTGAAGGCTCGCACAGTGCAGGCAGAGGCAGTCAGTTTCATTGCGACGACAATGCTTTATGGGCAGAATCTCTGAAACTGATTGAGGATTCTCGCCGAACTTTGCCCGTTGCCCTGCGGGTTCGGCGAAGTAACCACACCGCTTCGCGCTGCTAGAGCGGCCGGCGGGCGCGAAATCGTCGGGAGACCGTTGACCATGACCCGCTCCACCTCCTCGTTGTCCGTGGCCGAGTGTGCCGCATCCTTCTGCGTCGTCGCTGCGGCGACCCTGGCCTCGACCAGCGCTCACGCCGTGCACTTCCCGATCACGCCCGAACAGCGCGGGACCGCGCAACAGGTCGCGCAGGCCGGCGTTCCGCTTTCGGAACTGACTCCAAATGCGCCCGATTCGCACACCGTCAAGCGCGGCGACACGCTGTGGGACATCTCGAAGCTGTTCCTCCGGAGCCCGTGGCGCTGGCCGGAACTGTGGGGCATGAACCTCGACCAGATCCGCAATCCGCACCTGATCTTTCCGGGTCAGGTGCTCTACCTCGACAAGGCCGGCGGCCGTGCGCGGCTTCGCGTCGGCCAGCAGGTCGCGGGCGGAGGCGACCCGGGGAATGCGGTCAAGCTGTCGCCGCGAGTACGCGCCGAAGCGATCGACGACAGCGGCATCCCCGCGATCCCGCTGCACCTGATCCAGCCGTTCCTGAATGAAGCGGTCGTATTCCAGAGCGACGAACTGCTGACCGCGCCGCGCATCGTCGCATCTCAGGAAGGCCGCGTGCTGCTCGGCCGCGGTGACCTCGCGTACGTGCGCGGCGACCTCGGCACGGTGCGTGAATACCGGGTGTTCCGCTCGGCCAAACCGCTGGTCGACCCGACGACGGGCGAGATCCTCGGCTACGAAGCCGCTTACCTCGGGACGGCCGAATACACGCGTCCCGGCGAGGCGCGCGCGCGCGCCGATGGCGGGCCCGAGATCATTCCCGCGACATTCACCGTCACCGGCATCAAGCTCGAGATCGGTGTCGGCGATCGCCTCGCGCCGGTGCCGCCGCGCGACTACACCAACTTCGTCCCGCACGCGCCCAAGGGCGCGATGGACGGCCGCATCGTGTCGGTCTACGGCGACAGCATCAACGCCGGCCAGAACCAGATCGTTGCGCTGAACCGCGGCAGCCGCGACGGTATCGAGCGCGGCCACGTGCTCGCGCTGTGGCGCGAAGGCGAACTGGCGAGCGACAAGACCGTAGCCGGCAGGCCCGAGCCGATCCGCCTGCCCGACGAGCGGCACGGCGTGCTGTTCGTGTTCAGCGTGTTCGACCGCGTCTCCTACGCGCTGATCCTCTCGGTTCGCGACCCGGTCAAGGCCGGGGACCGCTTCACGCAGCCCTGACCTCGGCCGTGGCCGACCCGGGCGAGCTCGAGGCGTGGTTGCGCCTCGTCGAGACTCCCGGTGTCGGTCGCGACAGCGCCCGCAAGCTCCTTGCCGCGTTCGGCTCGCCGCAGGCGGTGTTCGACGCCGGCACCGAGGCGCGTTCACGCGTCGTCGGCATCCAGGCAGCCGCGCTGCTCTCGGCACCGCCGGCCGGGTTCGACGGGCTTTTCGAGCGCACGCGAAGCTGGCTGCTGGAAAGCGCGGATGCAGCGCGCACTGTCGTCACGCTCGGCGAGCCCGACTATCCGCAGGCGCTGCTCGAGACCGCCGACCCGCCGCTCCTGCTGTACGTCCAGGGCCAGGTCGAACGGCTCGCGCGGCCCGCGGTCGCGATCGTCGGCAGCCGCAACGCGACGCCGCAGGGCATCGACAACGCAAGGGCGTTCGCCGCACACTTGAGCCGCGCTGGCTACGCAGTCGTCTCGGGGCTCGCGCTCGGCATCGACGGCGCGGCGCACGAAGGAGCGCTCGAAGCCGCGGCCGGCACGATCGCGGTCGTCGGCACGGGGCTCGACCGGGTCTATCCGCGCCGCCACCTCGACTTGGCGCATCGCATCGCCGCGCACGGCGCCCTCGTCGGCGAGCTGCCGCTCGGCACGCCGCCGCTCGGCAACAACTTCCCGCGCCGCAACCGCATCATCGCCGGGCTCGCACGCGGCACGTTGGTCGTCGAGGCCGCGCTGCAATCGGGTTCGCTGATCACTGCGCGGCTCGCTGCCGAAGCCGGGCGAGACGTGTTCGCGATTCCCGGCTCGATCCACGCACCGCTTTCGCGCGGCTGCCATCGGTTGATCCGCGAGGGCGCGAAGCTGGTCGAGACCGCGCACGACATCCTCGAGGAGCTGTCGCCGGGAGTCGCCGCGCCGCAGGCGCGCGGCACGACACCTCCGATCGACCGGCGCGCCGCCGGGCTGCTCGACGCGCTCGGCCATGACCCGGTGTCGCTCGACGCGCTGGTCGCACGCACCGGCTGGCCGGCGTCGGAACTGAGCGCGCGGCTGCTCGAACTCGAGCTCGAGGCCAGGTCGCGCGACTTCCGGGTCAGCTCTTCCAGCGCCGCTCCGCGGCCTGACCAGGTCGTTGACACCCTCGCAACAGGGCCTTTCCGACGCAACGCTCGGCTATCATCGGCCGATGTTCGAGGTGCTGGTCTACCTGTACGAAAACTACTGGCGTCCCGACGCCTGCCCGGGACACGCCCAGCTCTCGCGCAAGCTGTCATCGGCAGGGTTCGAGTCCGAGGAGATCGAAGAGGCGTTGAGCTGGCTCGACGGCCTGGCCAACGCCGCCGAGTCGTACACCAACGCCCAGGGGCCGAGCAGCCTGCGCGTCTATACGGCCGCCGAACAGGAGCGCTTGGGCGAAGCGTCGATCGGTTTCATCAGCTTCCTCGAATCGGCCGGCGTGCTGCCGCCCCCGATGCGCGAGATGGTGATCGACCGCGCGACGGCGACCGGCGGCGCGCCGCTCGACCTCGAGGACCTGAAGATCATCGTGCTGATGGTGTTCTGGAGCCTCGGCGAGGAGCCCGACGCGCTGATCCTCGACGAGCTGTTCGTCGAGGAGCACGAACGCGTCGTGCACTGAGCTCGCCCGTCAGCCGAGCAGGCGCGCAGGATCGACGTCGAGCTTGGCGAGCGCCGAGCGCGTCGCGCGCACGGTAAGCGCCTCGTCCTGAGCCGGCACCAGCAGGCCGGCCTGCAGGAAGGCGGCGAGCCGGCTCTGCTGGAACAGGATGCCGCGCCCCTGCGGTGAGACGAACAGCGAGAGCTGGCGCTTCAGTCCCTGCCACGCGAGCTGCACCGAATCCATCCGGCCGCGGTAATCGAGCATGTACCAGCTGCCGACCTGCAGCTCGCGCGCCCACGCGAGCATCGCCGGCGTCGGCAGCGAGCCGCCTTCGGATACCACCTCCAGTTCGGCGCTCTCGTGTCCCGACAGATCGAGCACCATCGATTCGTCGATCTGCATGTCCGCCGTGTCGGGCAGCATCTCCTCCAGCGTCTCCAGGCGCAGCATCAGCTCCTCGAGGCGGTCGTGCGGAATCACCGCCGACTTCGCGGTGAACGCCGCGGCGAGCGAATTGTTCAAGGTCTGGATCTGCTCGTCCTGCTTCTCGACCGGCATGCCGACGTGGTTCATCCCGTCGCGCAAGGTCTTCAGGAGCGGCGGCAGGCGACGGATCACCTCGGCGCGCTCTTCGCGCGAAACCTTCGCGCTCGCCGACCAGATCAGGTCAGCGGCGGCGCGCTTCATCGCCCTGGTCACATCGGCCTGGCCGCCGTTCTTGACCGCGGTCATCGCGAGCACGTCGGCCCAGACGTGGAACAGGAACTCGCGCACGCCTTCCTGGACCGGTACCTCGTTCAGCATCTTGCGCAGCTCGATCGTGTACTGGATCGCGATCGTCTCGCGCTGCTCGACCTGCTGCGCGAGCGACACGCCCTTGCGAGAAGCTTCGTTCTCGTTCTTGAAGTAGTGCTCGAGGAACTTCTCGAACTCGGTCAGCACGGTCTGGAACACGCGCCGGCCGGTGTCCGGGTACGCTTCGACGACCTGCACCACGCGCTTGATCTCCTTCTCCAGCGCGTCGCCGATCGCGCGCGCGGTCGCGTCGAAGCCCATCACGCACGCGCCCATGCGGTCGATCAACCGGCGCGCCGGATGGTCGGTGGTCGCGAAGAAGTCGGGCTCGCCGACCGCGACGCGCAGCACCGGCATCTGCAGGCGCGCGAACCAGACGCGCACCGCTGCCGGGATGCGCTCTTCGGTAAGGATGCTCTGAAACAAGAGCGCGACGATCTCGATCGTCGCGCGCTCGACCGGAGTGCTCGCCGCCTGCTTCAGCGCCTGCTTGCGCTGCTGCAGCTCCTCGAGCAGGAGCGGCGTGCTGATCGGGGCCGCCGCGCCCGCGGCTGCCGCGCGCGCCGCGAGCTTGCGCTGCAGGCTGTCTCCGGCGTTGTTGATCGCGGCCTTGAGCCCGGGCGAGACGGTGCGCTGCGCGGTGTTCGCGAACTCGGGCAACTGGCGGCCGATCAGGCGATTCAGGCGGACCAGCACGGCTTCGGCGTGGCCCGCGGCCGGCGCAAGCGGCGAGGCGCGCGTCAGCATGCGCGTTTCTTCGCCGACCCCGGCTCGGCCGAGCCCGGTGGCCGAGCCGCCCGACGGTCCGTGCGCCTCGGTCACCGCGGCGTGCGCGGTCGTGCCGCCGCCCGCCCCGACGCCGGTGCCGCCGCCGGAGCCGCTGTCGCGCACGATGCCGACGTCCTTGTGGCGCCGGATCAGCGGCCGCAGATCGATCTCGGGCATCACGCGGTGGCCGATCAGCCAGCGATTCACTTCGTGATAGACCTCCTCGGTCAGCACCGCGAACTCCTCGTGGATCACCGGCTGCACGAGGCGCCAGCTGGCGAGCGAGAGCCCCGCCGAGCGCCACGCGTTGACCGCGATCCGCGCGACGACGTGCGCGCGCAGCGTGTCGTCGGCGTCGAGTTCCTGGCGCTGCTCGAGGTGCACGATGCGCGTGCGCACGTCGTTGTAGCCGAGCGATGCGCGGTCCATCATCGCGAGCGCGAGCCGCGAGCCGAGGATCTCGCGGTCGATCGTGTCGTCGTCGACGAGGGTCAACGTGTCGGAGCCGCCCGGCCTCGGCAGGTCGCTCGGGTGCGCTGCCGACAGGCCGCCCGCCTGCATCGCGTGGTGCAGCGCCGACGCGAAGCCGCTGTGCCAGACCCCGGCGCCGGTCTTCAGCGCGTCGACGAGTTCGCGCCGCTTGAACTGAAGGTTGCTTTCGGCGGGCTGCGCGAGCAACGACTTGGCCGCTTCGTGCACGGTGCGCACGACGGCGGGAAGCGCCTTCAGCAACGTCTCGCCATAGACGCGGCGGGCTTGCGTCGCCAGTGCGGCCGGGTTGGCGACGGTCGGCATGGAGGGTGGTGCGAGGCCGGTCTCGTATGGAGATGGCGCGACTCTACACCACGGCCCCCGAGTTCGGATCGTTCGGATCGGCCTGCTTGGAGCCGCTCTTCACCAGGTCCTCGCGCTTGACGCCGAGCCACATCGCGATCGCCGCAGCGACGAACACCGACGAGTAGATGCCGAACAGGATGCCGATCGTCAGCGCCACCGCGAAGTAGTGCAGGGTCGGCCCGCCGAAGATCAGCATCGAAAGCACCATGATCTGCGTCGAGCCGTGCGTGATGATCGTGCGGCTCATCGTGCTGGTGATCGCATGGTCGATGACTTGCAACGTGTTCATCTTGCGGTAACGGCGGAACGATTCGCGGATGCGATCGAAGATCACCACCGATTCGTTGACCGAGTAGCCGAGCACTGCAAGCACCGCGGCCAGCACCGAGAGCGAAAACTCCCACTGGAAGAACGCGAAAAAGCCGAGGATGATGATCACGTCGTGCAGGTTCGCGACGATCGCGGCGATCGAGAACTTCCACTCGAAGCGCAGCGCGAGGTAGATCATGATGCCGATCACGACGAACGCGAGCGCCTTTGCGCCGTCGATCGCGAGCTCCTGGCCGACCTGCGGGCCGACGAACTCGCTGCGCTGCAACGTGATCGGCTCGCCGGCCTGCGACGTGCACGCCTGCTTGCTGGTTGCCTCGCCGCGGTCGGTGGTGAACTGCTTGGCGGCGACGGCGCCGCCTTCGGCCTTGCACAGCGCCCCGAACACGCGGCCGACCACGTCGGCCTGCTTCGCGTTCGCCGGCAGCGGCACGCGGATCAGCACGTCGCGCGAGGTGCCGAAGTTCTGCACCTGCACCTCGCCGAAGCCGAGCGGCTCGAGGATGCCGCGCACCCCCCCCACGTCGGCGCTCCTCGCGTACTGCACCTCGACTACGCTGCCGCCGGTGAACTCGATCGACAGATGCAGTCCGCGCGTCGCAAGGAAGAACACGGCGGCGAGGAAGGTGACGAGCGAGATGATGTTGAACACGAGCGCGTGCCGCATGAACGGGATGTCGCGCTTGATGCGAAAGAACTCCAACGATTGCTCCTCAATCCCGGTGCAGTCTTTGGGCGCGGCTCGCGTCCGCGCGCAGCGCATGCGGGTACGGGACAAAGAACTCCACAGCTCGTCCCGGCCTCAGGCCTTCGCCGCCGGCGCGTCGAGCGCCGGCTTCCACACCTGCCCGATCGACACCGCCTTCAGTTTCTTCTTGCGCCCGTACCACAGGTTGACGAGGCCGCGCGAGAAGAACACCGCCGAGAACATCGACGTCAGGATGCCGAGGCAGTGCACGACCGCGAATCCGCGCACCGGACCCGAACCGAACGCGAGCAGCGCGATGCCGGCGATCAGCGTCGTGACGTTGGAATCGAGGATCGTCGCCCATGCGCGCTCGTAGCCGGTATGGATCGCCATCTGCGGCGGTGCGCCGCCGCGCAGCTCCTCGCGCACGCGTTCGTTGATCAGCACGTTGGCGTCGATCGCCATGCCAAGGGTCAGCGCGATCGCGGCCATGCCGGGCAACGTCAACGTCGCCTGCAGCATCGACAGCACCGCGACCAGGAGCAGCAGGTTGACCGACAGCGCGATCGTCGAGATCACGCCGAACAGCACGTAATACGCGCTCATGAACAACCCGACCGCGATGAAGCCGTAGATCACGCTGTTGAAGCCCTTGTCGATGTTCTCGGCGCCGAGGCTCGGACCGATCGTGCGCTCCTCGATGATCTCCATCGGCGCGGCGAGCGAGCCGGCGCGCAGCAAGAGCGCGGTGTCGTTGGCTTCGGCCGTCGTCATGCGCCCCGAGATCTGGAAGCGCGCGCCCAACTCGCTGCGGATCACCGGCGCGGTCACGACCTCGCCCTTGCCCTTCTCGAACAGCAGGATCGCCATGCGCTTGCCGATGTTCTCGCGCGAGACGTCGCGCATCGCGCGCGCGCCCTTGGCATCGACCGTCAGGTTGACGACCGGCTCGTTGGTCTGGCTGTCGAAGCCGGCCTGCGCATCGGTGAGGTTCTCGCCGGTCAGCACCACCTGCCGCTTGACGATCAGCGGGGCGCCGCCGCGCTCGACGTAGCGCTCGGTGCCGAACGGCACCGGCCCGTTGCCCGCTGCCGCCGCTGCGGCCTCGGCGCTGTCGTCGACCATGCGCAATTCCAAGGTCGCGGTACGGCCGATGATGTCCTTGGCCTTCGCGGTGTCCTGCACGCCGGGCAGCTGCACCACGACCCGGTCGAGCCCCTGCTGCTGGATCACCGGCTCGGCGACCCCCAGCTCGTTGACCCGGTTGTGCAAGGTCGTGATGTTCTGCCTGAGCGCGCTGTCCTGCACGCGTGTCGCTGCTTCGGGCTTCAGGCTGCCCGAGAGCCTGAACGACGCTCCTTCCACCGAGTCGATCCACTGCAGGTCGGGCAACTGCGCCTCGAGCAGAGCGCGCGCCGCGGCCAATGTCTCGCGTTCGCGGAACTGCAGCTCGATCGCGTTGCCGCTGCGCGTGATGCCGGCGTGACGCAGGTTCTTGTCGCGCAGCAGGCTGCGCACGTCGCTGGTCAGCGCTTCGGCACGCTTGGCGAGCGCCGCCTTCATGTCGACCTGCATCAGGAAGTGCACGCCGCCGCGCAGGTCGAGCCCCAGGTACATCGGCAACGCGTGCAGCGCAGCCAGCCACTGCGGCGAACGCGACACCAGGTTCAGCGCGACGATGTAGCTCGGATCGGCGGGGTCCGGATTCAGCGCCTTGTCGAGCACGTCGCGCGCCTTCAGTTGCGTGTCGGTGTCGGCGAGGCGCGCGCGCACCGAGTTGCCCTCGAACTGCACGAAGTCGGCGGCGATACCCGCCTTCTGCAGCGCATCGGCGACGCGCGTCGCGGCGCCTTGGTCGAGCTTCAGGGTCGCCTTGCCGCTCGACATCTGGACGGCGGGCGCCTCACCGTAGAAGTTGGGCAGCGTGTAGACGAGGCCGACGAGCAGCGCGACGCCGAGGATCAGGTACTTCCACCAGGAATATCGGTTCATTCAGCGTTCCGAATCGGCGGCCGCGCGGCCGCGACGCGGGTAACGAGCGCCGCGCCTACTTGAAGGTTCCCTTCGGCAGCACCTGCACGACCGCGCTGCGCTGCACCTGGAGCTCGATGCCGCCCGCCACCTCCAGGTGCACGTACGTCTCGCCGAGCTTCGAGACCTTGCCGAGCAGGCCGCCCGAGGTGACGATCTCGTCTCCCTTCGCCAGCGCCTCGATCATCGCCTTGTGTTCCTTCTGCCGCTTCATCTGCGGGCGGATCATGATGAAGTACAGCACGACGAACATCAGCACCAGCGGCAGCATGCTGAGCAACGTCGATTCGGCGCCGCCGCCCTGGGCCGCGGGGGCAGCCTGCGCAAAAGCGTTGGAGATGAACACGGTCGGTCCTTGGGGCGATGGCCCGCGCGGGGCAGGCCGGCGATTGTAAGACTGGGCAGACGGCGCGCGACGGCTCGCCCCGGACGTGAAGATGGCCCGCTCGCTCGCGCGACGGGCCATCGAAAAGTGGTTGCGGGGGCAAGATTTGAACTTGCGACCTTTGGGTTATGAGCCCAACGAGCTACCAGACTGCTCCACCCCGCGACGGAGCCGTCGAGTGTAGCACCGCGTGCTTCACAACCCCGCGACTTGCAAGGTCTGCAGGAAGCGGTCGCGGTCCTGGAACCCGATCACGCGGGCGTGCGCGAGTTCGCGGCCCTGCGCGTCGAAGAACAACGTGCCCGGCGGGCCGAACAACCGGAAGCGCTTCAGAAGCTCCCGGTCTTCGGTGCTGTTCTTGGTCACGTCGGCCTTCAGGAGCAGCGCGTTGTCGAGGCGCGCGCGCACCTCGGCATCGCTGAACGTGAAGCGCTCCATCTCCTTGCACGAGACGCACCAGTCGGCGTAGAAGTCGAGCATCACCGGACGGCCCGCCGTGCGCAGAGCGGTGTCGAGCTCGCTCGTACTGCGCACGATCCTGAATTGAAGCTACTTCTGGGGCGCACCGCCGCGCGCCAGGTGCGCGAGCGGCTGCAGCGGGTCGCTGCCGCCGGAGGCCGCGCCGGCGATCTGCATCAGACCGAGCACCGCGAGCACGGCGCCGCCGGTGCGCCTGGCCCACGCCGGAGACCCGCTGCTCGAAGCAGTCGGCCACAGCAGCAGCGCGGCACCGATCGCGAGCGCGCCCCACAGCGCCAGCACGAGCCCTGCCGGCACCACGGGCTGCACGGTCCACACCGCGACGCCGAGCAGCAGGAGACCGAAGAAGCGCTTCACACCATCCATCCATGCGCCCGCGCGCGGCAGGAAGCTGCCCGCCGATGCACCGACCAGCAGCAGCGGCACGCTCATGCCGGCGGCGAGCGAGAACAACGCCGTGCCGCCGAGCACGACGTCGCCCGTCTGGCTCAGATAGACGAGCGCACCGGCGAGCGGTGCGGCAACGCACGGGCTCACGATCAGCGCCGAAACGCCGCCCATCACGAACACGCCGGCGGCCCGCCCGGCAGGCAGCCGCTGCGAGGTTTCGGCGAGGCGGCCGGTGATCGCGCTCGGCAGCTGCAATTCATAAGCGCCGAACATCGACAGCGCGAGTGCCACCAGCAACGCGGCGAACGTCCCCAATACCCACGGGTTCTGCAGCGCGGCGGCCATGCCCTCGCCGGCGAGTCCGGCCGCGATGCCGAAGGCGGTGTAGACGAGCGCCATGCCGAGCGAGTAGCACGCGGCGAGCGCCAGGCCGCGCGAGCGCGAGACCGCGCCCTGGCCGACGATGATCGACGAGAGGATCGGCAGCATCGGCAGCACGCAGGGCGTAAACGAGAGCAGCACGCCGGCCGCGAAGAACACGCCGACGACGGCCCAGAAGCGCCCCGAGCGCAGCGCCGCGTCGACCTTCGCACCATCCACCGACGAGGCGACGTTCACGGCAGGAGCCGTGCCGGACTGCGGCGCGGCAGCAGGCGGCGGCGTAGCGGCGGGTGCCGTCGCCGCGGCGGGCGCCGCCGCGGTATCGGACACCGCGACGACCCGCGCACTGCCGCTGCCGCCGAAACCCGCGAGGCTCACGTCGGCCGCGCTCTGCATCGGCGGATAGCACAGCCCCTTGTCGGCGCAGCCCTGGCTCACGATGTCGAGCCGGAACGACGCGCCTGCCTGCTCGACCGGCACGCGCACGCGCACCACGTCGCGGTGCGTCTCGACATCTTTCTCGAACGTCTGGTCGTACTTGACTTTGCCGCGCGGGATGTCGGGCGCGCCGAGCTGCGCTTCGGCCGCGCTGAAGCGGAACTGCTCGCGGTACATGTAGTAGCCGGGAGCGATGTCGAAGCTCACTTCGACGCTTTTCGCGTCGAGCGCGCGCACGCCCACCTTGAACGCCTTCTCGGGCTCGAGGAAATCGTCCTCGGCCGCAAGCACGCCGAGCGCTGCGGCGAGCAGCAACAGCACGAACCAGAACGGTGACAGGCTGCGTTTCATGCTTTGGATCGGTCCGCTAGCGGAAGAAGCGCCGCCGCGTCAGGACCAGGGCAAGATAGTAACTGCACGCCGCATACACCGCCAACACGGCAAGCGGACGCACCCATTCGGCAGGGGTCTGGCCGAGCACGAGCGGCCGCACGACCTCGACCTCCGATGTGAGGGGAAGGACCTTGGCCGCCACTTGCAGCCACGGGTGCATCTGCTCGATCGGGAAATAGAC
>Ga0187893_10008394_pt1 | contig 16299 bp, 13 predicted proteins | sample MA1701074metaG_FD_139574 | JGI IMG/M metagenome (GOLD analysis project Ga0187893, IMG submission 139574) | White microbial mat communities from a basaltic lava cave in the Kipuka Kanohina Cave System on the Island of Hawaii, USA - MA170107-4 metaG ...
ATCCCTTATGTTACGCAATATATTCCCGAAGTAAATACACAAAGCATTATGCAGTTTTTGGCAGAGATGATGCCCGCCAGCATGTATGATGTCATTGCTTCCACGGTACAGGACATTATTAGCAACCAACGGGGTGGCTTATTAACATTGGGTTTTGTTTTTTCATTATACCTGGCTACCAACGGCATGATGTCCCTGATGAATGCATTCAATGCGTGTTACAAAACCAATGATAAAAGGGGAGGATTAAAAATGCGACTGATCGCCACGGGCTTAACTGTTAACCTGGCGATTGTTCTGATACTGGCGGTGGTGCTGCTGGTGGTTGGGCAATTGGTATTGGATTACGTATTGCTCAATTTAAATGAACTGGATTGGCTGAACGGGATTGATAAGTTTACCGTGTACTTGATATTTTTATTGCGGTTTATTGTCATTTTTATTGTGTTTTTTCTGGCCGTGTCTACCATCTACTATTTTGGCCCCGCCATTCATTATAACTGGCGTTTTTTTTCGATCGGATCTTTTCTTGCTACTATTTTGATTCTTGCAGTTTCGTACGGGTTTTCTTTTTATATCACCAACTTCGGAACGTATAATAAAGTGTACGGATCTATTGGCGTACTGATTGCTTTAATGGTGTGGGTACAATTGGTAACAGTGGTATTGCTGATCGGATATGAAATCAATGCCAGCATTCACGATGCCGCACGCATGCAAGCCATTTGGCATGGAAGAAGGTTTAGGAATAACGAATAGACCCACGTACGTGCGAAAAACAACCGGCATCCTCTTCCTTGTTCTCGTTTTATCAGGTTGCGCTCATGAGGTATACCGCGTAAAAGATGACTTTACACTTGCTTCGGTACCGCCAGCACCAGACTATAGCAAACAAGCGTACTGGGCTTCGTTACCCGACAAAGTTGATGCCGCTGATAGCATTCCTGCGAAATCCAATCTTACTGAAATGCAGGCCAATGCCAAAGCGGATGTCTTTTTTGTGTACCCGACTATTTTTACCGGCAAGCCAACCCATGCCAACCATTGGAATGCCGATGTAAATGACAGCGATCTCAATGATAAGATTCAGCGCGGAACCATTTTAAACCAGGCCAGTGCCTTCAATGGCTCATGCCGGATTTATGCACCGTATTATCGCCAGGCTCATTTGTATGCTTTCTATACCGATAATCGGGAAGCTGCTGCCAAGGCACTGGAGTTGGCATATCAGGATGTGAAGACTGCCTTTGAATATTATCTGGAATACTTCAACCAGGGAAGGCCCATTGTGATCGCCTCCCACAGTCAGGGAAGTTATCATACCGAGCGCTTATTGAAGGATTTTTTTGATGGAAGGCAACTAAAGAAACAACTGGTAGCTGCTTATTTGGTTGGTCGTGCCATTCGACCTGATGCCTTTACCACGATTCACCCGAGTGAAAAGCCCGAAGAGGTGGGTGTGTGGGCTTCATGGAATACGTTTGCCAGGGATTATTACCCGAGCAACTACACTCACTATTTTAAAGGCTCTCTTTCTACCAACCCGTTGTTATGGAACTCAGGTGAAAATTTTGCTTCGAAGGAATTAAATATGGGTGGTGTTGGGCCCCATTTCACCTATGTGCCCCGGTTAGCCGATGCGCAAAACCATGCAGGGATGCTGTGGATTAACAAACCCTATATCAAGGGAAGAATTTTTTTACGCACCAAACGTTGGCACCACGCAGACTTTAACCTGTTCTACATGAACCTCCGTGAAAATGTGGCGCTGCGGGTAGAAATTTTTTTTAAGAATCAGTGAAAGCCCATCACAGAAAGGGCAATAAAGATTGCTGCCGGTACGCGATATGTTTCAGTAGGCAAGCCGTTGGACTAGTTGATTGTTTCCGGCTTCTGCGTGCTAACATCGGTGGTGATATACATCCGCAGGATTTGGATCTGCCGAGAAGGAAAATCATCCGGTTATCTACTTCGCACAAGGCGATGGTGGAGTTGCGAGAAAAGTTTGAGTAATATACGGATATTTGCACAAGGTCAAATATTTGCACAAGCAACCATGTGTAAAGTCTACAATACCATTGGCGCGCTTACATACATCAAAAAGCACTTACTTCAAAATAAAGTTGAAGGGTTTAGTTCCATCCATGAACTAATTTCTTTTCAAAATAATTACGAGACTTCCCGACAGCAGGTTCTGTCTAATCAAAAGACATTGCTCATGGAGGAAAAAAATAATTTAAACGAAGGGATTTCAGCATTGGAACATGAAATCGCACATGATAAAGAAGTGCTTCATCAGAAGTTCAGATTAGAAAGTGAAACGCTCAGGCAGCAATACGATGCGATGGCGGAGGCGAATAAAACTTTTGTTCAGGAGTTCACGTACAGCTTTCAGGCACTCTTTAAGCTTCTCAGAATTTACTATATCCAATTATTTTCTGCTGTAACGATTTCCCGCGCGGTAAGGCCGAAGGTTACGATGCTCGATGAAAAGCAGAAGCGGTTTCAATATTTAACATCCAATTTTGAAGAAGCTGTTACAGCCAGTGGCCGGGTTGCATTGGATGCGTTGGATCACAAGAAACGTGTGATTGATGAAATCAACACCTTTATTTATGGTGCGATTGGTGAGCAGAAAGTAGTGGATGAATTAAAACAACTGCCAGACGATTACATTTTAATTAATGACTTCTCGTATACTTTTACCAAAGGCATTTATTCCAAAAAAGATAGGCAGTATATCAAATCCATTCAAATCGACCACCTGTTGATTTCACCGGCTGGTATTTTTCTGATTGAGACTAAAAACTGGAGCCGGGAATCATTGAAGAGTTTGAGTTTGCGCTCTCCGGTTGAGCAGATAAAAAGAACAAACTTTGCTTTGTTTGTTTTACTGAAGAACAGTTCCGGTTTTAAACTTGGCAAGCATCATTGGGGTGAGCGAAAAATTCCTATTAAGAATTTAATAGTGCTCATTAACAATAAGCCGAAAGAGGAATTTGAGTTTGTAAAAATTTTGACATTAAATGAGTTGTTGGGATATGTCAAATTCTTTCAGCCAAGTTTATCAAACCAGGAGGTGCAGGAGGTGGCGGAGTATTTGGTGAAGGTTAAAAATTGAGTGAAGCACGAGCAGGCGCTTGCGCTAGGTTGAGGCATGGCTAGTCTCTCCGATTGTAAACATGATCTCCCACATCCTTTTTGATAACCACTGGCCATTCTTCATTCCAACGGAGTAATTGATTTTCTCCAGAAGCTAATGTTCCGCGAGGGCAAAGTTCGGCTGCCAACAATACGACAAACAAACCAGCGATAGAACTCAAAACATTTTCAACACTTGCATGACTAAACTCACCTGCACGGTGATGCTTAACGGCATTGTAATTTTGATACCAGGTTAAATGCTCATCCTTCGCCCAGGCACCAAGAGGCCTGACAAAATAAATTGGATCAAATCGAAAGCCCACTTCATAGCTGGACAGTTTTCGGTCATAGTGCTTTTCTAATGTTGCGTAATCCCTTATGTTTAAAAACTCATTTTGTTTTGCCAACCCAGCCTTATGCAACTCCCCCTTGCACACGCTCTCAAATTCAGTGCAGGCCCGCAAAAGAATTTCATAATGCCGCAAGGAGAAAACTTTAAAATGCGATTCAATGGGATGAATGTATTCGAAGCTTTTTTCAAAATCACGATAAAGCATTTTGAAATACTCCCAGTGAGGGGAAGGTTTAGAAATTCTTTTCAAGTGAACTCTCATTAAATCCTATCAATCCGGGTATCGGACTCTAATTGCGAATGCTGCAAGATGTCTCGCTCTTGACGTTGAAATTTTACCCGTAATTAATGCATGAGCATAGTTCTCTGGCTGGGGATCATGTTCACAATCTAATCCTATGTTCCTTACTTGACCGGCTGTTAGTGCATAGAGTCGATAATTGAATCGATCTCTGATGCTCGATTGATAAGTAGTCAAACGTTCAACATCAACTGAAAGATTTTCTGGGATGCCGTTAATTTTTCGAGGAGTGAAAGCAAATGAAGTCAACGTTTGATCCGGCTTTACATAGCTCGGATTTGTAAATATAACCCGTCTTAACAGGTTATCGTCATCAACGATGTTTTCTGGCATTTCATGAATTGATGAAGTTGAGAAGATCCCGATAATTTTCTTCCAAAGATCCTTCCAGAATAGTTTCATTGTTGGTGTGCAATAAAAGTTCTGATGTGGCCTCTGGGATGAAATACACGGAAGCTTCCCTATTCCCTTGCTTGAAGTCAATCACGACCTCACCATTTGGCCCGGGTGCCGTGAAGAAAAAAGGTAGAAGATTTCCATCTGCCTTTTTTACAAAACGGATGGCATTGTCAATAGTGTCGTTACTGGGGGGAACGGCACCGTAACCATCCCAATTTTCATTAAGACTCTTGAAGCCCTTCAGTTTACTGATCATTTGCCTGGCTTCCTCTGAATAACCCATGGTAGAATAGCCAATATGAGAAACACTCGTTGTGTTTTCTATGGACTTGCGATCTGTAAACCAATAATAAACTACACTGGTCACGGCTGGTGATGATTCTAAAACTCGATCACAATCCAGCAATAAATTACTTGAAGCTGTCATAAAAGGCAGGTTTTGTCATTTCTCTAAATAAATCAGACGTTGTGGTATGGGCATTCTCGAGCCATGCTAAAAGTGATGCCTGACTAAACCCATCTTGCTTTGAAACAATAGTTTGCCAGATTAGCGCGTCATCATCTGTTTTTCTATACTTCCCGCTGTTCATTGCTATTTGCAGTTCAGATTTATCGGTCAATTCAAAAGCCTGACCAAACTGAAGCCCCTTCAGTTTACCGCGAGTATTGAAGTCATTAACGAACGAAAAATTAAAATGTTGGGTGACAAATTCCTGCCATCCCCCTTCAAACCCATAATCCTTCAGTTTTACTGAATCGATATATCGAAGTGCCGCATTATTGATCTTAAGTCGGTTTTCGTACACCTTAAATACCCAAGTTAAACATTCTTTGATCATTGGTAAATAAGTGGCTTTCCAATCATACTGGGTGTCATTGTCATTCACAGTGAAAATACCGGGTCCTAATTGAATAACCGGCCAAGTTTCCTTCTCGGTCCAATACTGATTGACCACCTGATGCTGCATCAATTGCTCTGGAAAACCGTGCGGTAGTTTACGGTTGAATAGGGGAAACTTATTTTTCGCCAGGTCTTGAAGTTTCCCTTGCGCCAACTGAAAACTAGGATCTATCAATTGGCCGCTGGAATCAATCTCGAGTTCCCATCGGATCTCAAAAACAGCTTCCTGTAGGGGCGCTTTTGGTAATCTTGGCATTGTTCAAAAGTAAACAGTTTATTATGTAATACAATTCCCTTGCGATAGACAGCTTAAAGGGTTTTTATCTTCACTCAACCCTCTTGCTCCAGCACCGCCTCCGCCATTTGGTTCGCTACCTTTTGCGACTCCACTATTCTCTCTTTCAATCGATCACACAAGGCAAATAAATCGTCAACTTTATTCGTAATCCGTTGTTGCTCTACAAATGGTGGCAGGGAAATTATTGTGTCTTTTACTTTTTGAAGATTCAAATTCGGTTGTGCTCCGCCCGCTGCTAATTCTCTGATCTCATCATAGATTTTCTTGAAATAATACTTGATATACTTTTTATGGTGAATTTCATTCTCGATTAATTCAATTGCGGCACAAGCCTGATTTGTTGCAGCATCAATTAACAGTTCTGTTATTTGTCCTCTCGTTTTTCCTTGGCCGTACATTGCCAATATTAACGTACCCTTTGGATATACCTTGCAATTTGTCTCTTCAATTGCCTTTTTGGAAATGGATTCTTCTGCATATTCAACAAATGGTTCATTGGTCGCGGAACTTGTAATCCATGGTATGTCTCCATTGTAGTATTCTGGATTGCTTGTTAAAGGAGTTGCACCTGTACCTATTTCTGAAATTTGAGATAAGCGACACCATTCCCATCCTTTCGGCAGGTCGAAAAACTTCTCATCGTCACTTATTTCTACTATTGTTTTTTGCTTCTTAATCTTCCCTTTCTTCACCAACCTCTCTTTCTCCATTTCAATCCTCTTCAACAACTCACCTGCAGGTTCATCGTTCGGATCTTGGGGAACAAGTTTACCCATGACGGCCAGTTGGAGGATGGTTTGTTTGAGTTGGTCTATGCTGCCTTCGGTGGTGAATAGCTCATCGAAGTGTTGGGTGAGCTGGCCCCAGGCGTTTTGAAAATCTGTAGCATCTTTTGCCTGCGTGAGTGTTCCCAACAATGTTTCCACCAAAAGCTGATGCGACTTCAGGTGGTTGGTTTCTTCGCGTTCCAGTTCATAGCACAAGGCCATCAACTCAAGGACTTTGGATGCTATTTTTCTTTGCTCTTGAGGCGGAGGTAATGGAACTCTTATTTGCGCAAATTTGGATATGGAAATTCCACCAATAATTCCAGTCATTTTTTCTTTAAAACTCTGGTAAAATGATGGTGTTTGGAAAAATGATAGAAGATAATTCTCATCTATTTCACCGAATAGTTCTGTTGCAAGTAATTTATTTCCGAAGCAAATATCCTGATTCGTAACTCCGCATTTTTTTCCAGCACTCCCTCCTTCAGCACATAGTAACACAGTTCCCTTTCTGGCAATTCTAAAATTCTTTTCTTCATATGGTATAAGAATACCGTTGCTATAATCTAATTCATCCCACCCGTAGCCAACATCCTTTGTTGCAATGAATGGTCTACCTTCAACGCCAGTATATTTAGCCTCCTTTTCAGAGACGTTTATACTATTACCATTAAATATATTTCCTATTTCACCAAGGTATGTCCAATCCCACCCCTCTGGTAAAAGGAAAGATATCCGATCCTCATCTATTGCTGGCGGTCTCTGCGCCTTCTTTAACGTACCATCATTCAAGAGCTTATTCTTCTCATTTCGTATTCTATTTAATAGATTTTGCGCTGTATCGTTAGAAGGATCTTGTGGTACAAGTTTTCCTCGAATTGCTAACTCTAAAATTAACTCACGCAATCGCCCTATCCCCTCTAAACTAATATTATCAACATTTCGCAAGCGCAATTTTGATTTTACTCCCTGAGCGGCTATCCAAACATCGAAGCTTTTAATAATCTTATCTGCCATATCACTTGCTTCCTTTGTTGTTGAGTGCATCGGCAAGTATGGCCTTAAGCTGCCCTCTCAGATCAGTTATTTTCTTTTGCTCACCCTTGTAGGTGGCAAGCAATACATCCAGGTCGTGGCTTATCTGTTCGCCCACATGCGGGTTGCTGATGTCCAGGTTATAATTGCGCTTTATAATTTCTTGCAGCGGAACTTTCCACGCCTGCTCATTTTCAACCCGCGTTTTAAAATCATCTTTCTCATTGCCCCACCATGCTATTTCTTGCGTAAACTCTTCAAACCGCATGGGGCGGGTTTTATTGTAACTCGTTACGCCTTGTGGGTAGGGGTGTTCGTAGTACCAAATGTTTTTAGTGGGTTTTCCTTTGGTGAAGAAAAGCAAATTTGTTTTAATGCCCGTGTATGGATTGAACACTCCGTTAGGAAGCCGCACGATGGTGTGTAGATTGCACTCGTTTAATAATCTTTCCTTCAGGCGCGTTTTCATACCCTCGCCAAACAGAAACCCGTCAGGCAATACCACTCCTGCACGTCCCTCGTTACGCAGTAAATGAGCAATCAAAAGTAAAAACAGATCGGCTGTCTCGCGTGTACGCATGGTGGCAGGAAAATTATTCTCAATACCATCTTCTTCCATGCCGCCAAAGGGCGGGTTAGTAATGATTGCATCTACCCGATCGCTGGATGTATAGTCTCGTAAAGGTCGGCTAAGGGTGTTATCGTGCCGGATGTTAACCGGAATATCAATGCCATGCAAAATCATATTCGTGATACAAAGCATGTGTGGGAGCGCTTTTTTCTCTACTCCGAAAATCGATTTCTTCAGTGCTTCTTCATCACGCGTTGACGTCACAAAATTCTTGCGCTTATAGTCTATCACATTGCTCAGAAACCCACCTGTGCCACAAGCTGGATCGAGCACTGCTTCTTTCAATTGAGGTGCAATGCGGTTAACCATAAATTCTGTTACTGCACGGGGCGTGTAAAACTCACCGGCATTACCAGCGTTTTGCAAATCCTTCAGAATTTGTTCGTAGATGTTACCAAAGGTTTGACGATCGGCACTGGAATTAAAATCAATCTCGTTAATCTTATTGATCACCTGTCGCGTGAGCGTACCCGACTTCATGTAGTTGTACGCATCTTCAAACACACTCCGGATTACCTTAACCCGTTCCGCATGTACACCACCTCGCAGTTTATCTTTTAGCGTGGGGAATAACTGCATGTTAACAAAGTCTGACAGTTCATCACCCGTGATGCCTTCCTTATCTTCGGCCCAGTTGCGCCAACGTAAATGTTTAGGAATGGGCGATTTGTAATTATCCTCTAATAATTCCAACTCCTTCTCACGGTCGTCATAGATTTTTAAAAAGAACATCCACACCAACTGGCTGATGCGCTGCGCATCACCGTCTACACCTACATCCTTACGCATCAAATCCTGTATGGACTTGATTACTCCCGAAACATTACTCATGCTGTTTTCTCTGAATTATATAATGCCTTCTCCAATTCCTGAAGGGCTTTTTCGTATTTGTCTTTTCCGCCAAATACGCCATTGATAATTTCTACCGGTGTACCGATTTCATTAAATGGATCAAGCTGCAATACTCGTGGATTTTCTATTGAAACCAATCCCCTATCTGCATATTTATCAAGAAGTGCTTCGAGTACTTTTCTTGCCTGATCGCCATACTTTGTAAAGTAGTTTCGCTTCTTCACATTGTTCGCGCGTTCTCTCCGGGTAAGTGGTGGCTGACCATACGCCACGTGACAGATTAGATCAAATTCACTAAAATCTTTTCCAACTGTTTCAGCAAGGTTCTCAATAATCACCCCGTGCTCTTCCAGCAGCTCAATAATTGTTTTCTTCTTGTTGGCTGAGTTCCAGCTAGTGAGAAAATCATCGAGCGAAGCAAATTCTTCGTGAATCTGCTTCTTCGAAAAATCTTTGTAGGATTCTGTTACCAGTTTACCATCGTTACCAATATACTCAACGCGTTCAGCAACAATGTGTACCTCAATATTATTGAATACATATTTTTTACGGCCATCATCTCCGCCTCCATCATCTCCACCGTCATCTCCACCGCTTGGTGGATCTGGTGGCTCGGGATTATCACCTTCGCCAAGCTCATAGATTACTACTGCGTTACCATCAAATTGAGGATCTTTAAAAAGCTCGGTGGCTTTCTTAAAATCCATAATGGTAAAGTAATATTTATTCGTATCCTCATGAATCCGGGTACCACGGCCAATGATTTGTTTAAACGTGGTCATGGAATTGATCGTCTTGTCGATAACAATTAACCTGCATGTTTTGGCATCCACACCGGTAGTCATTAGCTCGGAAGTTGTTGCTATGACAGGAAATTTGCTTTCAGGGTCAATGAAGTTATCTAGTTCTGCTTTCCCTTCAACACTGTCACCCGTGATGCGCATGACATAGCGATGATTTTCCGTTGCCAATGCACCTGCGGCATTGACAATTGCTTTACGCATACGTTCGGCATGATCGATGTCTTCACAAAAAATAATTGTTTTTGAGTAGGGATCAGTTGCCCTGAGAAGTTGCATTACCCGATTAGCAACAAGCTTGGTTCTCTTGTTGAGAATTAGGATGCGCTCCATGTCGAGCTGATTGTACGTTCGCTGCTCAACCTCATTACCCAGATCATCTACCATTCCTGGTTCTGGAGTCCAGCCCTGAACATCCTTATCAATGTCTAATTTAACAACCTTATAAGGTGCAAGAAAGCCATCTTCAATTCCTTGCTTCAAACTGTATGTATAAACGGGCTCTCCAAAGTAAGTAATATTAGAAGCATACTTCGTTTCTTTTGGTGTGGCCGTCATGCCTATCTGAATCGCACCTGAAAAGTAATCTAGTATTTCCCGCCATGCCGCATCTTCGTTGGCACTACCGCGATGACACTCATCGATTACGATTAAATCAAAGAAATCCCTCGATACGTTTTTGAAAATTTTATCTTCTTCATCCGGACCTGTCAACGCTTGATACAGCCCTAATTGAATTTCATAGGACGGATCAATTTTCCTGTTTTTGATCTTCGTCATGACAGAACCAAACGGCTTGAAGTCATTCACCAAAGTTTGATCAGCCAATATGTTTCGGTCAACCAGAAATAAAATTCGTTTCGCTTTTCTGGCTTTCCACAACCTCCAGATGATTTGAAAGGTTGTGTATGTCTTGCCCGTACCTGTGGCCATTACCAAAAGAATTTTCTTTTGACCTCTGGCTACAGCTTCAATTGTTCTATTGATGGCATCGGTTTGATAATAGCGTGGCTCTTTTCCAGAACCATCATCGTGATACGGTTGAAGAACAAGTTCTTCTTCAACAATGCCGTGCTTCTTCTTGTATCGTTTCCAGATAACATCAGGTGAGGGGAATTTATCTAAGGGAAATTCTGTCTCGATGTCTTCTCCTTTATTGGGCACATCGTTGTGTGAGGCAAAACCATCGCCATTGGAACTGAATGCGCTTGGTACTTCGAGAATTGCTGCGTACCCTAAAGCTTGTTGCAACCCATGGCTTACAGTTTTATTGTTGTCTTTCGCTTCAACAACTGCGATGGGCACACCGGGCTCTTTATGGAGCACGTAATCAGCAAACTTCTTTTTCTTCTTGTTCCGTGCTGACATTTCACCCCGAACGATAACTGGACCTGGAGTGAGTGTAACCTCCCTTCTTATCTGTGTGTACTGATCCCAGCCGGCATTTTTAATGGCAGGGGTTATGAACAGGTCACAGATGTCCAGTTCCGTTAATTCTTTTTTGTTGACGTCAGCCATCTATCTAACAATAATCGAAAAGCCCACCTGCTCTCCTTATTTAAGGAAGAGGCGATGGGCTCATTTAAAGGTAGCTTTATTCTAAGAAAAAGGGAAGGGAGAATGTGATTAGGATTGGGCGATCTATCGGGGGATTTCCTGCCTTTGGCAGGCAAGCTCACTCACCTCGTTCGTTCGAAATGACATCTTATCAATCCCCTGTCTCCCACTCATTTGTAACAATATCTGTCATGCCGAGAATCTCTGATCCGGCCAACATCAGCCCCGCCAGGCCAGTGACAATGATCAGCCACGGAACAATCACCATGCGGAAGAATGAATTCTCTTCTGCTTCGCCAGGCTTGTTGGGATCGTAGAGGATGTCCACTTTTTTTCCAAGCCGTGCTGGTCTTCTGCCGGTGCTGAGCCAAATGGTGATTTGCTCATGCTTGTCGGTGTGAAATACTGCTTTCGGAGTATATCCATCCGTACCCTCGCTGTCGGTCGAGCGTTGATTGTCTATCACCGTGGCTACTGCCTGGCGGCCTGTGCGCTTCAGCCGGTTCAATTTTCGTAATAGTGCGAAACCTCCGAATGTGAAGATGGCAGCGAGGAAGAAGATGAGGTGTTCGGGGAGCATGCCTGAAGATAAGGATTTTAATGCAACGTCACTTGGAGCGAAGTGGGAAGTCCTAGATTCCTAATGCAGCCCCCGCCTTTGGGCCAGCCCATCGCACTGACTGTTCTGTAAATCGTGCGGTGGCCATCGCGAGATTTCTCGTTCGCTATCTCTCTCGAAATGACGGTAAATTGTTGCTACCTTCAACCATGGCTTATAATGAACATCTGGCAGAGCGGATCATCAATGTGCTTAAGGAAAAGCGAATCAAATTCGAGGAGAAGAAAATGATGGGCGGGCTATGCTTTATGGTAAAAGGAAAAATGTGCATGGGTGTTGATCACGATAAACTGATGGCACGCATCGGCCCTGACTTTTACGAAAAGGCGTTGAAGAAAAAGGGTTGCCGTGAAATGGACTTTACCGGCAGGCCCATGAAGGGATATGTCTTTATTGACCCCATTGACATTGACATGGACAGAGATCTTGAGTTTTGGATACAGGCATGTCTTGATTTCAATCCAAAAGCAAAATCGAGTAAGAAAAAATAGTTATATAACGCCACTTCTTTCGTTCGAAATGACGCAAAAAATAATACCTCAGGTTGTGTTTGATTTTGCGGGAATTAACAAAAAATCTACATTTGCGTCCCTAAACTTAGAAAAAGCTCATCCAGAGGAGTGGTAGAGCGGTTTATTGCACCGGTCTTGAAAACCGGAGATCCGCAAGGATCCGGGGGTTCGAATCCCTCCTCCTCTGCAAATGATATAAAACAAGGGCCCTGCATTTCGCAGGGCTTTTTGTTGGGCAAGACCGAACCAAGTGCCTCACTTGAGAGAGGGATTCGCACAAACAAAAAAAGTGAGCGCAGCGAATCCTTGATTTATATTCATTTGACACTCCCCCAAGGGATCACCGCAGGTAATCCCTCCTCCTCTGCCAATCAAAGTTCAAACAAAATCAAAACCTCGGAATCTTCACGATTTCGAGATTTTTTGTTTTTGAGTATCCATCGTTTCACCCAGGGGGAAGGAAGTCAAGTGCTTATCCTTCATTCCTAGATGATTTTTAAAGATGTGATTTTGTGCCTTTCTACTTCGAAATGGTAATTGATGACCGCTGGACTTCCGTCAAAGGTACCGGATATTCGAGCGGTAAGAATAATTGCATTCTTATCAGTTTTTATTTTATGGGGCTCATACTTAGTCTTGTACTTCGCGTTGGTCAATTCATTCCATTGTTTTATTTACTTGCTGTACGTTTTTCCTTCGTCTTTCACGACAGCATTGCTGGAGAAATTTTCAGCAAATGCCTCACTATCGTATTTGCCCAGTGCTTCAAGCAGAGCGGATATTACTTTTGGTTGTCTCTGTCTTGACACCTCCTAAAGGGATCATCCCCGTTGAGTTTCTCGGGGCTTTTTTGTTTGGGGCAAGACCGGATCAGGTGCGTAGTAGCTTCAAAAATGTGTACTTTTGCATGATCTGGCACCAAACTTTAATACAAATCTAATCTATGATTGTTAGAGTTTCCCTTCTACAAGTACTATGTATTTTGATTACTTTCCCGTTGATTGCAAAAACAACAACAGCAATTACCAACAACGGAAATTGGGGAAGTGTTGGTACATGGGACAATGGAGTGCCTGCATGCGGAGATGTCGTGGTAATTAGCGCGGGAATTACTGTTCGAATCAATAACACCTATGATCTTGCGGCAGGTGGCTGCGCTGGTCTGTCCACTACTGTTAACGTGTATGGGACAATCGAGTTTAGAAACAACCCATCCTTTCCGAAGTTAGCATGTGGTTCCATTATAAACATCTATGCTGGCGGGAGTGTCACTCACGCAAATTCAGGAGGTAACACATGCCAACTTTACATTTGTGGAACATTAGTCTGCCAAACCACTGGCTGTGCTGCTCCATGTTCGACCGGGGCGATTTCAGGTCCAGCCACTGGAATTAGGGTTAGCTCTCGGGTTGTTTGCCATCTTCGGTATTATCCGCTACCGTACGGATTCCCTTCCAATAAAGGAAATGACCTATCTTTTCGTGGTCATCGCAGTCTCCGTTATCAACGCACTAACAACGCATACTGTAAGCTATGCCGAAGTAGTCTTAGTCAATCTGTTAGTCATTCTGGTAACATTTGGACTGGAAAGGGTTTGGTTGTTGAAAAATGAAGTGAGCAAACTTGTTATTTATGAAAAAATAGAAATGATTACTCCTGAACGCTTGACTTCCTTGAAAGAGGACCTTCAGGAAAGGACGGGGCTTCGTATTAATAAAGTGCAGATTGGTGATATAGATTTTCTTAAAAAACAGGTAAAAATTAACATATTTTATTACGAAAGTGAAAATAGGATTAGCTCTAAAACTAATACAGAGATATAGAATAGACCACTTACTTTTCATCGACAGAGATTGGCTAAATCAAAATAAAAGAAAACCCATAAGGAATCGACAATTGATTTTACTTGAAAACAAAACAGAAAAGGCCATTAAAATTATTGAGTCACGTACAATTGCTTTGGGCGAAAAAAAGATGTTCCAGTAACACTCACCTTGTAAGATATTAAGGTGCTGTTGTAATAAATTCAGTGTTTGTAGAGTGCCCTCGGCCATAAATTAAAATTCCTTTTTAAAATGCAGAAAAAATCCATTGCTCTGTGGAGTGAAGGTATATTCAAACCGAATAGCCATATCATAAGCTGTTACAATATCAATTCCCAAACCAGCACCGGTCAACACTTTTTCAGATAAGGAATTATTTAGTCCGGCATTTTCATAGACTTCATAGTTGTCAACAAATCCAACATCAGAATATACTTTTAAGTATATAGCGAGTGGCAAATAATTGAAGCGCTTAAATGACCAATTATTCAAGTGCCATTTTTTAGCGAAGATCCGTTTCTTCAACGTCATTTTATTCAGTAGAAAATAGGGTCCTTCAATGACGTAGATTTCGTAGCCCCTTACAAATATTTTATCATAACCCATGGTGGTGTAATTGAAATATGGAACCTTCTCTGGGCCACTCCAAACAAGCATCGAGAGGTTCGAAACGAAAAAGTTATTGCCCAATTCAGCATAGCCTGCATACCTGAAATATGCTGAGGTTTTTCTAAAATCAGAGATCAACATAATTCCACTCCTCTGAATTCCAGCCAAAATCTGGTAGCCCTTCAGCGGATAAGCGGCTACATCTTTGCGATCATAGTCTATTTCGTATGATAATGCATCGTACTGCTGTTGATCAAATCCGTTACCAAGATAATTTTCATTTAACTTGACCAGGGTGTCTGCTATAAAAGAGTGGTGATATTCATATTTCAATCGATGCTGAAGGTAAAAGTTATTGCGATATGAATAGGTTATACCTATTCCCCTAGTGGTTCGCAATACATCTGTCGACTTTATATAGTTAAGTTTGTGATCGATCGTGCTGTCGGGAACACTGTTACCACTCGTGAAATCCATCTCAAAAATCAGTCCCTGCTTTTGCTGTTTGTTAATGTAAGGGATCTTGTAAAGGAGTTGGAAGTTCTTTTGAAATCCAAACTGCGCTTTCAATAGTAACGTATGATTTCTCCCCCAAAGGTTGTACTGGTAAAGTTTCACCCCGTAATTCACACGACTCCAATCATGGCCATAATTCTGCCACCATTCATTAAAGTTCCGATCTGAAAGCTGAAATCTGGGAATTGGAAATGTATACCATCTTTCACTTACTTCAATGCTCAAATCAATATTTGTTGAGTCCCGAAAAACTGGAACAATGGTTACAGTATTGAACAATCGAAGATTGAATATTTTCTGGTGATCTTTTTTTAAGACATAATCGAGATCCATTTCACTGATTATATCACCAGGCTTGAGTCTTAATTCACGAAGAATGATGGGGTTGCGGGTAAGCCGGTTTCCTTTGATTACTATTTCATGAATTTGCAAATATTGTTTACCAGAGTCAGGTGGTTGCTTAAGATTAGGTACTCCCTTTATCGTATCAGCGAGGGTTTGATTACTACCAATGAAAGGTTTTGCAGATACCGTAATAGAAAGTACAATTGCACAGGCGAATGTCACGCGTTCGAGTACTGCACTGCTATTTACATTACTGAGCCAACTCACGTTTCTAATGATTGAAAGACAAATCAATGAGGAGATCCTGAAGACATTCTGAGTATTGTAAGTTTGATTATCAACTTCAGAATTCCTTCAACATTGAGTCATTGATTTGCGGAAATGAAACTGCGAATTAAAGAGGCTTTTAAAAATCGAACTGGGCTATTCCTACTCTTCACTCTCCTGTTAACCGGGATTTCAATGTTGGTCAGAATATTTCTTCTGATCAAATCACGGGAAGGTGTAGACTTTACAATTCTGAATATCACAGGGATATTCGTGATTGGATTACTCTACGATTTGATTAATGCAGTTTATGCGGGTATTCCACTAGCGGTTTACCTTTGGCTGGTACCAGAAAAAGTTTTTCAAAGACCTGGACATTATTATGCACTGGTTATATTCTTTTTTTTCATTTCCTTTTCCTTACTTTTCAACGGAATCGCAGAATGGTTCTTCTGGGACGAATTCAGTGCAAGGTTTAATTTTATAGCAGTAGACTACCTAGTCTATACTACAGAGGTGGTTGGCAACATCTACGAATCATATCCAATTATTCAGATATTATTTCTAACAG
>Ga0187893_10008395_pt1 | contig 16296 bp, 17 predicted proteins | sample MA1701074metaG_FD_139574 | JGI IMG/M metagenome (GOLD analysis project Ga0187893, IMG submission 139574) | White microbial mat communities from a basaltic lava cave in the Kipuka Kanohina Cave System on the Island of Hawaii, USA - MA170107-4 metaG ...
CACCCCGGCGCTTCGCGCCACCCCTCCTTACCAAGGAGGGGAGAGCTTGCTCCCCTCCTCGTCGAGGAGGGGTGCCGGCGCAGCCGGCGGGGTGGTATGGCGGACGCCGCAGAACCACCCCGGCGCTTCGCGCCACCCCTCCTTGAGAAGGAGGGGAGTGCACCCCGGCGCTTCGCGCCACCCCCCTTTGAGAAGGAGGGGAATCTGCTGCGCTCGCGCTCATGATTCCGTCTCAGTTCAGCAGCATGTCGTGCGGCCGCGCCGGCCCGTCGGGCGCCTTGCTGAAATCGATCCTGAAGTTCGGATCGAGCTTCATGCGCCCGTCGCGCCCGATCTGCACCAGCTGCATCGAGTAGCGCGGCGAATAATCGATGCTGCTGATCGCGGAGTTGGTGAAGTACAGGCGCCGACCGTCGTAGGTCACGTGCATCATGTTGGGCTGCACCACGCCCTGGATGGTGTCGTGCAGCTTGATGTTCTCCGGATCGGAGATGTCCCAGGCCTGGATCTCGCTCGCCACGAAGCAGGTCAGGTACAGGTATTTGTCGTCGGGCGACTGGCGCAGGTCGGCGGGTCCGCAGCCGGCGCCCACGTCGGCCGCCTTGCGGTAATCGAAGGTGCCGTCGTCGCGCATCTTGAACATCCAGATCGAGTTGCCGGCGTTGCTGATGTTGTAGCCGTAACGCGCCCCGGGCTTGAGCATCCAGCGCGCGGCCAGCATCACGGCGTCGGGCGCGGTGAGCGTCTGCACGATCTTGCGCTCCTTCAAGTCCCACACCAGCATGGTGTTGGGGTTGGACCAGGTGCTCGGGTCCCACTGGTTGAGCGGCTTCATCCAGGTTTCCTGCGGAAACCAGGCCGAAGTGATCATGCGGTTGAACTCGGGCTTCACCACCGTTTCGTACGGATGGTTGGTGGCCTTGTGGCTGGCGATGAACTTGCCGTCGTTGGTGAACTCCGCCAGGCCGCCCGGGCCCTTGCCGTTCGGCCCCGAGGCCATGCTGACCAGGATGCGGCCCGGAATCGCGTAGGGGGTGTGCGGACCGGTTAGCCCGGTGAGTTGCGCGACGTTGTCGATCACCTTGAGCAGCTTGGGGTTCATCGGGTCGCTGGCCACGTCGAAGATGAAGAAGCGGTCGGAATTGAGCGAGGCCGCCCACAGCTTGGTACGGTCGTCGGTGTAGCCGACGTGGTGCGCCTCGTTGCCGGACGAGCCGACGCCGACCCGCTTCAGCACCTTGCCGTATGTCGCCGAGGCGAGGTTGACGTCGATCACCGCCAGGAAATCCTCGCCGCCGCCGGGCATGGCCGGCAGCGCCCACAGGTACATAACCTTCTCCGGCTGGTTGAGCGCCTTGATGTAGGGCGAGATGCAGGTCTCGGCGGCGCTTTGGTCCACAGGCAGGGCCATCGCGGCCGCGAACGCCGCCGCGAGCGCCGTCGTCAGCTTGCTCGGATGGAATCGCATGAGAGATCTCCTCTGGTTTGTTCGTGGTGAGTCCCGCGCAACCGCCGAGGGGTTGCAAGACCGAGAACCAGTTGCAAGTCTGCGCGCCCGGCGTGCGTACGCCATATCCCGATCGGAGAGACGGCCTCCTCGATCGGCAAGTCTAATCATCTTTGGCGCCGATGCAAGACTGCAGTGCAGCGAAACGCGCCGCAGGCGCGTGCTATGCTGCGCGCGATTCGACTACCGCCCGCTTGCCATGCCCGAGCCGCTGTCGTCCCCGCCATCCCCCTCCCACGCTTCCGCTCTCCCCGCGCAACGCACCCCGCCCGGTCCCCGAGGCCTGCCCTGGATCGGCTGCACCGCCGGGCTGCTCGCCAATCCGATGAAGTTCTGGACCCGCGTCGCGCGCCGCTTCGGCGGTATCGCCGCCATCCCGCTGAAGGGCGGCAAGCGAATGCTGTTCGTGTCCGAGCCACGGCTGATCAAGGAGCTGCTCATCGACCACCGGACACAGTACGCGAAGATGATGCGCTACCCGGCGATCCTGCGCCTGCTGGGCGAAGGGCTGCTGGTCAGCGAGGGCGACACCTGGCGCCGCCAGCGCCTGCTCACGCAAGCGGCCTTCAAGCCGGCCGAGGTGGATCGCAAGGTGCAGTGGATGTGGCCGGTCGTCGAGCGCTTCCTGCAGCGCTGGGATGGCGCGGCGGCCCGGCAAGCGATACTGGACATGGAGCCGGAGTTCCTGCGTCTCACGCAGCTGCTGGCCGGCATCCTGGCGGTTGGGCCGGCGTTCGAGGAGCGCGCCGACGCGTTTTTCCAGATCACCGAGTCGGTGAAGCACAACTGGCCGGTGCGCCCGAGCAATATCCTGGGCGCGCTGTGGCCTCCGCGCGACGACGGCCGCGGCGCGCGGCTGGAGGCGGCGGTGAAGGCCCTCGACGACGAGGTATTCCGCCTGGTGCGACGTCAGCTCGCCGAGCGCACCGACAACGGCAGCGCACTGGAGACGCTGATCGCCGGCGCCGAGAAGCAGGACCAGCCGTTCACCGAGAAGGAATTACGCGACCAGGTGGTGAACCTGTTCATCGCCGGCTACGAAACCACCACCGCCGGGCTGTGCTGGACCTGCAAGGCGCTGTCCGACCATCCGCAGGTGCGCCAGCGCGTGTACACGGAGATCGATGCCGTGCTGGGCAAGCGCACACCGGAGCGGGCGGACCTGGACCGGCTGGAATACCTGGGGCGGGTGCTCGACGAATCGCTGCGTCTTTACTCGCCGGTGCACGCGCTGTCGCGCACCGCGCACGAGGACAACGAGGTCGGCGGCTATCCCGTTGCCCGCGGTTGTACCGTAACGGTATCGATGTACGCGACGCACCGCCTGCCCGAGTACTGGCCGGACCCCGAGAAGTTCGACCCCGACCGCTTCCTGCCCGAGGCCTGCGCCGCCCGTTCGAACTACGCCTACATCCCGTTCGCCGTCGGGCACCGCAACTGCATCGGCGGCGCGGTGGCGATCCTGGAAAGCAAGCTGATCCTGGCGATGATCGGCCAGCGCTACCTGCTGGACATCGCTCCGGGCGAGAAGGTGGAAGCCTACGCCGGCACCACCATGCGGCCGCGCGACGGGCTGCGCATGGTGCTGCGCCGGCGCTGAACCGCTATTGCTGCATGGCGCCGTTGACCGCGGCGATGCGCTCGCGCTCGCGCACGATCTCGCGGGCGAGGTCGTGCACCGCCATGGCGTAGTTGCGGCTGCGGTTGTACTGCAGGATCGCGTAGAAGTTGTCGAACCCCAGCCAGTACTCCGAGCCGCCGAGCAGATCGAAGCGGAACAGCGCGGCCGCGAGAGCCGGCGCGGTCTCGCCCATCGGCTCCACTCCGCGCATGCGCCATTGCTCGACGGTGAGCGAGGGCTTGATGCCCAGCTCCAGCAGCGCCTGCGTCTCGGCAGTGTCCACGCGCACCGGCGCGACCACCGGATCGCCGTCCTTCCAGCCGAACTCGCGCAGATAGCTGGCGACGCTGCCGATGACATCGGCCCTGTCGCGCCACAAGTCCACCCCGCCGTCGCCGCCGTAGTCGATGGCGTAGCGGCGGTAGCTGCTGGGCATGAACTGCGGCAGCCCCATCGCCCCGGCGTAGGACCCGCTGATCGCCAGCGGATCCCAGCGCTGCTCGCGCGCCAGCAGCAGGAAGTGCTCCAGCTCCTGGCGAAAGAAGTCGGGCCGGTTCGACCCCTCGAAGGCGAGCGTGTTCAGCGCGTCGATCACTCGGAAGCCCCCGGTCACGCGGCCGTAGCGCGTCTCGATGCCGACGATCGAGACGATGATCGCCTCGGGCACGCCGAAGTCGGAGCGCGCGCGCGACAGCAGCTCGGCGTGCTCGTCCCAGAAGCGCGCGCCGTTCTCGATGCGCGCCTGGTCCACGAACAGCGACCGGAACTCGTGCCACGGCTTGGCCGTGGTCGGCGCGCTGATGGCGCGCTGCACGCCCTCGCTCGGCTTGAGCCGGGAGAACAGGCGATGCAGCTCGCGGACATCGAAGCCGTGCGTGCGCTCCATGTAACGGATGAAGCTCTCGACGTCGGAGCGCTGGGGGCGAAGCTCGTCGGGCGGCGTCTGCGCGGGAGCAGCCGGCACGATCAGCGCCGCCAGCAGCGCCGCGCGCGCGAGGCCGGGCGCCCGGCTTCGCCTCATGGGGTCACCCGATCGATCACCACGGACACCCGGCCCGTTCCGGGGGCCACCGGCGCGCTCTCGCCCTGCAGGTCGCCGCTCTGCGCCGTGGCGCTGCCCGAGCGCGACACGCGCGCGGCCACCACCACGCGCGCGAAGGCGGACAGCCTGAGCTCCGGATTCATCGCCATGGAGTCGTCCAACCGGAAATCGGTGGGGAGATCCTTGACCTGCCTTCGGATCACCGCCAGTGGCATGCGCGGGCCGTCGGCGGCGCGCGCAAAGATGAATACGGTATCGTCAGGAGCGGTGCGATTCTTTAGCGCAGCCGACAACCGCACTTCGCCGTGCACCGCCGGCCCGGACGCTTCCCCGCGCTTGCGCTCGGCGCCCGAGGGCTCGCCGGGCGCCGCTGCGCCGCCCTGAGCCAGGCTGCGCGCACGCGCCAGTCCACCGGCGAGCGCCACTCCCAGCTCGGAATCGGGCGGCACCTGAACGGCCAGGCGCTCCCAGTGGCGGACCGCGGTGCCGTAGTCGCCGGCCTGCAATGCCGCGCCGCCGGCGAGCGTGAGCGCCTTCGGATCGTCCGGCGCCACCGCCAGGGCCTGATCCAGCAGGCGCGTGGCCTCGCTCCCGAACTTGCCGCCGGCCGCCTGCGCCAGCGCTTCCGCGTACTCCACCAGGATCTCGGCGTCGCCCGGGCGGCGCCGGTTGGCCTGGGCCAGCGCTTGCACCGCGTCGGGATAGCGCTCCAGCGCCTTGTAGGCGCGCCCCAGCACCAGCCAGCCCACCGGATCATCGGGATTGGCCGCCATGCGCTGCGCGAGCTGCTGCGTCATCGCCTGGAACTGCTCGGGTGTGGGCGGCGCCGCGTCCCGCGCGGCTTGCCGGGAGGCGTCGATGCCCTGCGGCTCGCCGAGATGCCAGTACAGCAAGGCCGCGATCACGGGCAGCGCGACGCCGATCGCGAGCGCGGTGCGCGTCGCGGCGGCGCGGCGGCGCGGGGCGGGAGCGCTCTGCTCGCCCACTTCCTCGAGCGCGCGGCGCTGCAGCTCGGCGCGCGCCGCTTCGTACTGGGCGCGGTCCAGCGTCCCCAGGCTCAGGTCGCGCTCCAGCTCGGCGAGCTGGTCGCGATAGATGCTGCGGATGGCGCTGCCGGGCGCGGGCTCCGCTCCCGGCTGCGCGCGCAGCAGCGGGCGCAGCACCAGCGCCAGCGCCGCGGCGACGAGCACCGCCGCGAGCACGGTGAAGGCGATCATGCGGGCGGCGAGCCGGGGTCCGGGCGCAGCAGCGCCTCGGCGCGCGCCCGCTCTTCGTCGGTGAGGGCGGGCGCGGCAACGCGCGCGCGGCGGCGGCGCAATGCGACGAACAGGCCGATCACGCCACCCGCCACCAGCACGAAAGGCCCGGTCCACAGCAGCAACGTCGTGGTCTTCAGCGGCGGGCGGTACAGCACGAAGTCGCCGTAGCGCTGCGTCAGCCAGGCGCGGATTTCGGCGTCGCTCTTGCCGGCCTGGATCTGGCTGCGCACCTCGTTGCGCAGGTCCACGGCGAGGTCGGCGTTGGAATCGGCGAGCGACTGGTTCTGGCACACCAGGCAGCGCAGTTCCTCGGCGAGATCCTTGAGCCGCTGTTCCACCACCGGGTCGGCGGCCGCAGGGGGCGCCTCCGCCGCCTGCGCGAACGCCGCTCCCAGCACCAGCATCAACATGGCGAGCCGCTTCACGAGCGCAGCTTCCCGATCAGCGGGACGATCTTCTCGTTCAACACTTTGGCCGTGACCGGGCCGACGTGCTTGTAGCGGATCACGCCCTCGCGATCGATGACGAATGTCTCGGGCACGCCATAGACCCCGTAGTCGATGCCCACCCGTCCCTGCGCATCCACGACCGAGGCGGTGTACGGATTGCCGTGCTTGCCCAGCCAGGCGATCGCCGCCTCGCGCTGGTCCTTGTAGTTGAGGCCGTAGATCGGCACCGGGCTCGAGCGCGAGAACTCGAGCAGCACCGGGTGCTCGTCCAGGCAGGCCACGCACCACGAGGCCCAAACGTTGAGCAGCCACACCTGTCCGCGCAGATCCTCCAGCCGCACCGCCCGCGCCGGGTCGTCCAGGCGCGCCAGCTCGAACGCCGGGGCCGGGCGGTCGATGAGCGGCGAGGGCACCTCGCGCGGCTTGAGGTCGAGGCCCACGGCGAGGAACGCCACCAGCACCAGGAAGATCGCCAGCGGGACGAGAAAACGCGTCATCGGTTGCCAGTTGTCATCTCTGCTATCGGGTCAGTCAGGACTTGGCGTGCACAGTCGAAGGATCTGCGACTGCCTGCGATCTCGGTGAACCGGCAACGGGCACCTGATCCCCGACAACCGCTATCCGGTACCGGCGATCGCTCACCGCCAGCACGCCGCCGATCGCCATCAGGAAGCACCCGGCCCAGATCCAGTCGACAAACGGCTTGTGATACACGCGCACCACCCACGCGCCTTCTCCCACCGGTTCGCCGAGCGACACGTAGAGGTCGCGGGTGAAGCCCGAATCCATGTCGGCCTCGGTCATCGGCATCTGCTGCACCGGGTAGAAGCGCTTCTCGGGATTGAGCAGCGCCACTTCCCTGCCGTTGCGCGTGACCGCGATCCGCGCGCGCGTGGACTCGTAGTTCGGACCCGGCGCGCGCTCGAGGCCGGCGAGCGCGAAGGTGTAGCCGGCCACGGTGACGGCGTCGCCCACGCGCATCAGCACGTCCTTCTCGGTTTCGTAGCCGCGCACCATGGTCACGCCGATCAGGAACACGCCCACGCCGAAGTGCGCCACCAGCATTCCCCAGTACCCGCGCGGCAGGGCGCGCAGCCGCGCGCGCAGCGGCTGGCCCGCAGCTGCGAGCTGCGTGAGCCGCTCGTGCAGGTTGACCAACCCGGCGGCGACGATCCAGGCGGCGAGCAGCAGGCCCAGGGCGATCATCGGCGTCCACTTGCCCAGGGTCAGCGGCAGCAGCGCAGCGGTCGCCACCGCGACCGCGAAGGCCCACTTCAGGCGCACCGCGAGCTGCGGCAGCCGCGCTTCCTTCCAGCGTGCCAGCGGGCCCACGCCCATCAGGAACAGCGCCGGCGCCATCAGCGGCGCGAACACCGCTTCGAAGTAGGGCGGTCCCACCGAGATCTTGCCCAGCCCCAGCGCGTCCAGGAACAGCGGATAGAGGGTGCCGAGCAGCACCGCGCCGGCGGCCGCCAGCAGCAGTGCGTTGTTGGTGAGCAGCATCGACTCGCGCGACATCAGCTCGAAGTTCCCGCCCAGCCCGACTTTCGGCGCGCGCCATGCGAACAGCGCCAGCGAGGCGCCGATCGCGACCGCCAGGAAACCGAGGATGAAGATGCCGCGCGCCGGGTCGGTGGCGAAGGCGTGCACCGAAGTGATCACGCCCGAGCGCACCAGGAAGGTGCCGAGCAGCGACAGCGTGAAGGTGAGGATCGCCAGCAGCACGGTCCAGACCTTGAATCCTCCGCGCTTGTCGGTGACGGCGAGCGAATGCACCAGCGCCGTGCCCGTCAGCCACGGCATGAACGAGGCGTTCTCCACCGGATCCCAGAACCACCACCCGCCCCAGCCCAGCTCGTAATACGCCCAGGCGCTCCCCAGGCAGATGCCGACCGTGAGGAAGGCCCACGCCATGGTGGTCCAGGGCCGCGACCAGCGCGCCCAGGCCGCGTCCAGCCGGCCTCCGATCAGCGCCGCGACCGCGAAGGCGAACACCACCGAGAAGCCGACGTAGCCCATGTACAGCATGGGAGGATGGATCACCATGCCGGGGTCCTGCAGCAGCGGGTTCAAGTCGCGCCCGTCGGCCGCGGGCGGCAGCAGGCGCTCGAACGGATTGGAGGTGAACAGCATGAACGCCAGGAAACCGATGCTCACCATGCCCATCACCGACAGCACGCGCGCGAGCATCTCGCGCGGCAGCTGCCGGCTGAACACCGTGACCGCGAGCATCCACAGCGTGAGCATCAGCACCCACAGCAGCAGCGAGCCCTCGTGACTGCCCCAGGTGGCGGCGAAGCGGTAGTGCGGCGGCAGGCTCGAGTTCGAGTTGCTGGCGACGTTGAGCACCGAGAAGTCGTTGCGCAGGAACGACCAGGCCAGGCACCCAAACGCGATGGCGACGAACACGAACTGGCCCTGGGCCGCGGGCCGCGCCACCGCCATCCAGGCCGCGTCGCCGCGCAGGCTGCCGGCGAGCGGCACGAGCGCCTGCACCACGGCGATGCACAGCGCGACGATGAGGGCGAAATGGCCGAGCTCGGGGATCATTGCACCAGTGTCTTCTGTGATTCTCGCATGGCCTTGTGCGCCTTCTCCACCGCCTCGGCGGCCTCGGGGGGCATGTAGTTCTCGTCGTGCTTGGCCAGCACTTCCCGCGCGTGGAACACGCCGTCGGGGCCGAGGTCGCCCTGCGCCACCACGCCCTTGCCCTCCTTGAACAGGTCGGGAAGGATGCCGGTGTAGGTGACCGGAACGCTCTTCGCGGTGTCCGTCACCGTGAAGCGCACGGTGAGGCCGTCCCCTTCGCGCTGCAGGCTGCCGGCCTGCACCAGCCCGCCGATGCGAAACGTCCGCCCTTGCGGCGCCTCGCGGGCGACGACCTGCGAGGGGCTGTAGAAGAACACCAGATTGCTCTGGAACGCGTTCAAGATCAGGAAGGCGGCCCCGCCGAGCAGGGCGAGGCCGGCGCCGATCAGCGCCAGGCGCTTGTGTCTGGGTTTCATGGACCGCGTTGCGCTGTGAGGGTACGACCCAGGCGGCGCAGCAGAGTTCGCCGGCGGCGGGCGAGCAACCACAGCTCTGCGGCGAGCAGGCACGCCGCGACGCCGTAGGAGCCCCAGACGTACACCGCATTGCCGCCCATGGCGAAGAACTCGGCTGCGCTGCGCCAGATCATTTCCGGACCCCCCAAGAACGGATCATTTCCGGACCCCCCAAGAACGGATCATTTCCGGACCCCCCAAGAACGGATCATTTCCAAGCCTGCGAAGGGGTCATGTCCGCGCCTGCGCCGTGGTCATCTCGATGCACGCGGCGCCGCGCCCGGCGCAACCGGCTCTTCGCCGAAGCGCACCCAGTCCGCGTCGGCCTCGCGCTCGAGGATGATCGCGCGCACGCGCATCAGGCTGGCGGCGATGCTGTACATCCAGGCGGCGAGCGCCATCAGCAGCATCCCGGTCAGCATCGTCGCCGCCATCGACGGCGCCCGCGTCAAGCTGACCGAGGCGCCCTGGTGCAGCGTGTTCCACCACTTCACGGAGAAGTAGATGATCGGCACGTTCACCACCCCCACCAGCGCCAGCACCGCGGCGGCCTTGTCCGCGCGGCGCAGATCGTCGATCGCCGCGTGCAGCGACAGAAAGCCGATGTAGAGAAACAGGAGGATCAGCTCCGAGGTCAGGCGCGCGTCCCACACCCACCACGTGCCCCAGGTCGGCTTGCCCCACAGCGATCCGGTCCACAGCGCGAGGAAGGTCATCAGCGCGCCGGTGGGCGCGAGCGCCAGTGCCATCATGAAGGACAGGCGTGTGTTCATCGCCAGCCCCACGGCGCACCAGAACGCCATCACCAGGTAGAGGAACATCGACATCCAGGCCGCGGGCACGTGCACGAAGATGATGCGATACGCCTCGCCCTGCTGGAAATCGGTGGGAGCGACGAACAGACCGACGTACAGCCCGGCCAGCGCGAACAGGACGGCCGCGCCGAAGAACCACGGCAGCATGTGCCCGGCGAGCGGGTAGAACACTTGTGGCGAGGCGAAACGCCAGAGATTGACCGCCATGCCGCTACTCCAGCGCGATGCGGATCGCCGCCGCCGTGGCCCAGGGCGCGAACACCAGGGACAGCAGCAGCACCGCGCCCAGCAACGACAGGTGACCCGCGGCGCTCAGGCCGGCGGCGCTGGCGGTCACGGCGCCGGCGCCGAAGATCAGCACCGGGACATACAACGGCAGCACCAGCAGCGCGAGCAGGCCGCCCGCGCCGCGCACCCCGAGCGTGAGGGCCGCGCCCACCGCTCCGATCATCGACAGCACCGGCGTTCCCAGCACCAGTCCGGCCGTCATCACCGTCAGCGCGCCGAACGGCAGATCGAATTGCAGGCCGAGCAGCGGTGCGATCACGACAAGGGGCAGACCGGTCACCAGCCAGTGCGCCGCGATCTTGGCCAGCACCAGCAGCACCAGCGGCTGCGGCACCAGCGCGAGCTGCTCCAGGGTGCCGTCGGCGTAATCTCCCGCCAGCAGCCGCGAGAGCGCCAGCATGGACGCGAGCAACGCGGCCACCCACACCACGCCGGGCGCGATCTCGCGCAACGTGCCGGGCTCGGGGCCCACGCCGAGGGGAAACAGGCTCACCACGATGATGAAGAAAAAGAATGTCGTCAGTACATCCGAACGCCGGCGCATCGCCACCAGCAGGTCGCGCCGCACGACGCCGGCGAGGACCGGCCACAGCGGCGCGCCGGCAGCACCGGGAGCGGAGCGCCCGACCGCGATCCGGCTGGTTTCTCCGGCGGGGTTCACGCGTCCAGCCTCAGCCGCTGCACCCGCATGCGGCTCAAGTCCACCTCCTGGTGGCTGGTCAGCACCACCAGCCCGCCGCGCGCGAGATGCGCCTCGAGATGGCCGCGCACCAGCTCCACCGCCGCATTGTCCAGCGCGGTCAGCGGCTCGTCCAGAATCCACAGCGCGCGCTGTGCGCAGAATGCCAGGCGCGCGAGCGCCACGCGTCGCTTCTGCCCCTGCGACAGCGCGCGCAGTGGAAGGTCTTCGCGTTGCGCCAGGCCAAAGGCCTCCAGCGCGCCGAGCAGCTCGCGTTCCGTGGGCGCCGGGCCTTGCCGGGCGAGCGCGAAGCGCAGGTTCTCCAGCGCGCTCAGATCGTCCTTCACCGCGGGCGCGTGCCCCAGGTAGGCGAGTTCGGCTCGGTAGCTCTCGCCGAGCGCGCGCACCGGATACCCGCGCCAGCGCACCTCACCCGATTCCGGCGGCAGCAGCGTGCAGAGCATGCGCAGCAGGCTGGTCTTGCCGCTGCCGTTGGGGCCGGTCACCCAGAACAGCTCGCCCGGCTCGACCTCGAAGGACAGCTCGCCGAACAGCGGGCGACCTCCCCGCGCGCATGCCAGCTTTACCCCCTGCAGCACGCAGCGGCCCCCGGCACACGATAACGCAGCTCAGGCACGACCGATGACTCCGGGGCAAAGATTTGAATTATAGCGTGCGGGGCATCTACCATAGACGCACACGCGTTTGCGCACCGCCTGGCCGAAGAGCGAATCGGCCGGCCGGCCCAATGGGAGGAAACCAGACATGTCCGAAGGCAGGAGGAGGTTTCTGCAGGGGGCGCTCGGCCTCGCCGTGGCGGCGCCGTACATCGGTCGCATCGCGCGCGCCGCGGCGGCGGACCGGGCCTTCGATCCGAGCTTCGGCACCGCGGCGCAGGCGGCGCGCGCCATCCGCGGGGGCGTCATCTCTTCGCGCGAGCTGGTCGATCACGTCTTCGGCCGGATCGGGAAATACAACGCCGCGATCAACGCGTTCGTCACCCTGGACCAGGAGCGCGCCATCGCGCGCGCCGCGCAAGCGGATTCGGCGCTGGCCAAAGGCAAGGCGTGGGGGCCGCTGCACGGCGTGCCGATCGTCATGAAGGACCTGCGCGCCACCGCCGGCATCCGGACGACCTACGGCTCCAAGATGTACGAGAACTACGTCCCGCAGCAGGACGACGTGGCGGTGGCGCGGCTGCTGAACGCCGGTGCGATCATCGTGGGCAAGACCAGCACGCCCGAATTCGGCGCCGACCATCAGACCTACAATGACCTGGCCGGCACCACCAACAATCCCTGGGATCCGAAGCGAAGCTCGGGCGGCTCCACCGGCGGCGGTGCGGCCGCTCTGGCGGCCGGCTTCGGCTTCCTCGAGCTGGGCAGCGATCTGGGCGGGTCGATCCGCAATCCCTCCCACTTCTGCGGCATCTACGGGCACAAGCCGTCGTTCGAACTGGTGCCGCGCACCGGGCCGCGCGCGCCCGGCGCCGCGATCGCCACCCGCGACAGCCAGTGGGTCAACGGCCCGATGGCGCGCAGCGCCGGCGATCTGCAGCTCGAGCTGGAGCTGCTCGCGGGCCCGGCGCCGGAGGAAGCCATCGCCTACCGCCTGCAGCTTCCCGCGCCGCGCGGCACGCGGCTCAAAGACCTGCGCATCGGCTACGTCCTGAGCGACCCGTTCTGCCCGCCCGCCTCCGAGGTCGCCGAGGTGCTCGCCAAGGCGCTGCAGGCGATCGCCAGGCAGGGAGCGAAGCTGAGCGAAGGATGGCCGCCCGGCGTGGATCTTCAACGGACCGCCGACGACTGGTTCTTCCTGGCGGTCAACAGCTGGTACCAGAAGGAAGAGGATCTGCGCAAGCGCATCGATTCGCTCAAGGGCCTGGACGATTACTATTCGGTGCGCATCGTGGAAGCGCTCTCGGCTTCCTATCACCAATGGCGCCTGCGCGACGGTGCGCGGCTCGAAGCGCGCGCGCTGTGGCAGGATTACTTCCGCGAGCACGACGCGTTCGTCATGCCGGTGAACTTCTGCGCGGCCTTTCCCCACGACCAGCGCAAGAACTGGGCGGAGCGCGCGGTCGAGACCTCGGACGGCAAGCGCGCCTACCGCGACCTGGCGCGCTGGATTTCCATCCCCACGTTCACCGGCTGTCCGGCGACCGCCGCGCCGATCGGGCGCACCAGGGGCGGGTTGCCGGTGGGTCTGCAGATCATGGGCCCGTTTCTGGAGGATGCGACCCCGATCGCGATCGCAGGCCTGCTGGCGGATGAAATCGGAGGATTCGAGCCCCCGCCCGGCTATTCGGGATAGAGTCGTGGTGCCGCCAGTGCGCTGAGACCACCCGCGAGGAGGACCCGATGGACTACCGCATCATCTCCGCAGACGATCACATCGACATGCAGTGGCTGCCCAAGGACCTGTGGCAGAAGCGCGTCCCGGCCGCCTGGCGCGAGCGCGCGCCGAAGGTGGTCGACACCGCGGACGGGCCGTACTGGGTGTGCGGCGACGACCGGTGGGAATCCTGGGGCGGGCGCAAGGGCGCCGCGGGCGCCATGGGGGGGCGGCGGCTGGCGCTCGAGCGCGGCGGCGTGCTCGAACCCGGTGTGCTGCGGCCCACGACCACCGCGTTGCGCCTGGCCGATATGGACCGCGACGGCGTGGACGCCACGGTGATGTACGGGCCGATCGTACCGCTGCTGATCGCCGACGCGGCGCTGCGCCAGGTCTGCTATCGCGCGTACAACGAGTGGCTGGCCGAGTTCTGCGAATCGGCGCCGGATCGGCTGGTAGGGGTGGGTCTGATTCCCATCGACGACCCCGCGATGGCGGCCGAAGAGGTGCGACAGTTGCGGCGGCTCGGCATCCGCACCGGCATGTTCCTGGCCGCGCGCGTCGAGTTGCCGCTGTGGGACCAGGCCTGGACCCCGCTGTGGGAAGCGGCCGCCGAGACCGGCATCCCGATCGGCTTCCATCTGGGCGGCGGCCATCGCACGGTGGTGTGGAGCGGCCCCAAGGCGGCCGACGCCGGCAACATGGGCGTGCGCGTGTCGTGCTCGACGCTGCAGATGGACGAGGCGCTAGCCGCGGTCATCTTCTCCGGAGCCCTGGAACGCTACCCCGGCCTCAAGATCGTTCTCGCCGAGACCGGCATCGGCTGGCTCCCGTATCTGCTGGAGCGGATGGACGACAGCTATCGCAAGTTCCTCGACGCCGAGGAGTGGTGGCGCGTGCACGGCGGACTGGCGCTGCGCATGCCGCCGAGCCGTTACTTCCGGCGCCAGGTCTGGGCCACGTTCCAGACCGATCATGCCGGGCTGCGCCTGCTCGACCTGCTGGGCGAAGAGCGCGTGATGTGGGCATCCGATTACCCGCACGCGGACAGCACCTGGCCGGAATCGCGGCGGGCGATCGAGGAGAACTTCCACGGCGTGCCGGCGCGGGCGCGCGCGCGCATCCTGTGCGACAACGCGCGCGAACTCTACGGTCTCGGCCGTTGAGCAGAGACCTTCGCCGCCCCCCTCTCCCACCCCTCACCCTACCCTCTCCCGCAAGGGGAGAGGGACCTCTTCGTCTACTGGGGAGGGGCCGGGGATGAGGGGGTTATGTTGCGTATCAGCGCACGAAGTCCTTCGCCACCGCGAAGCTCTTGTCCTTCAGGCTGGCGAGCAGCTTGTCCCAGGAGTCGCGGAAGGCAGCCACGCCTTCGCTCTCGAGCTCGCGCGTGACGGCGGCGAGGTCGATGCCGAGCGCGGTCAGGGCGGCGATGTCGCGCTGCGCCGCCTCGACGTCCTGCTCCAGCGTGGCGCGCGCTTCGCCGTGGTACACGAAGGCGTCCAGCGTCTCGGGCGGTACCGTGTTGACGGTGTCGGGACCGATCAGCGACTCGACGTAGAGCACGTCGCGATAGGCCGGGTTCTTGGTGCTGGTGCTGGCCCACAGCGGGCGCTGCGGGCGCGCGCCGCGCGCGAGCTGGCGCGCGATGTCGGCCTCGGCCATCAGCTCGCGGAAGCGCCGGTAGGCGAGCCTGGCGTTGGCGATCGCGATGCGGCCCTTCAGCCGCTGCGCCTCGGGCGTAGCCAGCGCCTCGAGCCGCTTGTCCACCTTGCCGTCGACGCGGCTGACGAAGAACGAGGCCACCGAGGCGATGCGCTGCGGATCGCGGTTGCGCGCCAGGCCGCGTGCCCAGGCCCGCACCACCTCTTCGTAGCGCTGCACGGCGAACAGCAGCGTCACGTTGACGCTGACGCCCTCGGCGGTGAGACGCTCGAACGCGCGCACCCCCTCGACGGTGCCCGGCACCTTGATCAGGACGTTCGGGCGCCCGGCGGCATCGCGCAGGCGGTGCGCCGTGGCCACGGTGCCCGCCTCGTCGTGGGCGAGATCGGGCGGGACCTCGAGGCTGACATAGCCGTCGCGGCCGCCGGTGCGATCGAACACCGGCGCCAGCACGTCGGCCGCAGCCTGCACGTCCGCCACCATCAACTCCTCGCACAGCTCCACCGGCCCGATCTCATGGTCGCTCTCCAGCAGCTCGCGGATCGAGTCGTCGTAGTCACGGCTGCCGGTGATCGCCTTGTGGAAGATGGTCGGGTTGGTGGTGACGCCCGTCACCCCGCCGTCCAGCAGCCGTTGCAGGCCGCCGTTGTCCAGCAGCTTGCGGTCGATGTAGTCGAGCCAGATGGACTGCCCGTGCCGGTTGAGCTCTGCGATCGATGCCACCGCTCACCTCCGTGAAGTGCCCCTCTCGACGCCACGCGCAAAGCGCCTCCTGGCGGAGAGGGTATGCGCTACAGATCGTAGCACGTCAACGGCTGCGTTTGAGCGAGCACTCGTCTGGGGGTCCGAAGCCCGCGCGTCAGTGATTGGGAAGGACACGGAAGCGCCGCCGCCCACCGATTCGATAGGTTTCGAAATCATCGAAATCGATGGTGAGCACGGTGCTCAGAGACTGCCGTTCGGCCAAGTGCACGAGTGTGGCGTCGGCGAAGTCCATGGGTCGATCGTGGTACTTCTTCATCAGACTGTCCAAGGAAGCCAGATCTGCGTCGACGATCGGCAGGACGGTCACCGCCCCCGAACGGAGGAACCCCCAGGCCGCCTCGCGCTCGCGGCGTCCCTCGTCCAGCAGGTGAAACAGCTCGGCTATGACCGCCGCGGAGGTCGCGAGCGGCAGGCGCAGCGCCGAGAAAGCTTGCACACAGGATCCATGCCACCGATCGTCCCGGTCGAGAAGCGCCAGGATCGCCCCGGTATCGATGAGCCCGTTAGCCGGCACGACGCTGCTTCAGGCGAGCGCGAAGGTCCTCCCGAGCGCGTTTCGAACGCGAGGGATTGCGTCCGCGAAGCTTGCCCAGCCACCCGGCCGCGCCCTGATGAAGCCGTCGCTGTGCTTCGTCGTCCTCCGTGCCGGCGTTGCTCTGCTCGAGCCAGTTCTGGACCAGCTGCTCCAGCAGCTGCGCGATGCTCTTCCCCTGCCCGCGGGCCGCGCGCTCGAGCGCCGCCTTGGTCTCGGTCGAAACGCGCCAGCTGTAGATCTCGTTCTTGCCCATGCACTACACTGTAGTGCATGGACAAGATTCCGTCAACCGC
>Ga0187893_10008396_pt1 | contig 16295 bp, 11 predicted proteins | sample MA1701074metaG_FD_139574 | JGI IMG/M metagenome (GOLD analysis project Ga0187893, IMG submission 139574) | White microbial mat communities from a basaltic lava cave in the Kipuka Kanohina Cave System on the Island of Hawaii, USA - MA170107-4 metaG ...
ATCAATCCCTTCAAGCATAAAATATTTCGGGTCGTAAGTGATTGTGCGGCTGCTTTGCTATACGCTAGAGCTTGTTTCTTCGGATGCATCTTTTTCTTTACCCCGATTTTTTGAGACGATACACAAAAAGCTTGCCTTAATCTCATTGCGCTACCGCTCCCGGTACTGTTCCACTCCCGCTTTGCGAATCAACCTGCCGCGATACGACACGCCGGCGAATCGCACCACGACCGCCTGTCCCGGCGTCAGCGCCGCCTGGCCGCTGAGCGGTTCGTGACGGTTCGGGTCAAAGCTCGCCGTCTCGCCCACGCCGCCTTCCAGTTTCAATCCTTCGTCTTCCAACGCGCGTACCAGACGTTTGGCCACCACCAGCGCATCTTTCGCCTGCACCGGCTTGCCTTCGACTTCGAGCAGATGCGCTTGCGTACACAGTTGCGCGACAGGCGTGGCCACATCCGCCATCAACTTTTCGATCCGCGACTGGACGGCTTCGGCGATGCGGGCGCTTTCGCCGTTGCGCTGGCGCTCCAGCTCGCTCTTGAGACTGGCCACCGACCGCTCCCGCTCCTCCATCTCCAGCCGCAGCCCCTGCGCTTCCCGCTCCAGCGCGAGCGCGCGATCATCAGCTTGAGGCGCCGCTTCCGCCGGTTGACCTAACGCTCGCCTCAACCACTCTAGCATCTGTTCCCCTTTCTCTGGATTCACCCCTCGATCTCGATGTCGAATTCGCCCGCTTGTATCACAGGCACTTCATCAACCTCAATGTCGTACCGGAAGCGATGCCGCAGCAGGAGTTCAAGAAACTTCAGCGCCCGTTGCGCTCGCGGGTCGAGGTTCACGCTTTCGGCCAGCGCGCTGACCGCAGCCATCTGCGCGGGCGCGGCGCAGGCCAGCGGGCGGGCGAAGAGCGCCGGCACGTCGAGCGCGCGCAAATCCCAGAGCGACATCGAGGCGTCGGAATCGCCGATGGCCATAAACGATCCGTCGGGCGAGATGCGCAGCGAGGTCAGGCGTTCGCCGCCGATTTGCAGGTTGCCGATGGGGGCGCGGTTGGCCCACGAAGTGAATTGCACGTGGCCGTCGGCGCCAGCCGTGATGACGACGCCGCGTTCGCCGAGCGTCTCGACGCCTTGCGCCTGAGCCGCGTGTTGAAAGAACGCGCGGGCCTCGACTTCCAGGAACGGCTGCCCGTGGCGGCAGACCAAGACTTCGCCGTTGAATTTGCCGACGATCAGCGACTCGTCATCGGGGGCGAAGTCCGCCGAGCGCGCCACGCCGTTCCACTCCCATCCGGCGGTCGTCGTCAGGCCTTTCAACTTCGGCAGATCGGCGAACGCCACGCCGTCGTAGAGCAGCGCCGCCCGCTTGCCGTCGGATGAAACGCGAGCGCCGCGCGCCCACTTGGGCGTTTCCAATCGGGCGACCTTGCGCATTGATTCGACATCCCACAGCGCGACGCTGTGATCTCGCCCCGCCGTCAGCGCGTGCGACTGGCCGACCGGTTCCAACGCCGTGACCGAGCCGCGATGCTCGGCCAGCGTGAAGCATCTATTGCTCGGGGCATCGCGCCATCCGCGTATCGCGCACGGCTCTTCAGCCTTCGTCCGCTCGGCGCAAAGCAGCGTCCCGTCCGCCAGAAAGACGACCCGGCCCAGCGCGTGATTGAAACCGTCCAGCGCCCGCTCCATCGCGCCGCGCTGAAAGTTCCACAACGCGACTTTGCGTTGGCCTGTGCCGATGGCGATGACCTGTCGGTTGGGCGCGAAGGCCACGTCGTTGACTCGCCCGGCGACTCTCACGCGAGCGCGTTCAATTGCTGGCGGCAAAAACCGGCTGATCTCTTCGCCCGACATCGCCATCTCTGTCGTGGCCAACTCTGTCAATTGCGCCAGGGCTTCCTGCTCGTCGCTCGACTCCGGCCTCCATCCAGCTTGACTGAGCAGTTGGACGATGCGCGCGCTGGAACTGAACGGCAGATCGAAGGCGAGCGTCCAGAGCTTCGCCCATTCTTTGTGCGCGGCCAACATCTGCACCAGGAAGTCGGCCTCGCCCGGCGACATCACGGCGGCGCGCGAACGGTAATCGCCGCCCGCGATCACGGTCAGGAAATCGGCGCGACCCGCCGCGCGCAGCTTCTCGGTGACGCGCTGGCGCAAACCGGCATCCGCCGCTTCGTAAACGGCGCGCAGCAATCGGCGGTCGAAATCCAGCGCCTCGTAACGCTCCCACTGCTGGGTCAGAAAGAAGAAGAGCGCGCGCTGATGCTCGTCGCGCGGCGCGTAACCGGCCTCCAACGCCGCCGCGCGAGCCACCTCCATCTCCTGCTCAACCACGAGACGACACACTTCATCCTTCGCTTCGGGATTCTTCAATTGCCGGAGCGCGAGCCGCGCCTGCCCGGCGATCATCTCGTCGCGGTCGCCAACGGCTTGCGCGAGCGGCTCGACGATTTCGGCGCCGGATTCCAGGAGCAATTCGGGTTGTTGATTTTTGAGCGCGCTCAGCGCGCGAGCGGCGGGCGGCTCGGCGGCGACAAACCGCTCGCGCAGCATGATCTCTTCCAGTTGCGACGCTCGCGTCGCGGCCCATTGCTGGCAGAGATGATCGGCGGCTGCCGCCCGCGTTTTCGGATTGGTGAGATTGCCGAGCGCGAGGCTCGCTTGCCCGGCTATCTCGGCGTCTTGATCCAGGCAGGCTGCGACCAGCGGTTGAACTATCGTCGGGCCGCTGCGCGTGATGTTTGTCAGGCGTGTGGCGAGCAGCGCGCTCAGCGTTTTGATTTCAATCGGAGCGGAGGCTACCCACTGTCGTTCGGCGATCAGCGCGGCCAGATCGGGCTGCCGCGTCGCGGCCCACACAGCGCAGACCGCGTCAATGCAACTCGGCTTGGTGAGTTGACCTATCGCTTCGAGCGCGATGGCGCGCACGCGCCTGTCTTCGCTGCGCGCTACGGCTCCGGCCAACGCGCCCACGGCTACTGGCGAACCTTCCGTCGCCAGAGCGCGCGCCGCGTACCGCCGCATCCACCCGCCGATGAGCGGAACGCGGTTGTAAAGCAACAGCAGGTATGGCTCTAACTGGCTTGGGTTCACTTCAACGGATATTCATCGCGTCGCCGGTATCTGTAACGCTGCAAAACTTTATGCACCTGACGTTGGTTGACCTCGCCGACCTGGCTGGCGATGGTGAAATGCAACCCGTGTTCGGGCGGTTGCGGCGCGGCCAGATATTGCCGGTAGGCTTCCTGAATTCGTTGTTCGGTCTCCGGCGGGACATCCGCGACACTAACGAATTTGCTTTCATCGTCGTGCAACATGTCGAGCCAGCGCGACACTTGATAAGCCGAAGCGAATCCGACCTGTTCGGCTATCTTCGCGGGCAATTCGCCGAGGCGGTAGCGTTTTTGGTCGAGTTCATTCCAGTAAATTTTTTCCATCTCGAACTTCTGCTCGCGGGAAAGGTCCGGCGTTGGGGAGGCGGAGTACTGCGTTTTCGACCATTCGTAAACGATGTCTCTAACCTGCCGGAACGGAATGCCTAGCGTCTGGCCAATGCTGCTTCGCCGCCCCTTTTCAGGCCGTTCACTGCGCTCGACATAGCCTTTGTACATTTCGATAATGCGCGCTTTCTGTTCCGGCGTGACGACCACGTCCGGGTTCAGGATTTTGTTGATCACCTGGCCGACCCCCTTGCGCGTCACCCACAGCTTGTCGGAAATCTGAATGATGATCTCCGGCAACGGCTGTTCGCCCCCAGCGAATTGCTGCTCGTAGACCTGCTTGATCTGCTCACGCAATTCGGGAGTCAACTCAGCGACTTTCGGCGGGCGTGGCGCCTGCTCTTTGGGCGGCTTGGGCGCCGCATCCGGTTTGCGAGCAGGTCTGGGTTCAAAGCGTTTGGCGGGCGGCTTGCCAGCAGGAGCGGGTTTGGCTGCGCCAGGTTTGGAGGCGGGGGACGCCGGCTTGCCCGCGCGTTTGCTGACGCATTTCGGACAGAATCTAGCCCGGCGATCAGTTGAGAAAAAGGTCGCGTTACAATTCGCGCACTGCAATCGAAATTTCATTCCACTCATAATGGTCTCGCTTCGGTTTTATTCAATAATCGGTTTGATGACTGCGCAGCTTTCGGCTTCGAAGGCGCGCTTCAATTGTTTGAACGTCGCTTCGTCACGATATGCGCCGACGACCGAACCGCCCGATCCGGCGAATTGCGCCGAAGCCCCAATTCCGCGCGCCAGTTCGACCATCCTGATGTGTTTCGGATTGAGGTTGTAGATCGAGCGGCGCGCGTCGAAGTTTCGGTTCATCAACTGCGCCAGGGTTTCGTAATCGCGTTCGAGCAAGCACGGGCGCGCCTGGGAAGCCAACTCGGCGATGGTCGTCATCGCGTCAATCACTTTGCGTTCGCCGGCATCGTAACGTTTTCGGATGTCATTGTGAAAGACCTCCGACGATTCGGCCAACTCCGTCTGGTAAGCGATGTAAAGCGAGGGCAGCAGCCCCGGATCGAGCGGTTCGTAACGTCCGTGCCCGTGTTCATCCATGAATTCTCGGTCGAAGTCCATGTAAGTCAGACCTTCGTACACCTGCGCGACACGATCCTGCAATCCGGCGCTGATGCCCAACTCGTCTTTTTCAACCGAGAGGATCAAGCCCGGCATAATCTCTTTCGGGATCGCCACGTCGTAAAAGCCGCACAACGCGCGCATCGTCGCGGTGACAATCGCGCTCGATCCGGCCAGCCCGACCTGTCGCGGAATGTTTGATGAGTACCGCAGCGAGAAGTTTTCCGCCGGGAGTTCAATTCCCTTTCGCTCGCAATATTCGGCGAAACGTTTGATCGAGGCTTTGATCAAACGCATTCCGCCGTAATAGCCGTTGAGCCGCTGATCGCGCAAAAAATCCTGGAGGTTGTCGAAGCGGCAATGATCCTGCCGCGTGGGGATGACCTCCAACTCAGGCCATTCATAGATCACCACCTCGGCGCTGAAGTTTTTGACGATCAGGCTGATCGTTTTGCCGTGGTAGCCGTCGGACGGATTGCCGACCAGACCGGCGCGCGCGTATGCTTTGGTCTTAAAGATTCTCACCCATCAACTCCTTCACGCGCGCGCGCAATTGCGGGCCGAATTCGGGATCGGTCAACGCGAATTCGACGAACGTCTCAAAATAACTTTCAAAATTGCCGATGTCGTAACGCTTCTCTGCGCGCGGCAGCCGGACGCCAACTACGCGCTGGCCTTCGCGGAGCATCAACCGGATCGCGTCGGTCAACTGCAATTCGCCGCGATGATCAATATCTGTCCGCTTGATGGCGGAGAAAAGCTTCGGCGCGAAGACGTAGCGACCGGCGATGGCCCAATTGCTCGGCGCCTCTTCGCGGCGGGGTTTTTCAATCAGGTCGGTGATCTCGAAGACCTCCGCGTCCGACGAAGGTTTGACGACGCCGTACATCGAGACCTGATCCATCGGAACTTCTTCGACAGCGATGGCGCACGCGGCTTCGCGAGCCTCGAAGGCGGCGATCAGCCGCTGGACGATCAGCGACGGTTTGTGGCGGCCGATGATCGAATCGCCCAGCGCGACAACGAATGGCTCGGCGCCAGCGAAATGTTCGGCGCACAACACCGCGTCGCCCAATCCGCGCTGCCGCCGTTGCCGCGTGTAGAGAAAATGCACGCCCATCCGCTCGTACTGCAACTCTTCGAGCAAATCCTCTTTGCCCGACTCGCGCAGCGTGCGGATCAGATCGGGGTCGTCGTCGAAATGGTCTTCGATGGAGCTTTTGCCGCGCCCGGTGACGAACAGCGCGCGCTCGATGCCGCACAGGTGAAGCTCTTCGACGATGTACTGCACAATCGGTTTCTTGCCCACGGGGAGCATCTCTTTCGGCTGCGATTTCGTGGCCGGAAGCAACCGTGTGCCCAGTCCGGCCACGGGAATGACTGCATTGCGAATTGACACAGAAAACTCCTGCATTGTGATGTAATTTTGCGGTTGCGGTAATATACGGCACGCCTTGATGATAACCAAGCGCAAACAATGACTGAGGACGCGATCAAATACTACCATTCGCTGCTCGACGGTCCGCTCGCGGATGACGCGCTGGAAAAGTTGAGCGAAGGAACGGCCAGGCACAACCTGACGTTCGGCGGACGACCGATCTGCGCTGTGCTGCGCCCGATGTTCATCGCGGCGTCCGAATACGATTACGTCAAACGCGGTTCGACGCTCACGCTCTCGGCGATTGGAAAGCTTTACCGCGCGCTGATGGCCGATGAAAAACTTCGAGCGGAGATCGGCTTGTCGCCGGAAGAAGAACAACTGATCGCGATTGACCCCGGCTTCAGCGCGCCTGACGCGAGCGGGCGTTTGGACGCCTTTCTGGATTCGCGCGGCGATTTTCATTTCGTCGAATACAACGCCGATTCGCCCGGCGGGCTGCTTTACGGCGACGCGCTCAGCGAGATTTTCATGGAGATGGAGGTCCTCCGCGAATTCGCCCGCGATTATCCGTTGCGGCGCATCCCGATCAGACCGCGCATTCTGCAAGCGTTGCTTGATTGTTATCTCGAATGGGGCGGGCGCGATCATCCGCGCATCGCCATCGTTGATTGGAATGAGGTCAAAACGCGAACCGAGTTTGAAATCTGCCGCGAATATTTTGAATCAATGGGCTACCCGGCGATCATCGTCGATCCGGACGAGTTGGAATATCGCGGCGGATGGCTGCGCGCGGGAAATTTTCAGATCAACATCGTTTACAAGCGCGTCATCACCGGCGAATTGCTCTCTCGCGGCGGATTGAATCATCCGCTCGTTCGCGCGGCGCGTGACCGCGCGGTGTGCGCCGTCAATTCGTTCCGTGTGCAGATGCTTTACAAGAAAGCTCTGTTTGCGCTACTCGACGATCCGGCGAGCGAACATCTTTTCTCAACCGGCGAGATCGCCGCGTTGCGCCGCCACATTCCCTGGACTCGCGTTTTGCGCGAAGGCTTCACGACATATCGTAAAAGGCGGATTGATCTGGTTGACTTCGTCTTGTCTCATCGTGACAGTCTGGTGCTGAAACCGAACGGCGATTACGGCGGGCGCGGCGTGACGCTGGGCTGGCAGTGCAGCGACGACGACTGGCGGCAAGCGGTTAAAGACGCCCTGGAGGCGCCGTTTGTTGTGCAGGAGCGCGTGGAGATTTTGCAGCAACAGTTCCCAACGCTGGCCGGCGACCGGATTGTCTTTGAAGATCGCTACGTTGACTTCGATCCTTACACGTGGTGTGGCGATGAGATCGAAGGCGCAGGAGTGAGGCTTTCGCCTTCGGCGTTGTTGAATGTGACGGCGGGTGGAGGGTCGGCGACGCCGATGTTGATCATCGAGTGAGCCGTTGGGCAAAAGCTTGACAAGTTTAATCGGCAGGCGAAGAATGCGGGCGATGATCGAACAAATCAAAGAACTGTTGCAAGACTTCCTCGCGCCTCAGATTGAAGCGTTACGCGGTGACATCCAGGCGCTCGACGCCAAGGTCGCTGCCAGCGAGAAGGCGGTCAGCGCGGAAATCGCCGCTGTCAGACAAGCGATTACCGCCAGTGAGCAGAGAGTCGAAGCGAGGATTGTCGCGGTTGAAAAGGTGTTCGCAGCGAGGATGACCGCCCTCGAACAGAAACTCGATGTGGAGATGGCGGCGATCAAAGAGAGCATCAAATCGAGGTCTGATCTGACCAACCAAAGGATTACGAATGTCGAAGACAAACTCGCACAGACGAACGCCCTGATCGAAGCCTTCCGCCGCGAGTTGGCGGCTGAAATCCGGCGCGTGGAAGAGACTCTCTCGGCTGATTTCGTCCGGATGGAGAGCGGTGTGGACACGCGTTTGGCGGCGATCAAGAGCGACCTGGATACGCGGCTGGCGGCGATCAAAAGCGACCTGGATACGCGGCTGGCGGCAATCAAGAGCGACGTGGATACGCGGCTGGCGGCGATGAGTGGAAGTATGGATACGCGCTTGGTGGCGATGGCGGAAAAGCTTGACCTCGTCCGGCGCGAGTTGCTGGCCGAGATCAAAGTCGCCAAGCTCCAGCCGGCGTAGCTCAACAAAGATTCTGAAATGCAAAGGGCGCGAAGAAGAATTCGATCTTCTTCGCGCCCTTTGTCATTTCGCCGATCTGCGGCTTCACCTTCTCACCGGTCTCAGCTTCACCGGAAAATTCAATGCGCTCAACTCAAGTTGGTAGAACGACGCGAAGCCGTTGTAGCGCGCCGCCGCGCCCAACTCCTCTTCGATCCTCAGCAATTGATTGTATTTCGCCACGCGATCCGTGCGCGAAGCCGATCCGGTCTTGATCTGCCCGGCGTTGGTCGCCACGGCCAAGTCGGCGATGAACGTGTCTTCGGTCTCGCCTGAACGATGCGAAATGATCGCGGTGTAATTGTTCGTCCGCGCCATCTCGATGGCGTCCAACGTCTCGGTCAACGTGCCAATCTGATTGACCTTGACCAGGATCGAATTGGCGACGATCTCCTCGATGCCGCGCTCCAGATATTGCGTGTTGGTTACGAACAGGTCGTCTCCGACCAGTTGCACCGTGTCGCCAAGCTCGCCAGTCAACGTCGCCCATCCGTCCCAATCGCTCTCGGCCAGGCCGTCTTCAATGGAGATGATCGGGTACTGCCTCACCCAATTGACCCAGAACTGGACCATCTCTTCCGAACTCAGCCTGCGCCCATCGGATTTCTTGAAGACGTAGTAGCCTTCGTCGAAAAACTCCGACGAGGCGGGATCGAGCGCGATGGCGATCTGTTCGCCTGCCGCGTATCCGGCCGTTTCAATCGCTTCCAGGATCACCTCAATCGCTTCGTCATTCGACTTCAAACTCGGAGCAAATCCGCCTTCGTCGCCGACGGCGGTTGAATATCCGCGTTTCTTCAAAACGCCTTTCAACGTGTGGAAGACTTCGGCGCCCCAGCGCAAAGCTTCGGCGAAAGAAGGAGCTCCGGCAGGGGCGATCATGAACTCCTGAAAATCCACATTGTTGTCGGCGTGCGCTCCGCCGTTGATGATGTTCATCAGCGGGACGGGCAGCGTCCGGGCGTTCGCGCCGCCAACGTAACGATAGAGCGGGACCTCAAGCTCTTCCGCCGCCGCGCGCGCCGTGGCGAGCGAGACAGCCAGAATGGCGTTGGCGCCGAGCTTCGATTTGTTCAGCGTGGCGTCCAGGTCAATCATCGTGTGATCGATCTCCGCCTGATTGAACGCGTCTTTATCAACGATGGCGTTGGCGATGAATTTGTTGACGTGTTCAACGGCTAATTTGACGCCTTTGCCGAGGTAACGGACTTTGTCGCCGTCGCGTAATTCGACCGCCTCGTTCTCGCCGGTCGAAGCGCCCGAAGGCACAGCGGCGCGCCCGATGACTCCGCTGTCGAGCGTGACCTCAGCCTCGACCGTCGGATTGCCGCGCGAATCCAGAATTTCACGGGAATGAACCTTGGTAATGATGCTCATAAAGGATGACTTTCTCCTGCTAAAAAAAGGGTGCGCCCGCGTCCTCGCGGGCAGGCGCGTCATCGAGCCTGCCCGCGAGGACGCGGGCGCACCGCTTTGATTTTCATTCTTCCGGGGCGTCGCATAGCGACTCGAATGACTCCTGCGGAAATGTACAACAAATTGTTAGTTCGCCGGGCCAAGCCTGACCGTCAGCGCTCGGCTGCTGGCGTAACCGGGCGGCGGCGCAGTGATCGTCAGCGAGTAAGCTCCCGCCGCCGTTCCGGGTCTGATCAGCACATTGGCTTGTTCCTGTCCCAAGTAACCACTGTAGCCGTACCAGTGCAACGGCTGCTCTACGCCGTTCAGCCTGAAGCGCGGCACGCTATACTCGACCGAACATTTGTAACTGCCGCGTTCGTCGCACGCAAGCGCCTCGCCGCCGGTCGTGTAGAGGATCAGATAATTCTGCTTACCATTGGTGCTCACGGGACAAGCCGAAGGCGTAGCGTTGCAGTTACTGAAGGTCGTGGCCGCGCCGGTCTCAGCGTTCAAGTGAATACCCTTTGGCACGCTCACTCCAGCGCCATCCACCGAGTAGACGCCGGGGAAAAACGGCGCCCTCGTCGCCAGCTTGGTGAACTCATTGCCGAATCCAACCTTTGGGTGAAAGGTGAAGTTCTCAAATGTGAAGCTATCCGGGTCCGGACAGGCGCCGAAGCGTGATTCATTGCCAATAGCGTTGGGAACGTAAACGGTGAACTGGTTGTACGCCAGCGGGCCACTCCCAACCGTGTGGACGGAGAGAATCGGCACTTTGAGCGATCTGCCCGGCGCGCAGTTGTTCAAGCGGATGAATGCTCCGCCCGGCGTCTCTTCGACCCAATCATTAAAATTGAGAGTCTCGTTCGTTATCGGCGGAGAGATGTAGAAAATCTGCAATGAGCCTCGCGCGACTGCGCCGTTGTACGGCGAGTAGTCCCCCGAAGCCGCGTTAGTAACGAAGACGGTCTGCGCCGATGCGACCAAAGTGAACAGGGTGATAAAGACGAAAGCTAATGCCGTCGTTTTAATGAGTTTCATGATGTCCCACCTCTTTTGAAAACGGGTAATTCGGGGCAAACGATTCTAAAAAATGTACTTCAGGGCAAATTGTATCTGACGCGGGTTGATGAGCGTATCAACCGAACTGCCGAAGCTGGGCGCTTCCAGGACACGAACCGGGATGGCGAAATGAGTGCGGTTCCAGACGTTGAACGCCTCGACACGAAATACCACAAATTGGCCTTGCCGCACAGTAAAATTTTTGACTAGCGCGAAATCTGTCTTCGCCACGCCGCTCGCGCGAAACGTGTTGCGCCCGACTCGCCCATTAGAACCTAGCGCCGCCAGCAAGCTGGTTGGGGCCGTCGTTAATCTCAGCCTCTGCTGGCGGCTGTCAATCTCCGTCAATCCGCTCACAGTGTCAATGCGATCGGTGAAATTTCCGTCAAGATTAACGTCGTAACTCGTGTTGACCGTGAACGGTTGTCCGGTCTGGAAGGTCATGAATGAGGAGAACTGCCACCCGCCGAACAGGAATCCCGAGACGCCCTTGTCATCATTGAACCGATTGAGGAAAGGCAGATTGCCGATGGCGCTCAACGCGAAGCGATGGCGAACGTCGAAGTTGGCGTCGCCCCGTTCGAGGCGCAGCGCGCGGTCGTCCTGCGGCAACACAGAAGCTCCAGCCAGGTCGAAAACGTCCGACACGTCGTCAATCGCGTGCGACCAGGTGTAGGCCGCCGAGAGCTGGTAGCCCTGCGCAAACCGCTTGGTCAACGTCGTCTGTAACGAGTGATAGTTCGACGCCGCCGATGAATCGAAAACCGTGTAGGCGCCGAGCAACGGATTCGGGCGCGAGAGCCTGCCCGTGTTGAGATCGGACAGCGGCGGCAGCGCAATCGCAAAGACCGGATCGAGCAGCACCCCCAACGGATCTATCGGCAACGTCACCGAATTCGCCCCGCCATTCGGCGTGCGAAAGCGCGTCAACTTCACGCCGCGCGCGCCGACGTAGGCGAGGTTGACCAGGAAGTCTTTGAATAGCTCACGCTCGATCTGCAGGTTGTATTGCAGCGTGTAAGGCGAACGCAGCTTTTCGTCCGGCAGCGTGTAAGCGATGCCACCCCCCGACCGTAAGCCGCCCGCAACCGTGGGGTCGAAAAACAGGCCGAGCACCAGCGGCAAAGCCCCAGACGGCGCCTGAAAGGAGTTCAAATTATCGGGATTGATCAATCCCATCTGTGTGATTGCGCCTTGATTGATGAAGTCCAAACGAACGTAACGCGGGTTGAAGATGGCGTAGATTCCCGGCGAAGGGGCGCTGAAGAAGCGGTCACGCGCGTAAGCGAACGTGTTGGCGTCGACGTTGAACGGGAGGAAGGTCGGAAAGACGTTGCGCGATTGGCTCACCACGCTGCCCAGCGTCAGGTCGTGATAAACGCCGAAGCCTCCGCGCACCACTGTCTTCCCCGCCTCGTCACGATTGCCGGCCAACGGGTCCCAGGCGAACCCGAAATGCCCGCCGATGTTGTTGCGGTCGGGGTCGAAGATTCTGTCACGGTCGCCGATCTGATTGCGTAGCGCCCCGATTGTGGCGTTGAACGAATTGAGCAGAGCCTGAGTTGGGAGAAGAACTCTCCCCCCCCTGACGAACGGCGCGGCGAGGACCACGTTTGGATCCGCCGCCGGAAGCTGTGGAAGCCCGAAGGTGTTCTCAATCCGGTCGTTGACCTCCCGCGGCACGGTGTTGACTTCGTAACGCGCGCCGTAATCGAGCGTCAGCCCGCGGCGCGCGCGCCAGTTGTCGTTGGCGAAAAAGTTGAATTGCCAGAACCGCAACCCAATCGTCGAATCGGGCGTGCCGATGGCCAGCGATTGAAAGATGCCTGTCGGAATACCCAGGCTGGCCAGGTCGGAGCCGCTGAAGAACCCCGGCGTCGGGCCGATCCGGCTGATATTCGGGATTGGCGCCTGCTGAAAAAGCTGCGACAGATCAGGCGATCCGCCGAAGACCACCTGCGGGCGGAAATTGCGATTGAGCACGCTGTTGAGCTGCGTCCGGCGAATGTCGAAGCCGAATTTGTTCGCATGCTCGGCGCTGAACAGGGTGAAGGTGTCAGCGACTTGAATCGTGTTATTCGCCCGTGATTGCGGGAAGAGGTAAACGTCCAATCCAACCGGGCTGAAAGGATGAACTGTCAATTGGCCGACCGTCGCCAGTTGCTCTTCAGTGACTGCCCCGAAGGGCCGGTAATCAACGAAATTCAAGGGGAAGGCCGGCGTACTAAAATTACCAACTGCCGGCGCGTTGAGCAGGAACTTCTCGTTCGGCAGCAGTTTCGATGGCCTCAGGTAAGGGTCGCGGTTCTCAGCGAACGTCAAGGCGGTGCGACCATAGCTAGCGCGAATCTGGTTGGCCTTTGATGGCGAAAGCTGGCTGTTCAAAAACAACGACAGATTTTGCGTCCTCACATTCGGAATCACGCCCGAAAAGATCGCGCCGCCGACCGCCGGGATTTGTCTCTCGTCGTCGGTGAAGTTGTACCGCGCGGTGAAAGCGTGGGTCACTTCCGGGCCAAAGAGCTTGAAATTGTGATCAAGCTTGAGCGAGTAGATGGTCCCGTGCGCATCGGCGGGCAGCACTTGCGTGAACGTATTGGCGCCATAAGGCCCGACCGGATGGTTCGGGAACGGGTAGAGCGAAAATACCGCATCGCCCGCGACTGAGGTCGGAATGAAAAACTGCTTTTGCCCGGCGCGGTCCTCTACGGGGAAGCCGGTGGCGCCGAAATTCAAGAAGCCGCGCTGAGCGATTGTGGGCACGGCAAAATGCGTTTCCTGCCGCGCCTTGACGTCCTGCCGCTCGAACGATCCGAAGAAGAAAGTCTTGTCGCGGAAGACCGGGAACCCGATTACCCCACCGCCTTGATTCCGCTGGAACTGGTCTTTGCCTTGCGACAGGTTGGGTAGAACGATAGGCACAGGCTGTTCGAAGCCGCTGTTCCTGAGGGTGACCGGTAAGACGCGGGTAGTATTCGGCTGGCCATTGATGAACCGATCAATCGCCACTGCAGTCAGCGGAAAACTCTTCACCTTGTCATCGGAATAATCGAAGAAGTTGCGCGCGTTGAGCGCCGAGTGATTGAAAAAATCGTACAGTTGGCCGTGAACCTGATTCGTGCCCGATTTCGACACGGCGTTGACCTGCGATCCGGCGCTGCGCCCGTGTTCGGAATCCCACATGTGCGTGACGATCTGAATCTCCTTGATGCTCTCGATGCTCTGCGGCGTTAAGGCGACGAAGCCCTGCCGCCGCACGCCCACGTCTTCGTCGTTGTTGTCCGAACCATCAACCGTGAAGTTGTTCGAGCGGGCGCGCTGGCCGTTGACCGAAAACTGGCCCGCCGTGCCAATGCCTGCGCCGATGCCGGGGCCAGCCACGCCTTTGACCTGCGGTGGAGGCGCGACGCCGGCAGCGAGCTGCGCCAGATCGTCGAAGCTGCGCGAGCCGGCCAGCGGCAGCAGCCCGACTATCTGCTCATCAGAGTTCGAGCGCCGCGTCGCGTCAATCTGATTGGTCAACTGGCCGGTCTCTTCCCGCTGCGCGACCGGAGCGGGCGCCGGAGTCGGAGTCGGCGTTGGCTGGGTCTGGGCGATGGCCGGGGGCGTCACAACCGGCCCAAGGATGATGGGAGGCACAGTCAGGAGAGTTTTGTTGAGCTGAACCTTGAGCGGCTCGTTGGTCCGCTGTTTGACTTCGAAGCCCTCTTTCACCGCCACAATCCGGTAGAGTCCCAGCGGCAAAAGGGAGATTCTGTAATACCCTTGCGTGTTGGTCCTGGTCGAACGTTGATTGCCAGTCTCTTGGTTGATGACGCGGATGGTTACGTCCGGGAGCGGCAATCCGCCGGGATCGTAGACGTAACCCTCCACTGTCCCGGTGATGGTGTCGGGCGTTCGGTTGATCGCTCTACCCGCAAACGCCGATGAATGCGCCGGCAAAATCAATTGCGAAAAAACCAGCAGGAAATTTAAGAGTAAGATGACAGACTTTGACCTCTGTGACATAACTACAGGCACCTCTGAACTCTGTGAAAATCGAGATTCAATGATTGATCTTCCGTCGGGGGTCGGCGTCAGTGAAGATAATAGCCAACGAAGTAGCGAAGCTAGTGATGAATGTTAAAGTGAATCGTCAAATGCGGCTCTAATCGAGTGAAACTCAATCAAAGCGATGATTTGGGTTTAAATATAGCCGCTATCTTAGCGAGCTTGCCCGCATTGTCAACCTTGAGCAAAGCCGCCTGCGAGGTCATCGAAGGACTTGATATGCCAGCGCCACTGGAAAAAGCCACCACGCTCATTCGCGAGTCGCGCCGCATCGTCGCCTTCTCCGGCGCTGGCATCAGCACCGAAGCCGGCATCCCTGACTTCCGCTCCAAAGGCGGATTGTGGGAGGACGAAGAGTTGATGGCGCTGATGTCGTCATCGGGATTTCGCCACGATCCTGCGGCCTTCTACCAAGCTTCGTTGCAAATGCTGCCCAACATTCATCGGGCCAAACCGACAGCGGCTCATCGCCTGCTGGCCGAACTCGAAGCCCGGGGCCAACTTACCGCCGTCATCACTCAAAACATTGATGGATTGCATCAAGCTGCCGGTTCGCAAACCGTCTATGAAATCCACGGCAATTTCCGAACCGGCCATTGCGTTAATTGCCGCGCAGCTTACAAGATGTCGGATTTCTATCGTCAGATTGAGTTAGGCGAGATTAAGTTGCCTGCCTGCATAAAATGCCAGTCCCCGGTCAAACCCGACGTGGCGCTGTTCGGGGACTTATTGCCGTTCGACGTGTGGGATCGCGCGGTCGAAGCCACGCAAAGATGCGACCTGATGCTGGCGCTCGGCTCGTCGCTGATCGTTTATCCGGCGGCGGAATTGCCGAAGACCGCGATCTCCCACGGCGCGAAGCTGATCATCGTCAACCGCGAACCGACCGATTATGATGCGATGGCCAGCGTCGTGATCAGAGGTCAGCTCGGCGATTTCGCGCGCGCGGTGATGGATTCGCTTTGAACTCGTGGGACAAGATGCCATCTTGTCCCACACCAAAACAGGAGGAAACAGATATGAATTGTCCGAAATGTGGAACGAATCTTCCGAATGACGCCAGGTTTTGCAGCGTCTGCGGGTCAAACCTGAGCGCGATGCCCGGCGTGGCGCCGCTTCCCGGCGCCGGTTACGGCAGCGCGCCAGGCGGCATCAGAATTGACACCGACGGGCGCGGCAGCGGGCGCGGTTACAGCTTCGAGATTCTCTATCAGGGCGCTTTCGCGCTCGCCGTCGTGAAATTGCAAGCCGAACAGTCAATCCAGGCCGAAGCCGGCGCGATGGTTTCAATGTCCGGCAACATTGATTTGCAGTCGCAGATGAAAGGCGGATTGATGGGCGCGTTGAAGCGCGCGGTCGGCGGCGAAACGGCCTTCGTTTCGACCTTCACGGCGCGCGGCGGCCCCGGCGAAGTGACTTTCGCTCCGGGCGCTCCCGGCGATGTCGCCGCCATCGAGATGAACAACCAGATATTCAAAGTTCAATCCAGCTCCTACCTCGCCGGCGACACCAGCCTGACGACCGACACGACCTGGGGCGGATCGAGATCGTTCTTCGGCGGCGAAGGTCTGTTCGTGTTGCAGGTGCAGGGATCGGGCCTGCTGCTCGTCTCGTCGTTCGGCGCGATCCATCGCAAGAAGTTGAATTACGGCGAGCGGTAC
>Ga0187893_10008397_pt1 | contig 16295 bp, 12 predicted proteins | sample MA1701074metaG_FD_139574 | JGI IMG/M metagenome (GOLD analysis project Ga0187893, IMG submission 139574) | White microbial mat communities from a basaltic lava cave in the Kipuka Kanohina Cave System on the Island of Hawaii, USA - MA170107-4 metaG ...
GTCCAATAGGTGCGGTCGAGGGAGCGATAACCGACAGCTTCGGCCACGTGGGCGCTCCGAATTTCCTCGGAACCTTCCAGGTCTGCAATGGTGCGGCTGACTTTGAGGATTCGGTCGTAAGCCCGCGCCGATAAACCCAATCTCGTCATCGCTCCTTCGAGCATCAGCTCACTGTTGCTGTCGATGCGGCAGTAACGCCGGATCATCCGCGGCGTCATCGCTGCATTGGAGAATATCTTTTCCGGGTCCAGCCGTTTTCGCTGTCGCTCCCGCGCTTGAATCACCCGCTCCCGAATCGCCGTCGAGCTTTCCGATTCCGGCCCTAGGTCGCCCGTCAACTCGCGAAACTTCACCGCCGGGACGTCTACATGGATATCGATGCGATCGAGCAGCGGCCCGGAGATCCGGCCAACATAACGCTGAATCAGTAAAGGACTGCAGCGGCATTCGCGGGTCGGATCGTTCCAAAAGCCGCAGGGGCAAGGATTCATGGCCGCAGCCAACATGAATGAGGCCGGAAAAGTAAGCGACATCGAGGCTCGGCTGATCGTCACCTTCTGGTCTTCGAGCGGCTGGCGCAGTACTTCCAAAACAGTGCGATCAAATTCCGGCAGCTCATCGAGAAACAACACCCCCTGATGAGCCAAAGACACTTCGCCGGGGCGTGGGACGGCGCCGCCGCCAATTAATCCCGCGTCGCTGATGGTATGGTGCGGAGAGCGAAAGGGCCGTTCGGCCACCAATCCACTGCGGCCTGTCATTCCAGCCACAGAATGAATCTTCGTCAGCTCGAGAGCCGCTTCGAACTCCAACGGCGGGAGTATCGTGGGCAGGCGCTTGGCGAGCATCGTCTTGCCGGAACCCGGAGGGCCAATCAATAGGATGTTGTGTGAGCCGGCGCTGGCGACTTCCAGCGCTCGTTTGGCGGAAAGCTGCCCGCGTACCTCTCGAAAATCAACGTTATAGTGATCTGACCGCACCAGAACCTCAGCCGCATCTATTTTCAGCGGCTTCGGCGGCTCCGAAGAGCGCAGTGCCGCCACCAATTCAATGGCGCTGCGCAGATCTGCAACCGGATAGACGTTCACCCCGGAAACCACCGCTGCCTCCTTCGCATTCTCGTCTGGGAGAATCAGGTTCTGGATCAGAGCATCTCGCGCCAGGATCGCAATCGATAACGCGCCCTTGATTGGCCTCACTCGACCATCGAGCGAGAGCTCGCCGACACAGAGCGAATCAATCAAATTGTTTTGCTCGGACAGATCTCCATTAGCGCCGAGGATGCCCAGCGCGATGGGCAAATCGAAGCTGGCGCCCTCCTTCCGGACGTCGGCCGGAGCGAGGTTAATCGTCACCTTTTCGAAGGGAAAGAAAAATGAGCAGTTGGAGATGGCGGCGCGAATCCGCTCGCGCGACTCGCGGACCGCGGCATCGGGCAAGCCAACGATGGTAACGGATGACGGATTATCCGATTCTCCGCGTACCGGCGTTAGATCGACTTCGATGTCAACCAGGTCTGCATCAATACCATAAACGGCGGCTGAGAGTGTGCGAAAGAGCATGTGAGGACTTCCTTTGAGAATAGTTGAGATGTGAAGAACCTAGTGGCCCGATGAGGATCCACCTTAAAAAATCTTGAGCGCGCCTGTCAAAAAAGCGCGCTCACTAAACTTATGACACGCAACCGAAGACTGACGCGTTATTTATCGTCGCCGTGAGGGTGCGGCGCCTGCCGATGTCGGCAGCTTGATTTCCTGTCCCGCCCGCAGCTCAGCTTCCGCGGCAACACCGTTCAGCCGCGCAATCTCATTCGCATCAAGACTGCGCGCTGCCGCAATCTTAGAGATCGTGTCGCCTTTGCGGGCCTTAATCCTGGTCAATGCTGAGGCTGTGGCTTGCGTGTCGCCTGGTTTTGCCCGCCGCCAACTGGTCAAGCGAACGGTGCTGTTTGGCACGATTAACTTTGTTGTCGATTTCAAATCCACGCCGCTATTCATCGACTGCAACTGGGCGACGCTGACACCGGTGCGACTGGCCACGTTTTGCAAGTCTTCACCCGGCGCAACCGAAATCACGCGCGCCGTCTCGCGTCTGTCTCCCGGGATGCGTTGCAGAATGGCTACGAACTGCTTGGCTTTCCCAGCCGGCACGCGCACATTGTAAGCCTCGCCGCGCGGCGTCACATCCCGTCTTAACTCGGGATTGATGGCGCGGATGTGGTCGACGCTGGTATCGGTCGCTTCAGCTACCAATTGAAGGCTGGTGGCGGTGGTAACTTGAACGACATCGTAAGTCAGGGGAGAATCCGGACGGATACCCTTAAACCCGTACTTCTCGGGATTCTTGGCAATCAGGATGACCGCCAGGATGTTCGGAACGTAATTGCGAGTTTCCTGCGCGATGAAGGGATAGATAGCCCAAAAATTCGCGGTGCCCGCGCGCGCGATTGCCCGGTCGATGTTACCGGCACCAGTATTGTAAGCCGCCATCGCCAGCTCCCAATCGCCCCGATAGCGATTGGCGAGGTCTTTCAAGTGCCTGGCCGAGGCGCGCGTGGCTTGTTCGAAACTGTTGCGCTCGTCAATCCAGGCATTCTGTCGCAAGCCATATGCGCGACCAGTGCTGGGAATGAATTGCCACAAGCCGGAGGCCGATGCCCATGACATAGCCTTTGGCTTCCATGCGCTCTCGACCTGGCCCAACCAGGTGACGTCAATCGGAACGCCCTCTTTCGCAAAGATCTGTCGTGCCAGCTTCATGTATTGGCCTGAGCGTCGCAACCCTGATTCCATCGTCGGGCGGCCACGACCCTGGTAATAATTAATGTACTGTTGGACCAAAGGATGAATCGTGAATGCGAAGTTGACGTTCTGCTTTGCTTGCTCGAGGGCCAGGACGTCAGCGTCCGAGACATTCTTTTCGTCAGGCGTGAGCACGAGCTTGCTGAGCTCATCGAGCGGCGATGGCTCAAACCGTTGCTCAAGAAATCCAATCTGAGGTGGCTGCGTCTTTTGCGGACTGGCAATCGGCGTCTGAGTGTTCTGCGCTGTGTTCTGCGCCACTAACTCCATCGTGTTTGCTTGTATAGGGCGTTGACCTAGCGGAACCTCCTCGCGATAAATACGCTCAACCAATTCGAGATAGTATGTTTGCAGTCGCTGACTGGCGCGCACATCCAGACCCGATTCAAGAACCGAATCTACTGCGCGGTCGAATTCATCACGCGCCTGCTCTCGCTTGTTGTCTTCAAGATTCAGTTTACCCTTACGGAAATGATCTTCCGCTCTGGCAATGATCTGGGAAACCCTGGGGTCGGTCTTTTCAACTTCGGTTTGAATCTTACGAGCGGATGAACCGGCTGGTATCTGTCCAAAAATGCTGAACCCGGGAACGACGAGTGTCGCAAACAAGGCCAAGCGCGCTATCAAACGAGGGAAGCTAGTCAAAGTCAATTGTCCTTCTCCTTCACTGGGTGTAGTGCGCATTCCCAGCGACTTTGGGATCGTCGCCTTGCGGCATTCATCGCAATTTTGCGAGGTAATTAAAGGCTCCTTAAAATTGGTCACCACTGAGCTCATGCGAAAGCGGAGCCAAAAATCAACCCGGAGGTTATCACACGGTTTTCCGGGGTGTCAAACAATTGCTACATTCAAGAGAAACTGCGAAACAGTGAAATTTTCCACCACAAACCGCGAGTCAGAGATGCTTCTCTATCGCCGGAGGTTGTGTCCCGAAAATCAATCTGCTGTCCTTATTTTGCCTAAGACGCGCCTCTTTCGCCCAATTCGCGCCTTCGGCCATTTAACGGCCAAGGGTGCAGCCCGGTTCCTTTAAGTAAGTCCTCAGGTTTCAACTACTCACAAAATCCCGCTGTTCGTTGGGCGGGGTGCCGATCTGTATGTCACTAATGATCTACGCCCGCCGGGGCTTCGGTCCGTTGAAAAAATTCTTGGCGTAACACCGCTGATTACTGGTCGATTACAACAAACGACAGGATTAAATCAGTACACTTGGTTTTGTTGCTTTTGCGCAACAATTGCGGCTGGTTAGGCTGATTCTAAGCAACCAGTCCTAATAGCCATGGCCTCACATCTCGTCTGGAACAGCACTTGCGGAATTTTCCGCGGAGAAATCCCCAACCTTCTACTCTCTTCGGTTGGGCCATCGATTAAGAAGGCTTGAACATTTGGCTGAGCACAAAAAGGGAGGGAAGACGGTTTTGCCCATTAGGTAACCGCGATTAACAAATGTCTACAGCAATCAGAAAAGATTCTTTGGAAACTGAGCGTTCAGATGGCGCCGTGCTAGTGGCCGATCAACCATTTTTGGCTTCCGAGACCAACGTCACGGAAGACTCATTCATCAATCGCGAACTCAGCTTATTGGAATTCCATCGGCGCGTGCTGGAAGAAGCGCTTGATGAAAGCAATCCACTTCTCGAGCGCCTTAAGTTTCTTTCGATTTTTGCTTCAAACGTTGATGAGTTTTTCATGATCCGCGTCTCGGGCCTCAAAGAGGAGATCGAGCAGAACGTAACTGAGTTGTCCCCGGACGGAATGACACCGGGTGAGCAGCTGGCCCAGATCAGACAACGCCTGCTTCCAATGATCGATGAACAAATGAGATGCCTGCGAATGGACATCCTTCCCCAATTGAGGGCCGAGGGAATTGACATCGCCTCGTATGAATCGCTCACGCGTCACGAGAGACGCGAGCTGAAAAACTATTTCGTCGAAAAGGTGTACCCGGTTTTGACACCAATGGCAGTCGATCCTACGCATCCGTTCCCATATATCTCGCCGCTCAGCTTAAATCTGGGACTGGTTGTGCAGGCCCCCGACGAACCTTCACCGGCAGACCCGCCAAAGTTTAAGAATGAACCGCGATTTGTCCGGATTAAGGTACCTTCAGTACTTCCCCGTTTGATTCGTGTCAGAGACAAAGAAAATAAGTTTGTGTTGGTTGACGACTTGATTCGCGCCAATTTGAATTTGTTATTTCCCGGCATGGATACGGGAGAATGTTTTGAATTTCGCGTAACTCGTGACGCCGACATTGAAATTCGCGAAGAGGAGGCAGAAGACCTGCTTCGCGTGTTACAGCAAGAACTCCGCAGGCGGCGTTTCGGCGCTCCAGTGCGACTCGAAGTCTCATCGGCCATGCCGGAAGTCCTGATTGGCTACCTCACTGAGTCTCTCGGTTTATCGCCCGACGATGTCTACATAGTTGAAGGGCCCTTAAGCGTCCAGGATTTCATGTCGCTCTACGACTTCGATCGGCCTGATCTGAAGGACGAACCCTTCGAGCCAGTGGTACGCAAAACAGCGAACGGAAAATCTATATTCGAAGCAATCAAGGAAAGCGATTTATTGGTTCACCACCCTTATGATTCCTATGACTGCGTAACAGACTTCATAAATAAGGCGGTAGATGACCCTGACGTATTGGCCATCAAGATGTGCCTCTACCGCACGGGCCCCAACTCTCCCATTCCGCCGGCGTTGATACGGGCCAGCGAAAAAGGAAAACAAGTCACGGCGCTAATCGAACTGAAGGCTCGTTTCGACGAAGAACACAATATCGAGTGGGCCCGAAAACTAGATGAGGCGGGGGTTCACGTAGTCTACGGCATCATTGGTTTGAAAACGCACGGGAAACTCACGCTCGTCGTACGGCGCGAAGAAGATTCCCTTAGGCGATACATGCACATAGCCTCGGGCAACTACAATCCAACCACTTCATGCACCTATACGGACCTTGGCCTCTTCACTGCAGATGAGCAAATTGGCGCTGACGCGACCGAACTATTTAACTATTTGACCGGATGTTCCCGGCAAACGGATTATCGACAGATCCTGGTAGCCCCAGTCAACATGCGTTACAAATTAGAAGCACTCATCGACCGCGAGATCGAACATCAAAGGGCCGGGCGCGAAGCCAGGATCACGTTTAAAATCAATCGCCTCGCCGATAAACAGATGATCGCCAAACTCTATGAAGCGTCGCGCGCAGGCGTGCGGATCGAGCTGATTGTCCGCGGCATTTGCATGCTGCGTCCGGGAGTTCCGGGCCTCTCAGAGACGATCACGGTGAGAAGCATCGTTGGACGTTTCCTCGAGCACAGCCGGGTTTTCTACTTCGCTAACGCCGGTAAGGAGGAGCTCTATCTCGGCAGCGCTGACTTGATGTCAAGAAATCTAAAGCATCGCATCGAAGTTCTGGCGCCCGTCCGCGATTCAGCTTTGAAAAGCTACTTAAAAGACGTGATCTTGTCAGCCTACCTGCGAGATAACGTAAAGGCGAGAGAACTGCGCTCAGATGGAACCTATGTCGGCATCAACCGGCCGGAGAATGAGGAGAAATTTAACAGTCAGGAGTTCTTCATTGGCCGCACCGACGACAATCCAGCCTGGGGGTATAGGAACGGTAAGAGTCAGTGATGCCAAATCCAGATGCTAAACGAAAAAAAGAAACGATAACCCTGGTCGTGGTCTTCCTTGGAGTTCTCCTGATCAGCGCTTTCGCGGTGTATTTCCTGGCGGGAAGGTCAGTTCAGCGTGATGCTCCACGAGAAACAGTAACACAGGCGAACACCCAACCGGCGCCTGATACTCGCGCCGCTGAACGCCAGCCATCGCCGCCACGTTCGTCCGGTGAGGCGTTGATGGAGGATGTCTTCGGAGTGGAGCCGAGCCGTGGACAAGCTCGGCAAGAAAGCTGGGGAGAAGTTATTGGAGGGCTCACGCTTAGGCTGTCGCTGGCGGCTCTGTTGGGCGCCGTATTGGCATTCCGTCCTCGCCGGCGTGTTGTGGCTTTAAAGCGGAATCCATACGTTGCCCAAACACAAATATTGCTTGCCGTGGTTGCCTCAGCATTGATGATTATCGTTGGGGACAATGCCGCGCGCGCTTTTGGGATCTTCGCCGCAGTATCGCTGGTTCGTTTTCGCACCAATATACGCGATCCAAAGGAAATCACTGTCCTGCTGATCAGCTTGGCAATTGGATTGGGTACTGGCGTGGGTCGCTGGGATCTCGCTGTGATCCTGACGGTATTTTCTCTGATCGCACTATGGATTCTGGAGTCTCGCGAGCCGGAACAGGTGTTCCGGGCACTGAATCTGAAAATCACTACGCGCAATGTAGACGGAACACAAAGGGCCATCCGGGAGGTGCTAAAGCGGCATGGCTTCGATGCGGAGCTTCGAGCTATCAGCGGACCGCCGGAAGAGGGCAAGCCGGGCAGTATTATCTATTCAATCGACGTTAGTCCGAAGGTAAGTACCGACGAATTGAGCGAGGAGATACTCTCACTTGATTCACCGAGTATTGAGAGCATCGAATGGGAGCAGAAGAAGAGTTTCTCGTACATGTACCAATGACATGTGCCCCAACGAAATGACTAGTGTTGAGAGACACTACACGAGTTCAGAGTTTCGAGTTCAGAGTTCAAGCTTTAGCTTGCCGAAACTAAAAGAAAGACAACCTGAGGTTGAACTCTAAACTTCTTGATCGGCAATAAACACAAAGACCGCCTTCAAAAAGCGGTCTTTAACTTTTAGAGGTTGATGCAGTGGGTTATTGGAGCGCCGCCGCCGGAGAAGTCTGTTTAGCCTGCATCTCGCTCCAGTAGTCTTTAACACACTGGTCGTCTCAACTCACTGGGCCGTTCGTGCTGATGCGGCTTGCGGCATGCGCTGAGGACGCGCCCCTGAGGTCACGGCCGGAACAGTTTTCTCTTTCAATGCTTCGCGAAACACTTGCCTCATATTGTCCACGAAAACAAAACGAATGTCTTTGAATGGCTCTTTCGGGACTTCTTCTAAATCGCGCCGGTTTTGCTGCGGCAGAATGATCGTAGATACGCGTGCTCGACGCGCGGCCAAAACCTTTTCCTTGATTCCTCCAACGGGCAGAACATTGCCTCGCAGCGTAATCTCGCCCGTCATTGCCACGCTCTTAAGGACTTGGCGTTGCGATAGCGCAGACACCATCGCAGTGGCCAAGGTGATTCCCGCCGAAGGACCATCTTTCGGAATCGCGCCTTCGGGAATGTGAATGTGCAAATCGTAATTGGCAAAGTCTTCTTCATTGATCTCGAGATCCTTCGCTCGCGATTTTGCATAGGAGAAAGCAGCCTGCGCTGATTCGCGCATCACTTCCCCTAACTGTCCGGTAAGCACGAGATTGCCTTTGCCTTTCATACGAAGAGCTTCGATAAAGAGCACGTCGCCGCCGACCGCCGTCCACGCCAAACCGGTCGCGACACCTACTTGATCTTTTTTGAGTACTTCTTCCGGAGTGATTTTCGGCACACCCAGAAACTCGTGTAAGTTTTTAAGCGAAATTCTCACCGCCCCCTTGTGTCCCTCAGCAATCCGCCGCGCAACTTTGCGGCAAATTCTGCCGATCTCTCGCTCCAACTGACGCAACCCGGCTTCCTGAGTGTATTGTTGGATTATTGCAGCGAGCGCAGTTCTCGAAACATGCAGGTAGTGTGAGGTAACACCGTTCTCTTCCATTTGCTTGGGAAGCAGATGGCGCAGCGCGATCTCGAGCTTCTCTTCTTCCGTATAACCTGCCAGACGGATGACTTCCATTCGATCCTTCAGGGCCGGCTGAATTGTATCCAGCACGTTTGCGGTGGTCATGAAAATTACGTTCGACAAATCAAACGTAACGCCAAGGTAGTTGTCGCGGAAGCTGTTGTTCTGTTCTGGATCGAGCACCTCTAGTAAGGCTGACGACGGGTCCCCACGAAAATCCGCGCCGACCTTATCGATCTCGTCAAGCATGATGAGCGGGTTGTTGGTGCCTGCCTGCTGGATCGCTTGGATCACGCGTCCGGGCATTGCACCGACATAGGTTCTGCGATGCCCGCGAATTTCAGCCTCGTCATGCACACCGCCCAGTGATAAGCGTACAAACTTTCGCTCCAAAGCTCTGGCTACAGAGCGTCCGAGCGAAGTCTTCCCGACCCCCGGGGGCCCAACCAAACAAAGAATGGGACCCTTAGGCTTCTCTTTGAGCTTCCGAACAGCTAACGCCTCGACGATGCGATCCTTGACCTTTTCCAAGCCATAATGATCTTCATTCAGAATGGTCTCCGCTTTCTTTAGATCCAGGTTATCAGTGGATGATTTAGACCATGGAAGGTCGGTCATGATCTCCATCCAGTTTCTCAGGGTGGCAGTCTCGGCGGCATCAGGGTGCATTCGTTCCAATTTCTTAAGCTGACGCAGAGCTTCCTCTTCGGCTGGTTTCGGCATACCCGAGGCTTCAATCTTCTCCCTGAATTGGGCAATCTCTTCCGCCAACTCATTGCCCTCGCCTAGCTCGGTTTGAATGGCTTTCATCTGCTGACGCAGATAAAACTCCCGTTGCGAACGATCTATATCGGCCCGGGCCTGAGTGTTTATCTCTTGCTGGACGGTGAGCACCTCGATTTCCTTGTTGAGCAGCTCGTTAACGCGTCGTAGTCGGGCGGTGGTGTCCGCGATGTCGAGCACAGATTGAGCATCTTCTACTTTTAGCTCTAAATTGGAAGCTGACAAATCGGCGAGCCGTCCGGCATCATCCAGATTGGCAATTATCGCCATTACCTCAGGAGAAATGTTTTTTCCGAGATTGATGGCCTTTTCCATCGATGCCCGAACGTTTCTAATCAGCGCTTCCACCTCGAGCGAGCGTTCGGGGGGAAGTATTTCCTGCATCACATGAATTCGTGATCGAATGTATTGACCGCTTGTATCAATGGATTCGATTTCAGAACGCGCCAGGCCCTGCACCAGTATTCGGATGCGACCATCAGGCAGCTTCAGCATCCGCATGATCACGGCCGCGGTACCCACCCGATAAAGATCTTCAGCGCTGGGCTCCTCCTTGTCGAGGTCCTTTTGCGAGGCCAGAAGGATCATTCGATTCTCGCCCAGGGCTTCGTCAACTGCTCGAATGGACTTCTCCCGCGAGACGAACAGCGGGACGATCATGAAAGGATAAATAACGATATCGCGAAGCGGCAGGACCGGCAGTTCGCTGGGAATCTGCAGTTGCTGATCGCTGTCGGTGACGCCTAGTTCCTCGGTAATGTCAGCTTCTTTGACGATGGCCATAGACTGATTCTACTTGATCCGCTCCCAAAGTTTCGATTGCCCTGAAATGCCCTTCACCCTTCAGACGTCTCCTTAACGTTAATTCTGAATTCCGCGCCGCGACGATCCTCGACCTTGGGAATGCGAAGGAGCAGGATCCCCTTCGACAGTTGGGCCGTGGTCTCTCGCACATTGACCGTCCAACGAAGTGGTACGATGCGGCTGAACTTGCCGTAGCTTCGTTCGGAACAAAAATGTGAGATGATCCGATTACGAGGAGCCCGCCTTTTTTTCTCGCCCCAGATTCGTAATTGGGTGTTGGTCAGACCGATGTGAATCTGATCAGCCTTTACACCGGGAAGCTCAGCCCTAACATAGATGGCATCATTTGCTTCACAAAGATCGACGGGAGGAGCCCAGGCGCCGGAAGCCAGAGGATCCTCGGCAATGATGGCCTCCTGTAAAGCCGCAAACAACCGTCCGACACGGTCTCGCAGTCGCTGCAATTCAAGGCGTTCGAGTCCGGTTGTGCGAATGGGCTTGAGCATTCAGGCGGCGTGATAGTTCATTTAGTATCGTGGGCGACTCCCAAGATTGGATCAGGCCCTCCTGGCTCCGGAACTCGCGCGAGTGCGCACCAATTGCTTAAGCTCAGTCATGAATTCCGAAACATCTTCAAACTCCAGATAGACTGAGGCAAAGCGAACGTAAGCAACTTTGTCGAGATCTTTCAAGCGGCGCATGATCATTTCACCTAACTTACTTGTAGGCCGCTCGCGCTCGGAAGACTCCTGCACATACTTCTCGATCGCATTTACAATCGCGTCGAGTTTGGACGATGGAACCGGTCGCTTTTCACAAGCGCGCAGTAATCCGGCCATCACTTTGTTACGATCAAACGTCTCGCGCCGGCCGTCCTTTTTGACAACCATGTACGGTATTTCGTCGATGCGTTCATAGGAGGTGAATCTGCGCTCGCATTTCAAGCACTCTCGCCGGCGCCGAATTGCCTCACCTTCGCGGGATTCGCGCGAGTCAACCACTTTGTCTTCGAGATGACCGCAGAATGGACACTTCATGTCTCTTGGACCCCCTTTAGGGAGCGATAGAATTTGCAAATCTTTGAGCGATTCAGAGATCAATCGCTCGTTACTACGGTCTGGAGCTCCTGCTCAATGAGCATCTCGTCCGAGACTATGCTTTCATCTTCAACCGCATGTTCGACCGCCTCAGGAGACGCCTGCGATCTTAGGCGTCTCAGATTGACGTCGCCTCGTATGAAGTAGAAAAAGCCGAAGACGACGGCCGGTCCAAAGTCAACTATGTGTATCACGATGGAAACGGCGGCGGCGGTTTCGCGGGCGACACCCATGAAAATAAGGCTCGCCGCTGTGGCTGCGTGAAAGGCGCCCGCCGCGCCGCCGGGTGTTGGAACAAGAGAGCCCACGAGCGACCAGCCGAGCACGAAAATTGTCTCGCTCATTCCAAACGGAAGACCGAAGGCGCGGAGTACCATTAGATTGGCCACGGCGATGGCGCCCCACACGGCCAGGGTCCAACCTATGGTGACGGCCAATTCACGCGCATCAACCAACACTCTCAGAGCTCTTGCAAGCTGTTCGAGAATACTGACAACTGCTCGGCTGAGACGGGTGGGTACAAAACTCCAGCGATGCAGCAACCCATCCAGCCAGTTGATAGCGCTTTTTGATCTTCTTCGAAACCAGGTAAGGCCCACAACAGCCACTATGACCAAGGCCAGCAGGACGATTCCTGCCGCCCTCACCTGTGAGAGTTCCGTGCCTGTATTGCCTGGGGGCTTGAACCAAATCAGGTTGACCGCAAACAGGACGGTGACGGCCATCAAATCGTAGATTCTCTCCACCATGATGGTGACAAACGAGGCGCTGGCGCGAACCTCTGGGTCACGCATTGGCAGGATCACCGGACGCACCACCTCGCCGATGCGCCCCAGCAGAAAAACGGCGCCGAATCCAACTGTTGTGGCCGCAAAGAGGTGCTTTAGCTTTGTTGGGCCGAGCGGAGCCAGGAGTGCTCCCCAACGGAAAGCTCGAAAAACGTAAGCAACGCAAATTACGAGGATCGCCAACCCGAGCAAATATCTATTTGACCTCTCCATTGCCCGACTGACTTCTCCCCAGTCAAGCTTGCGCCCAAACCACCAGAGAATTGCTACTGCGAGAATACAAAGTGCGCCAAACTCAAAATATTTACGCGGTGATTTCAAGTTAAATTGAATACTCCGGCCAAAGGGTGATAAAACTTGACTTCGTAGGAAAGCAAACCACAAGATATTGGGTCGCCGAACGAGGCTACTACAGTTTACCTTAGCGCGGCAAGAATCGATCCGGCATGGCCGCCATCGTCATCAACGAGTCTGAGGAAGCCTCCAAACAGTTTGTTGTTCAGGTTTCTTCCAATTGGCCAATGCCCCGGAACTTTCCCAGGTAAGGTATCGTAACCGCTCTCGGCTACGCAGTTGCCATTTTGCCGAGAGAATCTTGGCGGGCCCGCAAAAGTTTGAGTCGGAGAGAGCATCGAGTGGGGGCTGCAAGAACGTTGGCTGCCAGCGAAGGAGCCGAACTGGTTCGCAGATGTCGCGCGGGAGACGGTGCGGCATGGGAGGAGATTGTTCAGACTTACTCTCGCCGCATTTACAATCTTGCGTACCGCTTCACGTCGCGCGCTGACGCCGCCGAAGATCTCACGCAGGAGGTTTTTGTTCGCGTGTATCGCTCTTTGAATCAGTACGATTCGAAACAGGGTGACTTGCAAAACTGGCTCATGAGGCTGGCGCGTAATCTGATCATAGATGATTACCGGAAGCGACAAAGGACGCCCCACGACAGTCATGCTGACGATCTGGCTGATCATACTTACCATCTCCACACCACCAGCCGGTCTGTCCAACAAGAGATCGAACGTCAGGAACTCGGCGCCCAGGTTCAAGCGGGCATTGATAAGCTTTCGCCTGATCTGCGAACCTGCGTCATCCTGCGTGACATTGAGGAGTTGAGCTACCAGGAGATCGTCAATCTCCTCAAAATACCGGAAGGTACGGTTAAGTCGCGGATTAATCGAGGCCGCATTGAATTGGCCAAGATTCTTCGGCGGATGAAAGTTGTCGCCATGAGTCAGGCTTAAATATGGGCTGTGCGAGATAAGGGCTGGGCGCCGGAGCGGAGGCGAAACGGCCAGTTGAAAATAAACAGAGGGGTGGAAGTGAGAACCTAATGCTTTGCGCAGATTTTGAGAGATTGCTTAGTGATTACCTTGAGGGTGGGCTGGAGCTCGGAGAGCACCGGGCGTTTTCAGAACACGCCTTGCGATGTCCGGTCTGCCATCAGACTTTAAGCGAAGTGAAAAGCACGATTCAATCGTGCCGCCTCGCGAGTGTCCCTCCTCCGACGCTCGAACTTGAAGCGCGCATCCTGCAATCGACGATGCCGGAAACCTCCATGACCTGCGCCGAGTTCGAAGAATCGCTGACGGATTACCTCGACGGATTCTTACCCGCGCCCTTCTACCATCGCTGGGAGCGCCACGCAGCGTTGTGTGATCGATGTACTGAGCTTCCAGGGGAAGTAGTACGCTCGATAGGCGCTTGCTACACGTACATTAGTGAAGAGAAGCCGGTGCCAATTGGCCTCGAGGAGAGAATCTTGCAGGCTACGATCGGCACGCTCAAGCCGCAGGAGGTTCGTGCTCCCTTTACTGCGAGATTAGCTTCGCGTCTTCGGATGTTGCTCGACCCGATTGTCTCTCCCCAGCTGGCAACAGTGGCCACCATGGTGCTGCTTGCGGTCTTGGTGCTGACAAGTACCGTGTCGGCCGATGGTTCAATTAGCGGCGTTTATAGCGCGAGTATTCGTTTGGCAGAAAAGAGTTCCAACGGACTGAAAGGGCTCGGGACCGGCCAGGGTCAGAACTTGCAACCGGAGCCGCAAGAGGCAAACGGCGAGAATGGAGACGGCCGGAACCGACGTTGATCCAATCCAGGGCTAACTACTCAATGATGTACTGCACGTATCATCAAAAAAATCCGGCGGTGGTTCAATGCAATGGATGTTCCCGGCCATTATGCCCTGCCTGTGATCATCGAATCAGGGGTTTTCCGTTCTGCCAGGACTGCATCGTCGCCGGTGTCGAGTTGCTGCGTCAGCACTCGCCATCGGAAGTATCACATTTCGTCAGGCGCCGTAGCTCGCCGTTCGTCGCGACACTCTTATCCTTTGTTCCAGGTCTCGGTGCGGCTTATAACGGACAGACATCGAAAGCCATTGTTCATTTTGCGATTTTTGCAAGTTTCTTCCAGATGGCCGTGATGACCGATGGCGTGCACTTCTTTATTTTGGGGGTGCTGGGAACCTGGTTATTTGCTGCTGTCGATGCTTGCCGCACCGCTCAGTTAATGCGAGCGGGCTTGACTCCCGAGGCGGAAGAAGATGTTATAGCGCGCCGGCTCTATGGAAATCCCTTTGCCTGGGGTGTAACGCTCATCGTTATCGGTAGTATGTTCCTTCTTCATACCCTTCTGGGCGTGCAGCTCCCGATTCGTGAGTTGCTTCCTGTGGCTTTGGTTGCGCTGGGTGCTTATATGCTGTTCGACTATATCCGGAGGCGCAAGATTTCGGACCGTGTGGTTCGCTTCGATTCGCGAGTGCCGCCGCCTTCTGTGGTAGCTACGCGCGATTCGCGCTTTCGCACCGGAGAGACGACTCAGTTGTCCCGCAGATCGATAGAAACCGCTACTTTCGAACGAAGATCTTAATAAGGAAGAAGTCATGACTAGCTTTTTAGGAATTTTTGCCCGTTTGGGTGGAGTCTTTGCGCTGATACTTTTGATTGTGGCCCTGCTTCGACAGCTTCTCACTCTGGTGGGGTTCCTGCTCGCAGCCGTGAAAATTGCGATAGTCGTTATTTTCCTTGCAGTCGTCGTAATGATTGTGCTCGCGATACTTAATGATCGTTCTCGCCGTCGCCGTGAGGCTCAAGATCTTTAAGGATTCTTGATCCGGAGTCCGCCGGCCAGCAGTCGTTCACGCTCACATTCGATACTTCCAAATTACAGTCCGAGGAGTTTGCAATAGCCCGTGGCCTTGTGATAGGGTCAGGCTCTTGCAGCACCGGCCGGATGGATTTGACCTCAACACGGAGAGGTAAAACCACATCCGCTGCAGATCTTCAAGCAGGTAAAGACCCTCGTAAAAACATGTTTCGCATACGCTGTCCTTCGGCGGTGTATGCCTTTGACCGATTGTGTTTCGTGCCCCCGGTCCACGCCATACAATCTGGAGAAAGTGAAAATGCCCCGAGACGACCGCTTCTATGCTTTTATTATTGCCAACACCTCGCGTTCCCGCTCTCGAATCAGTCGCTTTTGCGTAGGAAAAAAGTCCCTAAGACTCCTGACCGTTGCCTTGGCCGTCATCTTTTGCATTTGTTTGACGGGCTTTTACGGCCTGACCCAACATGCGCGGCACTGGTGGATTGAAATTGAGAACCAGCGTCTTCGAGCTGAAAACGAACAGCACAAACAGGAGTTGAATGAGCTGACTAACAGGGTTGAAGCAGTTGAGGATACCTCTCGTAAACTCGCCGAGAAATCTGGAGTGGCAAGTGTTAGTGCGGCGTTCTCGGGCAGGGGTGGCCCGGCGCTGCCAATTGAAACAGACGAGTTAACCGCCCTCGAAGAGAAGATGCGCCGCCTGGAACAAGACCTGAAAGGCTATGAAGCCCTGCTGCGAGATCGCGGCTATACCCCTTCCGCCTGGCCGGTGGTCGGGAAACTGGAGAGTGGTTTTGGGGGTCGCCGGAATCCATTTGGCGGCGGCTCCTACGAGTTTCATACGGGGCAAGACATAGACGCCCCCTGGGGCGCCCCCGTAGTCGCCGGTGCGAACGGCAAGGTGAGCTTTGCGGGTTGGCAAAACGGCTATGGTCAGGTGGTGGTCATCGATCATGGTGGCGGGCTGACCACTCGCTATGGCCACCTGTCTCAGATTGATGTTTCTCAAGGCAAGGCAGTGCTTCGCGGGGAGCATTTGGGCCAAGTTGGATCGACCGGGCGCTCAACCGGTCCCCACCTTCATTATGAGGTGCGAATAAACGATGAGCCGGTCAATCCCCTGCAATACCTGCTCTCTACTCAAAACGATTGAGAATTGGGTCGCTGGCCTAAAAA
>Ga0187893_10008398_pt1 | contig 16294 bp, 14 predicted proteins | sample MA1701074metaG_FD_139574 | JGI IMG/M metagenome (GOLD analysis project Ga0187893, IMG submission 139574) | White microbial mat communities from a basaltic lava cave in the Kipuka Kanohina Cave System on the Island of Hawaii, USA - MA170107-4 metaG ...
GTCGCCGCAGATCCTCGACGGGGTTCGGGCAACCTCGAGCGCCGCTACGACCTGGCCCTGCGGCCATCGATCGATGGATGAGCTCCATGAATCGAGCCTTGCCTCGCCGTCCAATGTCGGCGCTTCCATGTCATGTGGGCGTGATCCACCACCGCGCTCGACGATCACCGAGGCCGGCTCGCTGTGGCCGACCTCTCCGACGCGGTCGCGATGTCAGTGACGAAGTTCCGATCGGACGGCATGTCACCGGTCGGGGTGGCCCCGCAGTGCGTAATCCCGCAGCCGCTCGTGGTCAGGCGTGCTGAGCAGCTCGACGAGATCGAAGATCGGGCGGCCTGGACCCCTGAGGCGCTTCAGGGCGGCCCAGCCAGCGCTGCCGCGTGCTGGTGCATCAGTCGTCAAGAGCACCAGCGGAAGATCCCTACGGCCCTCGTGCAGCACCGCGGCCTTGCCGAGCGCCTTCCACAGCGTGTCTGTCCGCCTGAGACCAGCGCGACTCGATGTGAACGCGCCGGAGACGTCGAAGGCCCACTCGTGCCCCACCTGGTCGGTGGCGAGGAAGTTCACCTCTATGCCGAGGCCAGCAAGCTTCACGTCGGGGAGGATCTCGAGGAAACCGCAGCTGTCGAGGAGGATGCCCGCCAGGTCCTTCGCCTGGCGACCCTCGCGCACCGCTCGCGCCTGGAAGTCCTCGCTCTCGTCGGCGGACAACACGGCGGGGAGATGGACGCGGAAGGGCACCGTCGCCAACGACGCCTGGCGACGAAGCCGAGCGGTCTCCTCTTCGATGCGCCCGTTCGCCCGGTCGACGTACGCCGGGTCGGTGTCGAATCCGATGTAGTGCCTGTCCGTTCGCAACGCCGCAACGGCGGTGGTACCCGAGCCCATGAATGGATCGAGCACGACGTCTCCCTCGTACGTGTACAGGTCGATCAGCCGCTTCGGCAGATCGACCGGGAACGGGGCGGGATGACCGACCCGCGTCGCGCTCTCGGGCGGAATCTCCCACAAGTCGGTCGTCGCCTCGAGGAACTCGTCTCGTGAGATGGTCGCCGTAGAGGGCAGATCCAAGTCGAGACGCTCCTCGGGCTTCAGCGCTCGGTCGAACCGTCCCTTGCTGGCGATGACGATCCGCTCGGTCACGTCCCGCAGGACTGGGTTGCTCGGGCGCTGGAACGTCCCCCAGGCACAGGAACCGCCGGCCGCCCGCCCCTTCCACCAGATGACCTCACCGCGTAGCAGCAGGCTGAGATCCTGGAGGATCTCAGTGACGTCACCAGCCAGGGACCGGTACGGCCGCCGGCCGAGGTTGGCGACGTTCACGGCGATGCGTCCGCCAGGCTCGAGCACGCGCTTGCACTCCTCGAAGACATCGTGGAGGAGGGCGAGGTACTCGAAGTAGGTCCCCGGGGCGCCGTCGTGACCGAGGCTCTCCTCGTATTCCTTGCCGGCGAAGTAGGGCGGCGAGGTCACGACCAGCGCGACGGAGTTGGACTCGACCTTGCCCATGTCACGCGCGTCCTGCCGGTAGATGACGTCCAACATCTTCGGACGGATGACGGTCGTGTCCCTCGACAGCTCCGGAGGAACGAAGCGCTCGTAGAAGGCGGTGGCGTCGTGACCCTCACGCCGCGACGATCCAAAGCGAGCCGTGGAGGTGGGGCGACGAACGCGTCCGTTCCGCGCCTCCGGGACAGCGGCCGTCGTCACGACGTCGCCTCCACACCGACGCGGCGTGCGGCGCGGCGCCGCCCGCGGGGTGCATCGCTGAGCGACGGCAGCCGCCCCCAGTGGTCGCGCACCGCTCGGGCTACGAGGAGGTTGACCGAGAGGTTCCGCTCGGCTGCCCCCACCTGTAGTTCGTCGCGGAGCGAGGCTGGCAACCGGATCGCCGTGGCGACTCTCGGTTCCTCGTAGATCCTCGGGCGGCCCACGGGACGACCGTAGTGAGCGGGTGGGGGCGAGGTGGTGGATAGCGCTCGAGCGTGCACTGGCGGCGTAGGCACAAGGAGGGACGCCTCGCCTGGGAGGCGTCCCCGGCATCCCGTTGCTGCCATCGTCGGTCCATGGGCCTTCGGGACGGGTCACCTCCGGAGGATCCGCCGCCCTTCGGCCGTCGCCTTGAGGCTGCCGCCGGGTCCGACCATCGATCTCACCAGTGCCAGCGCGGTGGGACCGAGCGGCTCACCCGAGTGGGAGACGAGGTGCCAAGGCCGGTCGGTGGGGGTGCCGGGGCAGTCCCACACGGCGACGGCCCCCTGGGAGAGGCGGTCGGCGACGGCGTCGAGGGAGATCAGGCCCACCCCGAGGCCCATCTCGACGCCCCGCTCGACGGCGGCGTTGGAACCGAGGATCATCGTGGGCGGCTCGATCCCCAGCTCGGAGAGCAGGGCATCGGCTGCCGCTCGAGTGCCGGAGCCCGGTTCGCGCAGCAGCCAGGTCTCGCGGGCCAGGGCGTGCACGGCGTCGGCACCGGGCGCCCGCCGGGCCGCCGCCGCCGGGCCGATCACGACGAGCCGGTTCTCGCCCCGGGCCAGGATGTCTGCCGGCACGGCCACCGGCGGGCGCCCGGCCACCACGAGGTCGGCCTCGTGGTGGCGCAGGGTGTCCCACACCGTGGTCCTGTTCCCGACCCGGATGGTCACCCCGGCCCGGGGGTGCTGCTCGCGGAAGCGGGCGACCGCGGGCAGGAGCACCCGCTCGACGGCCGTGGCCACGGCCACGAGGCGGACCGTCCCGCGCGCCGGATCCTCGATGCTGCGGGCGCGGCGGGAGCCCTGGTCGAGGAGGCCGAGGCTCGTGCGCACGTCGTCGGCGAAGGCCGCTCCGGCGGTGGTGAGGCGGAGCCCGCGGCCCTGGCGGGTGACGAGGGCGACGCCCAGCGCCCGCTCGAGGCTGGCGAGCGCGGCCGAGACGGCCGGCTGCGACACGAACAGGGACTCGGCTGCCACCCGGACCGACCCCGCGTCGGCCACGGCGAGGAAGGTGCGGAGCTGGCTCAGCGTCATGCCCATGGTGGCCAATAGTTAACCATTGGGAGTTAACCATCGGGCTATGTCCGCGCCACGACCTTCCTCAGGCTGGACGCCTGACGTTGGCCAGGCACGTCCGGACCCGCCAGCGACTCATAACTGAGCGATGATGAACATATAACTTATTATTCACTTTACTCTGCGACGGGGTCGGCCTACGGTCGTGCTGAGACACCCAGGACACCAGTCGCACCCGTGGTGCGCACCCCGTGTGGACGTCCGTGACCGGGCCCCGATCGGGCTTCAGCCGAGGAGAGCCGCGTGGCAGAGAAGACCTACCAGGCCGGCGTGAAGGATTACGCGAAGACCTACTGGACCCCGGACTACGTCCCGCTCGACACCGACCTCCTGGCCGTGTTCAAGGTCGTCGCCCAGGAAGGCGTGCCGCGCCAGGAAGCGGCCGCGGCGGTGGCCGCCGAGTCGTCCACCGGCACCTGGACCACGGTGTGGACCGACCTGCTCACCGACCTCGACTACTACAAGGGCCGGGCCTACCGGATCGAGCCCGTGCCCGGCGACCCCAGCGCTTTCTTCGCCTTCGTGGCCTACCCCATCGACCTGTTCGAGGAAGGCTCGATCGTCAACGTCTTGACCTCGCTCGTGGGGAACGTGTTCGGGTTCAAGGCGTTGCGCAGCCTGCGCCTCGAGGACATCCGCTTCCCGCTGGCGTACGTGAAGACCTGCGGCGGGCCTCCCAACGGCATCCAGGTGGAGCGCGACCGCCTGGGCAAGTACGGGCGGGCGCTGCTGGGCTGCACCATCAAGCCGAAGCTCGGGCTCTCGGCCAAGAACTACGGGCGCGCCGTCTACGAGTGCCTCCGGGGCGGGCTCGACTTCACCAAGGACGACGAGAACATCAACAGCCAGCCGTTCATGCGCTGGAACCACCGCTTCGAGTTCGTGATGGAGGCGGTGCACAAGGCGGCGGCCGAGACGGGCGAGCGCAAGGGCCACTACCTCAACGTGACCTCGCCCACCCCCGAGGAGATGTACAAGCGGGCCGAGTTCGCCAAGTCCCTCGGTGCGCCCATCATCATGCACGACTTCTTCACCGCCGGCTTCACCGCCAACACTGGCCTGGCCAACTGGTGCCGCGAGAACGGCATGCTGCTCCACATCCACCGAGCCATGCACGCCGTGGTCGACCGCAACCCCATGCACGGCATCCACTTCCGGGTGCTGGCCAAGTGCCTGCGCCTGTCCGGTGGCGACCACATGCACGCCGGCACCGTGGTCGGCAAGCTCGAAGGCGATCGCCAGGCCACGCTGGGCTGGATCGATCTGATGCGGGAGGCCTTCGTGCCCGAGAACCGCCGGCGCGGCATCTTCTTCGACCAGGACTGGGGATCGATGCCCGGCGTCATCCCCGTGGCCTCCGGCGGCATCCACGTCTGGCACATGCCCGCCCTGGTGGCGATCTTCGGCGACGACGCCTGCCTGCAGTTCGGCGGCGGGACGCTCGGCCACCCCTGGGGCAACGCCCCCGGGGCCCACGCCAACCGGGTGGCGCTCGAGGCCTGCGTGGAGGCACGCAACCAGGGTCGTCAGGTCGAGCGCGAGGGCCGCGAGATCCTCACCGAGGCCGCCCGTCACAGCCCCGAGCTCGCGGTCGCCATGGAGACCTGGAAGGAGATCAAGTTCGAGTTCGACGTCGTGGACAAGCTCGACGTCGCCTGATCCCGGAGAGGTCAGCGGTCCCGCGCTGCCGGGCCCATCAAGGAGAGAGATGCATGCACATTGACGCCTACGGGCCTACCCCACGCCGTGGAGAGACCTTCTCCTACCTGCCGCCGATGACCCCCGAGCGGCTCCGCGAGCAGGTCGCCTACCTGATCGAGTCCGGCTGGAACCCGGCCATCGAGCACACGGAGCCCGAGAAGGCGTTCTCCAACTTCTGGTACCTGTGGGAGCTGCCGCTCTTCGGAGAGACGTCGGTGGATCGGGTCATGGCCGAGCTCGACTCCTGCCACCGCGCCAATCCCGGCCACCACGTGCGCCTCCTCGGCTACGACAACTACATGCAGTCCCAGGGCACGGCCTTCATCGTCCACCGCGCGGGAGCCCTCTGAGCATGGGGATGTACGCGGTCCAGGCTGCCGATGCCGGTGAGCTGGCCGCGTCCCGGGACGCTGCGCGCCACGGCCGTGCCGCGGCGGTGTCGCGCCGCCGCGCTCTTGCCGCCGGCCGATCAGCCCTCACGCCGGCGCAGGAGCGGGTGCGCACCGGGTTGCGGGAGGCCGAGGTGCGGGCTCCCGCCAGCGCCAACGGCGCGCCGCCGACGGCCGGGGCCGAGCGCGCCGGCACCGAGGCCGAGCCGGCCGCGGAGACCCAGCCGGTGGTCGAGCCCCGGCCGGCCCCCGAGGGGCGGGGAGCAACGAGCAGCGCCCTCGCCAGCGCCCAGAGCGGCCGCGACCTGTCGATGCAGCGTCGCCGCCGGCTGTCCCAGGGCAAGCAGGCCCTGGCCGGCGCCGGCGACGAGGCGGCGACGCCGACGAGCAACGGCGCCCGGCCGGCCCCCGAGGCGTCGGCCGGAGCGTCGAGTGACGCCCTGGCCAGCGCCCAGAGCGGCCGCGACCTGTCGATGCAGCGTCGCCGCCGACTGTCCCTGGGCAAGCAGGCCCTGACCGCCGGCGGCCACCAAGCGGCGGCCACCCCGGCCAGCAACGGCGCGGCACCGGTCCCGGGGGGCGAGCAGGCCGGCGCAGGCGGCTCCTGTCGTGAGCAGGCGCGGGCTCGCCGTGCCGCCGCGAGCCGCCACGGCAGTGCCGGGATCAGCCGGCCCCAGAGCGAGGGACGGATCGAGCACGCGCCCAAGGTCCTCGCCTCGCCCACCCACGGCGGCCAGCGCGTGACCGGGCTGAGGATCGGCCCGGGCGTGCAGGTCACCGGCGACGAGGCCGGCGCCGAGCTCCGGGTGTCGGGCACGCAGTACGTCGGTGCCGGCGGCTCGGCTCCGGCACCGGGCGGCGGGCCGAAGGTGGGGCTGGTGCGCACGCCCCGGGGTCTCGTCGTCTCGGGTACCACGGTCCGCAACAAGGTGGCCATCACCGGTGACGAGTTCGGCGAGCACCTCCCCATCACCGGCGAGGCCGAGCCCAAGCTCGACGACGACCTGACCCCGCGGCCCAGCGGTGCCTACGCGCCGGCCCAGTTCCCGCGCCGGGCCGATCCCCACGGCGCCACGGCGGTCGGCACCCGGCTGGGAGCCCGGTCTCGACGGGCAGCGCCCCGCGGGGCCGAGCGCCTGCACGCGGTCGAGACCACCACCGGCGGGCACATGGTGTCGGGCACGGCCGTGGGCCGCAGCGCCCGCGTCACCGGTGACGAGGCCGGGGCCTGCCGCACCATCACCGGCGACCAGTACCAGGCCCTCGCCCCCTCCTCGAGCGAGTGCGGCGGCACCGGTGGTGGGACGGCGCCGGCCGGGTACCTCGACCTCGCTCGCCGCGACCCGGCGACGCTGGGCAAGGTGACCGAGGCCCAGACCTGGGCCGGCCAGCTCGTCACCGGCCCCAGCGTCGAGCACCGACCCAACGTCACCGGTGACGAGCCTGGCTCGTGCCGCCCGGTCACCGGCACGCCCTACCAGGGCCCGTCCACCGCGTTCGGTTGGTGCGAGTCCGAGGACGGCCAGGGCGCGGCGGCCCGCCTCGACACCCGGCCAGCGGGGACGGCGGTCACCGGAGACGTCCCCATGCATGCCGACGCCGTCACCGGCACCGAGCGTGGCCGGGGGAAGGCCGTGACCGGGACGCCCTACTACGACGACCTGCGGGACGCCGAGCCGGCGGCCGAGGATTGGGCCTACGGTCGGGCGTTCCCGGTGGCCCTGGCCCGGCGCCAGGCCAGGGTGAGGGTGGAGGGCGACGGCGCCGACGAGCCCGAGAGCGACGCCGCACCGGTGGCGAGGACGGCGGCGGTGGCCTCCACGGTGCCCGGCCGCATCACCGGGTCCTTCGCCATCAGCCGGGAGAAGGTGACCGGCAACACCGAGTTCCTGTTCCGCCCGCGCCCGGATCATCGCGGCCGCCAGCCCGTGGTCACGGGCGAGGGGGGCACCGATGGTCCGGCCATCACTGGTTCCGCCTGGACGGTCCACGACCGGGTCACCGGGACCGAGGGCTACATCGCCGCCGGGCGCAACCCCAGTGAGGGCGGGGGATCGTCCCACGCCTGGGCGGGCGCGGGCCGGTTCGGTGTTCACGCCAAGCCCGGGGTGGCGCGCCAGATCGTCACCGGACGGTCCGGCTCGACCGACAACGCCGCCGCCAGGGTCACCCTCTCGGGCGGAGCTCAGGGATGAAGTCGCTGCTCCAGCCCGACGGGCGCTCGCTCGCTCCCTGGGACCAGGGCGTGGACTGGGCGCGCCCGAGCGCGGTGGCCGCGCCACGGGGTCGCCAGGTGCCCCGCGACGGGACCGGGTTCGGCCCGCCGGCGGGTGGCAGGGCGCATCCCCTGGCCGAGCCCGCGCTGAGCGCCGCCCTCACCCGGCGAGCCGAGGAGATCACGGCCGCCTTCGCTCGCATCGAGCCCCGGTTGCGCGAGCTGGCGCCGCGTCAGTTCGACGACGGCTTCCCCGAGCAGGCGCACCGCGAGCTGGCCAGCTCGCTGGGGGTCGACATCCCGGCGCAGGACCTCGAGCCCTCCTGGAGCGCGCCGCTGGACCTCGGTCGCATCCACGCCCGGTGCGTGGTCGGCACCTTCACGAACCTGGTGGAGCGCGAGTTCGACCGGAACCTGGCCATGCTCGCCGAGGGCGAGAGCGCAGAGATCCTCATCCGGCGCTTCGGCTTCCACGCCGTCGACATCACCTCGTGCGCCGACGGGCGCCTCGGTGGGGTGGTGGACTTCATCCTGCGGGTGCCGCCTGCCGTCGTGGTGTGGCACGACGCCTACGCCGGCACGATGTTCAACGTCGAGGAGGCGCTGCACCAGTGGGAGGCGGTGGAGCTGCGACGCTGGCGCGAGGGCTGGCCGAACGACGCCCACGAGTCGACTCGCTACCTGAAGATCGGGGTGTACCACTTCAGTAGCGTCGACCCCGGCAACGAGGGCTGTGCGGCCCACGGCAGCGACGAGGTGAGGGCTGCCTCTGCCCTGCTGGCACGCCTCCAGGAGTTCGAGGGGGCGGTCGAGGCCACCCACTGCTGCGGGGCGGCGATCGCCACGCTGCTCGTCGGGGTGGACACCGACACCGACGCCATCCGCGTCCACGTGCCCGACGCCGCCGGTGAGATGGAGGTGGCGCGCTTCGTGTCCAGTGCCACGCTCTACGAGCGCACGGCGAACCTGGAGCGTGAGGCGGCCAAGGAGCTCATCCGCCAGGCTGTGGCCGCCAGCGCCGGGGTGGATGCCGCCGACGCCGCCACCGAAGGCATGCGCTGGCTGTGCGGCTACCTCCTGAAGAACAACATCGGCCAGGTCGACGCCGTGCGCGGCTGGAACGGCGGGAGGTACGCCGATCGCGGGCACACCGAGAAGCTCATCGTGGCTGGCGACGGGATCGACGACGTCCAGCTGCGGAACCTCGTCTTCCAGGCCCAGATGCGCACGGTCGAGGAGGGCGCCGTCGATCTCGACGTCGGGATCGGGATCCTCGGCCGGGCGAACGTGCCGCGTGGGCTCGCCGTGCCGGTGCTGGTGCACGTTGCCTACGACGAGCGCATCCCGGGCGCCGGCGTCCGGGCGGCGGCACGAGCGCGCCGCCTGGCCGCGACCATCGAGGCCCGGTATGGCGAGCTCGCCCGCCCCGCCGGCATCGTCGCCCAGGCGGTGGTGAGGGCGAGGGGCCGGTCGTGCCTCGAGGTCGTCGAGCCGGGGGGCGAGACCCCGTCCCCGGACGGGACGCAACCAAAGGAGGCGCACCGATGAAGATCTTCCGTGTCGAAGGGACGCTCGTGGCTACCGCCCGCATCGGCAAGCTCGACCTGCACCGGCTCCTCGTCGTCCAGGAGCGCGGGTCCGGGAGCAAGCAGGTGGCGGTCGACCCCGTCGGCTGCAAGCCCGGGGACTGGGTGATCGCGGTGGGGAGCTCGGCGGCGCGCGAAGCCGCCGGCAACAAGGACTACCCGAGCGACCTGACCATCGTCGGCATCATCGACTACTGGGACGACGAGGGCCCCGGGAACGGGCAGGCCGACGGGACGAGGCGTGCCGAGGCCCGACGATGAACATCCAGCGCGTCACCCACGACCTCGTCACGACGGCGCGAACACCCGAGCTCGCCCACACGTCGCTGCGCGTGGTCGAGGACCACAAGGGCAACTTGGAGGTGGCGCTCGATCCCGTCGGCACGAGGCCGGGCGACTTCGTGATCACCATCGCGACCTCGGCGGCTCGCCACGCGGCTGGCGACTTCCGGATCACCACCGACCTCACCATCGGCGGGATCATCGACCACTGGAGCGAGGAGCGCTGGCACGACTGACTCGATCCGAACCAACCCGACCCCGAGACCCGGTAGCACCCGAGACCCACGACCCCGAGATCCACGCAAGACCCGAGATCCACGCAATCCCCGAGATCCACGCAACCAATGGAGGATGGAGAGATGGCCAACCTGAACGAGAAGATGGGCATTGCCCTGGGCATGATCGAGACCCGGGGCCTCGTCCCGGCGATCGAGGCTGCCGACGCCATGACGAAGGCGTCAGAGGTGCGGCTGATCGGCCGCCAGTTCGTCGGTGGCGGCTACGTCACCGTGCTGGTGCGAGGCGAGACCGGCGCCGTGAACGCCGCTGTCCGTGCCGGTGCGGACGCCTGCGAGCGCGTGGGCGACGGCCTGGCCGCGGCGCACATCATCGCCCGGCCCCACACCGAGGTGGAGCAGATCCTGCCCACCGGTGGCGGCGACGCCCAGTACCAGCAGGCGGCGAGCTGAGCACGGACGTGGGAGGCCGCGGCTCAGTGCCAGCCAGCTCGGCTGGCACTGAGGACCGCAGGTGACCGACGTGATCGACGAGGAGGACCAGATGACCACGGACACGCCGCGGCCGGACGGGTGGATGGAGGGCGAGCGACCGGCACTGCTCTTCCGCCGCTTCGAGTTCGCCGCCTACCCCGAGGCACGAGCCTTCCTCGACCGGCTGGCCTGCCTGTCGAAGGAGACCGGGCTCTACCCGGATCTGAGCTTCAGCAGGACCTACGTGAACGTCACGGTGTACGGCTCGAGTGGCGAGGCCGTCGGCGCCGCAGCCCGGGAGTTCGCGGTCCGCGCCGGGGTGCTGGCCACCGCCGAGGCGGCTTGAGTGACCCCCACCGGCCGCCGTGCCCCCGCCACCAAGAGCCAGGCGCCCTCGCGGCCGTCCACCGGCGACGCCACGGAGGCGCCCAAGGCCACGGACGAGGCTGTGGCCTCGCCCGAGGAGGCCGGTCGAGACGCAGCTGAGGAGGCGACCGGGGCCCCACCGCCATCTCGTGGGCTGCACCCGGAACGCGTCTGGCCGGACTGATGCTGCCGTGCCGCCGGCGACCCCTCGTCGGCCGTCCCGTGGTCGACGTGGCCGTCGGGGTGGTGCGCGCCCACGACGGGCGGGTGCTCGTGGCCGAGCGCAAGGCCGGCAAGGACGCGGCGGGCTTCTGGGAGCTGCCCGGCGGCCAGGTGGACCCCGGGGAGAGCGCCGCGCAGGCCGCGGCCCGCGAGCTGCTCGAGGAGGTCGGCATCCGGGTGCTCGAGCTCGCGCCCTGGCGGGTCTACGAGCACGACTTCCCGGCCAAGCGGCTGCGACTGCACTGGTTCCACGTGCGCCGGTGGGAAGGCGATCCCTACGGCCGGGAGGGCCAGCGGCTGGAGTGGGTGGACCCCGCCCATCCGACGGTCGGGCCGTTGCTGGCGAGCAACGAGCTCGCCTTCACGACGCTGGCCCTCCCCGAGCTCGTGGCCGTCGCTCGGGTGAGCCACGCACCGGGAGCTTCCGAGCGCCTGCTGGAGGGGCTCCCGTCGTTGCTGGCTTCGGGCCTGCGGCTCCTGATCGTGCGAGGGCCCGACCTGGCCCCGGCCCAGCGAGTCCAGCTCACCCGCCGGCTGCGCCAGGTCCGCCGCGGGACCGGGTTGCGCCTCCTGCTCTCCGGGACAGCGCTGGAAGCACGCCAGGCCGGGGCCTGCGGGCTGCACAGCCCCGCCATCGTCCTGGCCCGCACCATAGAGCGGCCGCCGACGCGCCTGTGGGCGGTGTCCGCGCACAGCGCCGGGGACCTCGAGCGCGCCGCGGCGCTGGGCGCCGACGTCGCCCTCCTTTCACCGGTCCTCCCCACGCCGTCGCACCCTGCGGAGGAGGCCCTGGGGTGGGACGGCCTGCGGGCGTTGGTGGCCGCCAGCCCCCTTCCCGTCTACGCCCAGGGGGGCCTGCGGCCCAGCGACCTCGGCGCCGCCCGCGCCGCGGGAGCGCTGGGTGTGGCGGTGGATGCCTCCCACCTCGCAGGGTCCTCCGGCCACTGATGGACCGAGTCCCAGCGAGCATCACCACCCTGACCGGGTCGGGGCTGACCGGGTCGGGGCTGACCGGGATCCTGCCATGACCGAGCTGATCCTCGTCGCCGTACCGACGCTGCCGGCGATCGGCGCCCTGGCCATCGCGGTGGCGCGGCCCGCGGGCTGGTCGACCCCCACGGCCAGCGTCGGTGAGCGGTCGTACCGATGGGCGGTGGCAGCGGCGGGGACAGCCTTCCTGGGTGCGGTCGTCATGGCCCTCGTCGTGGGCATCGACGGTCCGGTTGCCGCTGTGGTCGAGGGCAGCGATGGCGACGCTCTCATCGGCTTCCACGCCACCCAGCTCACCGTGGTCCTGGGCCTGCTCACCACCGGCGTCGGCGTGATGGTGCAGTCCTTCGCCGGCCGCAACCTGCAGGGGGATCTCCGGGGGCGCCGCTTCTTCGTACTGGCCTCGCTGCTGACGACGGCGACGACGTCGGTGGCCTTCGCCGCCACCCTCGGCCTGCTGGCCGTGTCCTGGATCGGGGCCGGCATGGCGTTGACGGCCCTGGTGGCCCACCGGGCCACCTGGGGACCGGCGCCGCGCTCGGCCCGGCGGACCCGGCGCAGCCTCCAGGTGGGGGACGGCGCGCTCCTGGTCGCGGCGGTCCTCGCCATCGTGTCGGTGGGCGAGGTCGACCTCCGCTCGCCTGCCGGCGCCGTCGAGGCGCTGGCGAGCGGGTCGGTCCCGGTGCTCGGGTGGGACCTGTTGGGGGTCGTTGCCGTCCTACTGACCGTGGCCAGCATCTCCCGATCCGCACTCGTACCGCTCCACCAGTGGCTGCCGTCCACGATCGTCGCGCCCACGCCGGTCTCCGCCCTGCTCCATGCCGGCGTGGTCAACGGTGCCGGTGTGTTGCTGGTGCGGCTCGCGTCGGTGTTCGGGTCGTCGGCGGTGGCGACGCACCTGGCCTTCGTCGCCGGTGCCGCCACCGCCTGCTACGCCACGACCGTGATGCTCGTGCGCAGCGACGTCAAGGGCAACCTGGCGTGGTCCACGGCCGGGCAGATGGGGTTCATGACGGTGCAGGTGGCCATCGGCGCGTTCGCCGCTGCGCTGCTCCACATCGTCGGCCACGGCCTCTACAAGGCCGCGCTGTTCCTCGGGGCCGGCAACTCGGTGACGGCCCACCTCCACCACCGGCAGCTCCCCGCCCCGGAGGTCGTCGCCCGCGGCGTTCGGCTGGCCGTCGCCTTGCTCGTGCCGGCCGCGGCCCTCTGGGCCGCCTACCTGGTCATCGACCCCCACCTCTCGACGGCGGCGTACGTGCTCGTGACGGTGTTCGCATGGGCGACGGCAGCCCGAGCCGTCGATGGGTGGCTGCGCTCGGCGCCGTTCCGGCCCGGTCCCGCGGCCGCGTGGGGGGCACTCGGGGCCGCCGCCGGGGTGTTCGCCTACATCGGCGGGCTGACGGCGGTGGAGAGCTTCGTCGCTCCCGCGCTTCCCGAAGAGGTCGCCGAGCCGGTGAGCGCGGCGCTCCTCGTGGCGACGCTCGTGGTGGTCGGTCTCGTCGTGACCGTCGTCTGGTTCGCTCCGGGGCCGCGGATGCGCACGTTGCGCAGCCGCGTGTACGCCCTCGTGCTCACCTCGGCGCCCGTCGCCGCCCCGTTGACGACCCGGGGCAGCTCGACCGGGGTAGCGCCCGTGCCGGAGTCCCGTCAGTTCGGGCGAGGCGTGGAGCGGGCCTCATCGACGCGATCGACATGAGCAACCGAGGCGACCATCGAGGGCAACCGGGCCCCCACCCAGAGCTCCTGGCCGAGGTGGCCAAGGCGGCGGAGATCGTCGCCCCGCTCTGGCCGCTGACGAGCTTCGTTGCCGTCAATCCCCTCCTCGGCCTGCAGCGCCTCTCCTTCGACGACGCCACCGCCGTCGCCCGGCGGTGGCTGAGGGCACGCACCCACCTGACCTTCGCCGGGTTCCGGCAGGCCCACCGGCGCGGGACCAGCACCGATGCCGATCTCCGGCGCGCCATCGTCGCGCTCGCCCCGGAGCTCACCGCGCCTCCCGGCCTCGAGATCGGGGGCCGAGCGGTCGATGCGGTGGAGATCGTCCGGTTGGACCTCCTCGTGGGCCCGGACGACACGCCCCGGGACACCTCCCGCGACCGGGTCGGCCGTACCGGTGTCGCCACCGTCCGTGCCGTCAGCGAGCTCGTGGCGGCATGGTGCGCGGTCTTCGTCGACGAGGCCGGCGTCCCGTGGCCCATGCCCCTCCGCGAGGACGGGTTCTTCCGGGCCTGGCGAGAGCTCGCCCCCCACGACCGGCGCCTTCGGCGCCTCGCGGGACCGACCGGCGTGCAGTGGCTGGCGCAGCTCCCTGATCGGCCGGTCGAGGCCCTGGCCGTGTCCCTCGATGCGCTGGGGGTCGAGGGCGATCGTGTCGAGGCCCTTCGCGAGCACCTGGGCCGGCTCCCGGGCTGGGCCGGGTACGCGCGCTGGAACGACGAGTGGGCCCCGCCCGACCACCATCGTCCCCAGTTGCGCCTCGTGGACCTATTGGCCGCGCAGGTGGCGGCAACCGCAGCGGCGGCCCATGGCACGGCGGCCCAACAGCCTCCGCAGGACAAGGGTCGGCTGGTCGAGGACGGGTTGCTCGAGCAGAGGGCGGCGGCGGTGCTCGCCGAGCTCGACGGCCCCTCCGACGACGCCGTCGGTGCCGCCGTGCGAGGCGTCCTGGCGCAGGTGTCGCCGCCGGTGCGCAAGGCGATGTGGCTCGAGGCCCAGGAGGGCAACTTCCGTGATCGCCTGCTCGGACTGCTGAGCCGCCCGGACCCCGGCCCGGTGAGCGAGCGGCCGGATGTGCAGGCCGCCTTCTGCATCGACGCCCGCTCGGAGGGCCTCGTACGGCACCTCGAGGCCTGCGGGCCCTACGACACCTTCGGGTTCGCCGGGTTCTTCGGCGTGCCCGTGCGCTGGCGCCCGCTGGGGTCGACGGAGAGCCAGCCGCGCTGCCCGCCGCTGGTGCCATCCCGCCACGAGGTCGCGGAGCAGGCAGTCGTTGCCGAGGAAGCCCCCGGCTACCTGGCGGCGCGGCGGGCCGCCGGCGCCGCGCACGAGGCCTTCCACGCTCCCAAGGGGAGCCTGGGCGGTCCGTTCGCGCTCGCCGAGGCCGGTGGTTACATCCTGGGTCCGGTGGCCGCGGCCAGGACCCTGGCACCCGGCGTGGTGCGCCGCCTCAAGGAGCTGACGGGGCGACGCGCCGCCCCCCCGCCGACGCGACCGGCGGTCGAGGCGGAGCTCGACGAGAGCTCCGGCCTGGCGCTCGAGGAGCGGGTCCTGTTCGCCGAGACCATCGTCCGGACCATGGGCTTGACGCGCTTCGCCCGGCTCGTCGTGCTCTGCGGTCACGGCAGCCACAACGTCAACAACCCCCACGCCTCCTCCTATGACTGCGGTGCCTGCGGGGGCGCCCCCGGCGGGTCGAGCGCCCGGGTGGCCGTGGCCATCCTCAACGACCCCGGGGTCCGTGCCGGCCTCGAGGAGCGAGACATCATGGTGCCCGGCGACACCCGCTTCGTCGCCGCCCAGCACGACACCGTCTCTGACGTGGTGCGCATCCTCGACCGCGAGGCCGTGCCGCAGAGCCACGAACGGCTGGTGGAGGCCTTCGAGCGCGACATCGCCGTGGCTGGGGCCCGGCTCGCACGGGAGCGCGCCGGGCGGCTCCCGGGCAATGCGGGCAAGGTCCGGGTCCGCGGGCACGACTGGGCGCAGGTGCGTCCCGAGTGGGGGCTGGCCGGCAATGCCGCCTTCGTCGTCGGACCCCGCTCGATCACCGCGGGACTCGACCTGGCCTGTCGCGTGTTCCTGCACTCCTACGACGCCGAGGGCGACGTCGACGGCACCGCCCTGGAGACGATCATGACGGCGCCGCTCGTCGTCGGCCAGTGGATCTCCGCCCAGTACTACTTCTCCGCTGTCGATCCCGACCAGTTCGGCGCGGGAGACAAGACGCTGCACAACCCGGTGGGCGGCATCGGCGTCGTCCTCGGCGAGGGCGGCGACCTCCAGGTCGGCCTCCCGGCCCAGGCGGTCGGCGTCGGAGAGCGTCGGATGCACGAGCCGCTGCGCCTCCTCGCCGCGATCCAGGCACCGCTCGAGCGCACCGAGGCGATCATCCAGCGCAACCAGGTGCTTCGAGAGCTCATCGGCGGCCGCTGGATCACCATCGCCGGGCGCTCTCCCGGCGACGTGGCCTGGTCGATCCGCAGCCCGTCCGGCACCTGGGCGACGTGGAGTCCCGCCGACGGTAGCGTGGATCACGCCAACGCATCGCTGGAGGTTCGATGAGCTGGGAAGGCCTGGCCCCCATGGCCAAGATCGAGGTCGTCGTCGACGGTGACCAGGTCCCGGCCGTCCGGGAGCTCTTCGTCGAAGCAGGCTGCACCGGCTACACGGGCGTGTCCGGCGTGTCCGGCTTCGGCCACCATGGCCACCACCAGGGCCGGCTGCTCTTCAACGACCGTGCCAGCCTCTCGATGCTCATCACCGTGGTGCCCGAGGACAGGGTGCCGACCCTCGTCGCCGGGCTGGCCCGCTTCCTCGAGGACCACCACGGCGTCTTCTTCGTCACCGAGACCCACGTGAGCCGCCCCAGCTACTTCCGGTGAGCTCGGCCTGGGTGCTCCCGGGCCCCGACACCCCATGACGGCCAAGGTGGACCTCAAGAAGCGCCTCGACGCCTACCAAGCGCGGCGGGGCGAGCTCCGGATCATCGAGGTGCCGGAGATCGACTACCTCATGATCGACGGCCATGGTGACCCGAACACCACGCCGGCCTACGCCGAGA
>Ga0187893_10008399_pt1:2500-16290 | contig 16290 bp, 13 predicted proteins | sample MA1701074metaG_FD_139574 | JGI IMG/M metagenome (GOLD analysis project Ga0187893, IMG submission 139574) | White microbial mat communities from a basaltic lava cave in the Kipuka Kanohina Cave System on the Island of Hawaii, USA - MA170107-4 metaG ...
GGCGACATCACGCGCGAGCTTGCCCGCGGCAAGTTCACCGACGAGATGCTCAACGACATGCGCGCACGCATTGGCATCGAGCTGCGCACCGATGCCTGTGTAAACAACGAGGACGCTACCCGGCTCGCGATCCTCCGCTTCTGCGAGGGCATCGGCGATGACAATCCGTTGTGGACGGATCCCGACTATGGGGGGACCACCCCGCACGGAATGTTGATTGCGCCACCGAGCTTCATTTTCGCCTGCCTCGCCTCGGTGCAATTCGGCTGGCGCGGCCTCGGCGGCTTTCATGCCGAGACGAAGCTCCGCTTTCACCGCACGATCAAGGTAGGCGACAAGGTCACTGCGCGCGTCTTCTTTGACGGCTTCGAGGGCCCGATTGAGAGCAACTTCGGCGGGCGCCGGATCAAGGACTACATCCGGCAGGAATACTACAACCAGGACGGCGCGCTGATCGCTACCTTCATCTGCTCGCGCGTTCGCTTCGAGCGGACGGAAATGCAGAGGACGCCGGCTTCCTCAAGACCGCCAATTCGCAGTACCGCGCCCACGTCTACCTTTCCGACGTCGTCCGCCTGGGCGGACGTGTGGCCGCCAAGGAGGTCGATGCCGAGGGAAGCCACGTGGTGCGGATCACGACCTGGGCGCGCAACCAGCGCGAACAAGATGTCATGCCCGGCACGGCTGTGATCGCACTGCCGCATCGCGCCGCATCAGACGGCGATGCGCGAACCACTCAGGAGGCCATCCGATGACCACGGACACAGATAACCTGGCCCACGGCCCGGCCGCGCACGCGCCGATGGGGGAGCAGGACCGCCCGGCGCCGGGCATCCCGCTGCCCCTCACGGGAGTGCGCGTCCTCGATCTCGGCCATGTGTTCCAGGGACCGTACGCTACGTTCCTCATGGCGATGGCCGGTGCGGACGTCATCAAGATCGAGCCCCCGCACGGCGAAATGTCGCGGCGCCGTGGCCGCGACGGCGACTATCCGTTCCGCGCGCTCAATGGCTGCAAGCGCGGCATTGTTCTGAACCTGAAGACCGAGCGCGGCCGGGAGCTACTGATCGAGCTCAGCCTCAAGGCGGACGTGCTGGTGGAAAACTTTGCGCCCTCAGTCATGACGCGGCTCGGCCTTGGGCCTGATGTCCTGCTGAAAGCGAATCCAAAGCTGATTTACGCCTCTGGCTCGGGCTTCGGCCGTACCGGGCCCTACGCCGACAAGCTCGCTCTCGACCTCACGATTCAGGCGATGAGCGGGGTGATGAGCGCAACCGGCGAGGCGGGCGGACGCCCGCTCAAGGCCGGCGTGCCGGTCGCCGACTTTATGTCCGGCGCTCATCTCTACGGCGCGATTGTCACTGCTCTCTACGAGCGCGAGCGCACCGGACGTGGTCGTGTCGTCGAAGTGTCAATGCTCGAATCAATGTTTGCGACCCTGCTTCCTGCCGCCGGTCATACCTACGAGAGCAACGCCGCGCCGAAGCGCAGCGGTAATCGCCACGTCGCCGATTCCTATGTTCCGTTCGACACTTTCGAGACCGCCGATGGATGGGTCGCGATCGTGTGCGCTACGGACGAGCACTGGGCGAACCTGACAGAGGCGATGAACCGCTCCGATCTCCGCGCGGACGAGTCCCTGCATCGCCTTCACGGACGGATCGCGCGGATTGACGAGGTGACTGCGGCGGTCGCGCAGTGGACTGCGACGCGCACCCGCGAGGAGGTGAGCGCGCTGTGTCAAAAGCATCACATCCCGGCAGCGCCGGTAAGGGATGTGGTCGAGGTGCTCTGCGACCCGCATCTGCATGCGCGGGGCTTCCTCACGGATCAGGCCGGCGGCGCGGGGCCGATGGCTCTGCCGAATAGTCCAATCCGCTAAGAAGGATCGGCAATGATGCCGCTGAAGGCTTCAAACTAATTACGAGGAGTAAAAAGTCATTGGAGCATACGCGCAGTTGACTGGAAATTTAGGGCAAGATGTCGAGCGGCAGCAATTATTGCCAAGGCGTTGTATCCTGCTTGCATCAACCTAAAGAAGGAGTTCTTACGCGCATCACCGTATGTCAAAGCTGAACCAAAAGGTCGTCAAAGGGACGCCAGACACACTCATTGCACTTCCGAATGGCAAGTACATCTTGGCTGAATACACGACACAGCAAAGCGGCATTTGTGCAAAGTTTATGGACGACCTTGGCAAATGCTTTGACGAAGCGAAAACCGGCATCCCGGTTGAAAAGATCGAGCGAATTATCCTTTGCCATAACTCGCGCCTAAAACCTGAAGAAATCAATACGTTGGTTGAGGAGTGCCAGCGGCATGGATGTAACCTTGACTTGGTGGGAATCGGTCCGCTCTCGCATGACCTTTATCAAAAATTCCCCGGACTCGCCCGCGATTATCTCGGTGTTGAGGTTGACTCAGGGCAAATCGTTTCTCCAACAGAGTTTGTAACTTCATATAACAAGAGCGCGTTGGCGACCCCGTTGAATACGGCGTTTCGCTTTCGGGAAAGTGAGATAAAGCAAACTCTTGAGGCGCTAGAGTCGCATGACCTTGTGATTGTTTCCGGCAAGGTCGGGGTGGGAAAATCTAGGCTTGCACTGGAAGCCATTTCTACATTCGTTAAAGCCAACCCGGAATTCAACGCCAAGTGTATTTTCAATCGAGCCGTAGATTTGTTTGAGGACATTCAGGTTTATTTCACGCCGCCGGGAAATCACATCATCTTTGTTGATGACGCCAATCGTGTTAGCGGATTTGAGCATGTCTTGCGACTCCTGCATAACCAAAATCAGGAACGAAAAGCCAAGGTCGTAGTTACGGTGCGTGATTACGCGCTGGATAAGGTTCGGGAGAAAGCTCTGCCTTATGGCGGAGGCACGGAAGTCATCCTCGCAGCTTTAACCGATGAGCAAATCAATCAACTTGTTTCTGAAGAGTATGAGATTCGCAACCAGCTTTACCTTTCGCGCATCTCCGACATTGCCAAAGGTAATCCGCGTCTTGCGATTATGGCGGCTCGTGTAGCGGTGCGAGAGAATACTCTTCAGAGCATCAATGACGTTTCAGCCCTTTACGACGAATACTTCAGCACCATCCGGCGCGAGTTTGAAGAGCTTCACGATAAAAGCCTTTTGAAGATTGCTGGGGTTATTGCTTTCTTTCGCGCCGTTGATCGCTCGAATGATGAGTTGATGCAGGCAATCAAAGACGCTTTTGATCTTTCGCCCGAAGATTTCTGGGCGGGCGCGCAACGGCTGCACGAATTGGAAGTGGTGGATATGTATGAAGACGAAGTCGTGCGAGCCTCCGATCAGGTACTCGCCACTTATTTCTTCTACCTCGCATTTTTCAAAGAACCTGCCTTGAGTTTCGCTGCTTTGCTTGAACACTTCTTTCCGCCCTACCTGCACAGAATCGTTGATGCGCTCAATCCGCTACTGAACGCATTCGACGGCAAGGCGTTGTCAGATCAGATGCAGCAGCATGTTACGGCTACTTGGGAAAGGTTGGAGGCCTCAGACAAAGAAGAAGAATTGCAGCAACTGATGCAACTCTTCTGGTTCCTCAAAGAAACAGACATCCTGCTTTACTTGCATAAGCAAATTGCAGCTTTGCATTCTGAGCCTGTGCCGCCATCAGAGTTAAATTTCAAAGCCAATGCGAACTTTGGTTCGCCTTCCGTGCTTAGCTTGCTTCGCGTTTTCGGCTCTGCCAGCAAGGATTCTGTGCAAATGGCGCTTGAATTGCTTTTGGATTACCTTGCCAAACGTCCTAAAGACTTACCTTATGTTTTGCATTTGTTGACGGAAGATTTTTGTTATCGGCCTACCTCTCACCTGATCGGCTTCGAAGCTGAGAGTACTGTGATAAATACGCTCTGGAAACGGGCGCAAGAACCTGAAGCCGATTTATTCAAGTTGGTCTATCTCGTGATAGCCGCACATTACCTGCGAACCCACTTTGACCGTCACGAGTCGAAAAGCCATCTGACGGTCTCAATCATTCAATTCGATTTGCCCATTACACCTGCACTCATTGCGTTGCGACAGACCATTTGGCAAGGGCTCTTTACGCTTTACCGGTTGCCGCATCTGCGAAAGCAGGTGCTGGATTTTTTACACACCTATTGCTTATCTGGTTATCTGGTAAGCAAAGAAAGCATCATCAAGTCCGATGCCGAGCAGGTGCTGCCTTTTATTGCGAAGCGAATCCCCACCTGTTTGTTCAAGTGATGGAGCATTACCTCACAAGCGGCAACCCGCTAGCCCTTGATCCGCACGCCATTGTTGCAAGGCTTACTGAAAATACCGGAGCAGCGGCAGCTTATGAAATGCTGGCTCGGCACAACTATCAAGGCAAGATGCGCTGGCAATTCGCCTTTTTACAAAATTGAAAAAGAAAAAGAGTTGCTGTGGTACAGCTATTCGCAGGTTTTCTTCCAAAAGGACGGGGATCAGCCAGTTGATGAACAAGTTGAAGAACGCCAGAACCTGCTCATTGCCAAGCTGATTGAACGGCATAAAAACGATTTTGAGATGGTGAGCTTTTTGTTTGGCATCATCAGCAATTTTTCTTACGACCGGCGCAAACAGTTTGTTGGGCTATTTCTCAAGCACAACCAGCGATTCTACGATTTCACCAAACTTCAACTTGAGCCATCTTCCTGGAGTTATTCGGGAAGCGAAGTGCCGATGCTGCTGGAACGAGCAGAGTTCTATGAATCGCTTTTGCCTTTATTCAGTACCGTTGACCTTCTCAAACACAGGCAATATGTCGAGCAAGGCATTCAACATATCAAAGAGAACATCGAACGCGCCAAAAAGCATGACTTCATGCAAGATTGAACGCGCCCGTCTCGCGCATCGGATACGTCGAGAGCAACGCGCGTTGGCACTTTGACAGTTTGCGCGATGTCACCGAACCGACGCCGCTTCGCGCGGACGAAGCCTTGCCCGATCACGGCCACGAACACAGTTTGATTACGTGCGGCACGGGGCCGGAAGTCGGCGAGGCGATCGTCACGCACCCGCTGGTGGATATGGTGTCACTGACTGGTTCGGTACGCGCTGGTCGGCGCGTGATGGAACTGGCCGCTGCCGGGATCAAGCGGGTGCACCTCGAGCTCGGCGGGAAGTCAGCCAACATCATCCTCGAGGACGCCGACCTGGAGCGTGCCATCGCCGTCGGCATCGAGGACGCCTTCCGCAATGCTGGACAGGTGTGCGGTGGGCTGACGCGCATACTGGCGCCGCGCAGCCGTTTGCGCGCGGCCGAGGAACTGGCCGTGAGCAAGGCGGAGAGCTATGTGATCGGCGATCCTTTCAACCCGGCAACGACCCTCGGTCCCGTCACTACGGCCGGCCAGCGCGAGCGCGTGCGCGGCTACATCCGCAACGGCATCGCCGACGGCGGGCGCATGCTGACTGGCGGGCCCGAGGCGCCGGCAGGGCTTGAGCGTGGCTGGTTTGTCCGGCCAACGCTGTTCTCATGCGACAACAGCGCCCGCATCGCCCGCGAAGAGGTCTTCGGCCCGGTGGTGGTCATCATTCCGTTTGAGGACGAGGAGGAGGCGATCGCCATCGCGAACGATTCGCCCTACGGCCTCGCTGGCGGAATCTGGTGCGCCGATGCGGCGCACGCGCGCGCGCTGGCCGGCCGGCTGCGGGTCGGGCGCGTGCGGATCAACGGCGCGCCGCTCGACAAGCGGGCGCCGCATGGCGGCTTCAAGCTGTCCGGCATCGGGCGCGAATGGGGCCGCTACGGCATCGAGGAATTCCTCGAGTACAAGTCGGTCATCGGATAACTGCCGGGCTCCCCCGGCCAAGCGCGACGACGCGCTACGGATCGGCTCCGACGCGTTTCGTCATAGACACTGCACAATGGCGAAGGGCTGACCCTGGACCATACGCCTCTGGAGGTATCAACATGCCGGAGTTCCTAATCTACGAGCAGGATGGCCCCATCGTCGTCCTGACCATGAACCAGCCGGAACGGCGCAACCCGCTGACCGGCAACAGCGCGGTGGCCGACTTCCTCGCGGCCATTGATCGCATCCACGACGATCGCCGCGTGCGCTGCGTCATCCTGACGGGCGCCGGGCCGTCCTTTTCGGCGGGGGGCGACATCCGCGATATGAAGCGGCTGGCCTCCCCCGCAGTCAGTGAGATGGATATTCGGCACGAATACCGGCGCGGCATCCAGCGCCTCACTCTTGCGCTCTTCAACCTCGAGGTTCCGGTCATCGCTGCGGTAAATGGCCACGCCATCGGCGCTGGGCTTGATCTCGCCTGCATGTGCGACATCCGCATCGCATCCGAGAAGGCGAAGTTCGCCGAGAGCTTTATCCGTCTCGGCATCATTCCCGGCGATGGCGGGGCCTGGCTGCTGCCGCGCATCGTGGGTATGTCGCGCGCCGCCGAGCTTGCCTTCACCGGCGACACGATTGACGCGCAACAGGCGTTGGCGTGGAATCTGGTCTCGCGCGTGGCGCCGCATGACGAGCTGATGGCCACGGCACTGGAGCTGGCAGGTCGCATCGCCCAACACGCCTCACACGGCCTGCGTCTGACCAAGCGGCTGATGCGCGAGGCCATCCATGCGCGCCTGGACACGGTCCTGGAGCTCTCCGCCACGTTCCAAGCCATCTGCCACAAGACGCCGGACCATAGCGAGGCGGTAGACGCGTTCCTCGAGAAGCGGGCGCCCCGCTTCGACTGAGCTGCGGCGGCAGCGAGACACGCAACTCTGGCGCGCGCGGCGAAACTAGCGTGGCATCATAATCTTGACGGCCTGCTCGATCACGTCCAGTCGCGCTTTTTTGGGATCGGATTTGCTGACCGGTTATTCGCACTGGCCGTGGCTCGCTCAAGCCTAAGGGTCGGCTCGCTTGCCCGACTCCGTGGCTTTCTCGGTCACGTCCAACCGCGCCTTGCGAACGTCAGGCCCGGCGCTCGCGGAACCATCGGGCCGGAAAGTGAAGATTTGATCTTTGCGGGCAACGTGGCGCGGCCAGGTTGGCAGTCCCGATCCGTTCGGATCGCCCGTCCTGGCGAAGTTGACCCAATAGCTTTGCGCCATCCGCGAGACCGCCAGGTCCTCCGGTGTTGGCGCGCCGCCGCGGCCTCCGCCCAGCGTGCCGAAGGCAAAGGGGACGTCGCCGCCGTGCGGGGACCCCGCTCGCGCCTGTTCCCGCATCGCCGTCGGGACGTACGAGAACATGTACAGATAGACAGGCGAACCGTTGGCGGCGAAGGCGTTTGCAGCAAAGCGCGCCGGCTCGGCCTGGCCGAAGTCGTCGTTGGCCCGCGACACCATCGTGGCGAGGTCGGTCGTTCCGTCAGGATCGTAGGCCGCCTTCGCCTCGGCGCTCCACTGGCCGTACCGGGCGAAGAACTCGTCCTTGGCGCCAGCCCTGATCCGGTTGCCTGCGGTATCGGCGCTGTTGCTGCCAAGCATCAGCGGGACACGCGGCTGGCGGCGAGCCTTGTAGGCGGTCTCCGCGGTTTCAGTGATCAACTTGCCGTCAAGAATCGGCGTCGTCTCGTAGGAGGGCGCATTAGCTCCCTGCTGGACGGGAGCGCCACGGAGAACTTCGTCGGCGCTGAGGCCGCGCAATTTGGAGAGCGCGGCCTGGTCCGTCCCCTCGATCCCCATTGATTTCGCGAACTGGATTCCGATTGTCTCTGCCGACACCGGATAGTTGGGGTCAACGCCGTCCGCACGCATCGGGCGGGCGGTGAGCACGCTGTCCCGCGAGCCGCCGGAATGCACGATGGCCTTGTGGAATAAGCCGCGCGCCTGCGGCGAGGCGAGCATGCTGTGGACGGAGACACCACCGGCCGAGAACCCAAAGATGGTGACGTTGTTCGGATTCCCTCCAAAAGCAGCGATGTTCCGCCGCACCCACTGCAAGGCGGCAAGCTGATCCATGTACGCGTAGTTGCCCTTGTTCTCATTCGGACGTTCGCTGCTCAACGCAGGAAACGCGAAGAAACCGAAGCGTCCAACTCGATAGTTCATGGCGACAAGGACGACACCCTGCTTGGCGAATTGAACGCCGGACGTGTTGGGCGAGGAACTCGAGCCGCCCACGAAACCGCCGCCGTAGATCCAGACCATCACAGGCAGATTGCGAGCGGCCGAACCAGCCGGACGCCAGACGTTCAAATAGAGGCAATCCTCAGACGGCCCTTGGGCCGCAGGCGCGCCGGTCGTTGCTGCCGCTGCAGGGGCGCCAGAGCGCGCTCCCGCGCCCGGAGGCGGCCCGCCTCGTCCCTGCATACAGCTCCGGCCGAATTCTGCGGCCTGTCGCACTCCCGTCCACTTCGGCGGCGGCTGTGGTGGACGCCACCGCAACTCACCGACGGGTGGCGCGGCAAAGGGGATGCCCTTGAAGGAGATCACGCCATCGGCCTCGACTCCCTGCAACAGACCGCTGTCAACTTTCACGACCGCGGACGATTGCTCTGGCTTGCTCTTGTTGGCTTCTTGTGCGCTTGCTGAAGCAACAAGGATGGTTGCGACGAGCCAGAGCGCGCTGAATAATTTTCGATGCTTCGTATTCATAGAATCCTTCCGTTTATTTCAATGCTTTGTCGAAAAACTCCTTCAGCTTCGCGACTGCGGGCGTCACGAACTGGGGCTTGTCATACATATCGATGTGCGTAGCTCCTTTGACGACGAAGACCTCTTTCGGCTCCTTCGCTTGGTCATAAACCTCATCGCTCCAAAACTTGGTATCCGCCTTTTCGCCTACGATCATCAAGATCGGTCGCGGCGAAATCGTTTCCACTTGGCTGAAAGGGAAGAACGCCATTTGGAGCGGCAGGCTGGAGAACACGTAGCGATTGGGCGAATTGGGATGCTTGGCGCGCGGCGTGATGTAGTAGTCGTAGCCCTCGCGATAGAGCGCCGGCGTGGTTTCGGTAAATTCAACAGTTGATTCGGGCGAGATCTGCACCAATCGCACCGGTTCGCCGCGAGCTTCTTTACTTCGCTGCTCGCCTGCGTCTTTCAGGCGCTTCATTCGCTCCTCATAAGACAACAGGCCCATGGCACGACGACGCGCGTCGCCCAGATTGAACATACTGACCGTGGCAACGGCTTTCACGCGCATTTCAGTCGGCGCATTACCAAGCGCGTAGCTACCGCCGGCGCAGATGCCCAGCGAACCGATCCGGTTCGGGTCGACGAACGGCTGCTGCACCAGATAGTCGATTGAGCAACTGATGTCGTCGAGATGTTGTGCGGGAACTTCCATCAAACGCGGCTCACCGCCGCTCTCGCCTTGATACGACTTGTCGAAGGCCAGAGTGACGAAACCCTGTTCGGCCAAAAACGCGGAATAAAGACCTGACGTCTGTTCCTTAACGCTCCCGAAAGGATGTGTCACGACGATGGCCGGATACTTCTTGCTTTTGTCGAACCCAGCCGGTTTGAAAATGTAGGCGGCGATTTTCGTGTCCATATTCCTGGCCGGATAGGTGACACGCTCGATCTGGATACCTTTCTTGTTTGGATAGCCGATAACCATTGGTTCCTTTACCGGGCCGGCGCCTTTTGTTTGTGCCGACGCCTCGCCCGATGCCAGCAATCTGCTGCTTACAACCGCAGCTCCGGGAACTGCAACGAGTGACGCGCCGAGAAACTCGCGCCGCCCTTCATCAAGAATTTCACTACTCATGATCTGCTCCTTATTTTTCCTTGAATACTTCCCTCGCCACGGCAATCGCGCTCACCGCGTTCGGCCAGCCCGCGTAAAACGCCATGTGAGTGATGGTCTCGATCAACTCCTCTTGTGTCACACCATTGTCACGCGCGCGCGCGAAGTGTGATCGAAGCTGGTCAGGACGGTGCAAAGCAATCAGCGCCGCCACCGTCACCAGACTGCGATCCCGTTTGGCAAGCTGTGGACGCTCCCAGACATCGCCATAGAGTACGTCGTCAGTGAGCTGCGCCAACTTGGGCGAGAAGTCGCCGATGGCTGCTTGTGATGGTCGCGGTCGGGCAGTGGCAGCAGCATTCGGCGCAGTTGGCGTTGCCGCTTGCGCACGAGTCGGCGCGCTGTATTGCGCATCGCTGACCTTTTCCATCCATTCGACGCGCTTGCCGTCGGGCTGCTGTTCCGTCAGAGCGATGTGCGTCAGGCGGTCGGTTACTGTCGCCCCGTGCCAGTGCTTTACGCCCGGCGGTGTCCAGACGACATCCCCTGGCCTGATCTCTTGTTTCTCACCGCCTTCCTGCTGCACCCAGCCCATGCCTGCCGTCACAATCAGCGTTTGTCCCAGCGGATGAGAGTGCCACGCGGTTCGCGCGCCCGGCGCAAAGCTGACGCGAGCACCGGCGAGGCGCGCAGGGGCAGTTGCTTCCAAAAGCGGTTCGACACCGACGGAACCCGTGAAGTTTTCGACCTCTCTCATCTGCGGTGGTTGCGAACTGCTGCGCGTGATGCTGATGGTCTGTGACTTTTGAGTAGCAGCGCCAGTCCTTGCACCGGCTCCTGCCTGATTGGTTTGGCCACTTGTTTGGGAAGACGCCGAAGCGAGCAGAGAAAGCGACATTACCATCGCTGCGAACAGGTTCATTTTCGTGCTTTTCATTTTCGTCCTTTCGATTCAGTGACCGGCCGGTTTTTAGTTTTCAGAAAATGGACTTCGATAACTGCCGCTCAGCGCCCAGTCATTCGCTGTAAGTTTTCGGGATAGCGCGCTCCTTGCACCGTGATCCTGGCGGCGGCGTTCTCAATCTCGCGTAGGTCATCGGGCGTCAGTTCAACGGCAGCCGCTCCGAGGTTCTCCTCCAAGCGATGCAGTTTCGTTGTGCCTGGAATGGGAACAATCCACGGCTTCTGAGCCAGCAGCCAGGCGAGCGCAATCTGCGCAGGCGTTGCGTTTTTCTGTTCGGCGATTTTACCCAGCAGATCAACCATTGCCTGATTGGCTTTCCGCGCTTCGGGCGTAAACCGCGGGACAATGTTGCGAAAATCAGTGCTGGCGAAAGTAGTGTTCTCGTCAATCTTTCCCGTCAGGAAGCCTTTGCCCAGCGGACTGAAGGGAACGAAGCCGATGCCGAGTTCTTCGAGGGTCGGAAGTATTTCCGCTTCAGGTTCTCGCCACCACAGCGAGTATTCGCTTTGTAGTGCGGTAACGGGCAGAACGGCGTGTGCGCGACGAATCGTCTGTGCTCCTGCTTCCGAAAGCCCGAAGTGCTTCACTTTGCCTGCCTGAATCAACTCTTTCACTGCTCCGGCCACATCTTCGATGGGCACGTTCGGGTCAACGCGGTGTTGATAGAACAGATCAATGACATCAGTCTTGAGTCGTTTGAGCGAAGCTTCAGCCACTTCTTTGATATGTTCCGGCCGGCTATCCAACTCACTCCACCGCCCCTCGCCGTTGGCAGCAGGCTTAAACCCAAATTTCGTTGCGATAACGACTTGCTCACGGAAGGGCGCGAGGGCCTCGCCGACGAGTTCTTCGTTGATGAACGGGCCGTAAACTTCAGCGGTGTCGAAGAAGGTGACGCCCTGTTCGACGGCTGAATGAATCAGTTTGATCATCTCCTGCTTGTCCGCGGGAGGGCCGTAACCAAAGCTCATTCCCATACAGCCAAGCCCGATGGCCGACACTTCCAGGTTGCTGTTTCCAAGTTTGCGTTTCTGCATTATTCCTCCTTGTATCTTACTGTTTGAATCTGATTCTAAAAGCTCCGGGGTGGTGGATGGTAAGACGATACTGGCGAATGATTGTACAATCCTGCAAAAATGACACGGACGGCGTGCCAACGGGAACCAAAGAGGCTAAGATGAATTTATGAACCAGAGAGAAGCGAAACGTGAAGCGCAAAGGCTGCAAAGCAACAAAGAAGAACTGGTCGAGCGAATCGCGCGCGCCCTTCCCGAAGACGGGACATTGGACGTACTCCAAGACTTTCGGCTCGCGCGTTCCTCCAAACCGACGAAGCCGGTTCGCGCCGTGTATCAGCCTGCTTTCTGCTTTGTCGCCCAGGGCCGCAAGCAAGCGCTGTTGGGCGAAGAAGTCTTCCGCTACGATCCGGGCAATTACTTGATCTTCACGGTAGATTTGCCGCTCACCTTCCAGGTCGAAGAAGCGTCAAAAGAACGACCCTATCTTGGCTTACGGCTCAACCTCGATCCAGCGCTCGTCGCATCGGTTGTGATGGAATCAGGCGCCGAACCCAAAAAAGGCGACGCGCGCTTGAAGGCGATGGATGTCAGCCCGACGGATGCGAATCTGATGGACGCGCTTGTCAGACTGGTACGGTTGCTTGACGCGCCGGTTGAACGCAAGGTGCTCGCGCCGCTCATCATCCGGGAGATCGTTTTCCGGCTTTTGACGGGCGGGCAAGGCGCGCGGCTCAGCCATCTGCTGGCTGCGGGAGCAGACACGCGACGCATTTCCAAGGCCATCGGCTATCTGCGCGAAAACTTTGACCAACCGCTCAGAATGGATGATCTCGCGCAGGAACTCGGCATGAGCGTCTCCGGCTTCCATCATCACTTCAAGTCAGTCACGGCGATGAGCCCTTTGCAGTTTCAAAAACAAATACGGCTTCAGGAAGCGCGCCGTCTGATGCTCGGCGAAGACCTGGACGCAGCGAGCGCCGGGTTCCGCGTAGGCTATGAAGACCCATCGTACTTTAGCCGCGAGTACAAAAAGCTTTTCGGCGCTCCGCCACAACGTGACATCGCCAAGCTTCGCAGCAATCTTGAACTTTAAGAAAGCCCTGCACCGACCGCTTTCACCGCATCGCGCATTCGACGCTTGAAGGCCTGGGGATCACCCAAAAGTCTTGCCAAAAATGTCTTTCCGTTCAGCAAGCGATAGTGTTAAATTACATCATCACCGTCGAGAACAGGATTAAGCCTATCTCGTACCCCAAGCGATCCCCAGATTCGACTCGGTTCGGTGGGATCGTCGTTCAAGCTCCCCCTGCAGGCCCCGTCGTCAACCAGGTTCACTGGCAGACTCACTGGAAGGATAAAAGGTTACAGGTAGGAGATAATCCAATGGTACTGTGTCCAGCTTGTAGTAGCTCCCGCATTCGCTGTGATTACAAGCCCGCGCCGCTGGCGCTACGGGTGTTCGGCATACGCGCTCTGCTGTGCGATCATTGCAACCATCAGTTCAAGGCCTTTTCCCTGCGGGCGCCGAAAAGCCGCGCGCCTCGTCATTCCCCTCGCAAAGCTGATGTTTCCAATCCGGCTCCAGTCGTCAATGCGGACTATCTACTCGGTGAAGTTGTTGAAGCTGATCCGATTCAATTAGAACAACCGCGGCGCTTCACGATTGACTTGGAAGCCTTGAAATTACAATCGGTGGTTCAGGAAGAAGTGAACGGCTCGATTGTGGTTGACCAGATTTCGCCCGTGCGCCGCGATCTGCGGACTGAGATCACCAAACTTTACGCGCAAGGCGCGAAAGACCAAACGCGCCAAATCGGTCCGGCGCCGGACCATTCTTCATCTGATTTACCTGCCTGCGCGTCTTGCGGTTCGCACAATGTCAAGCGCCGGCATCGAAAGCTGATCGAGCGGGTGGCGTTCTCCGTTACCGACCACAAAGCCTTCACCTGCCGTTCTTGTGGCGAATCGTTTTACGCGAGAATCGCCGACGGCGACCAGCGCGACTCCGGGGCGATCGGCGCGCCCGAAGCATTGCGCTGATGCGGTCATTTGGTTTCGGCCTTTGGCGCTTCGGTATGCAGGGTGAAGGGCAAAACGCGGCCAGCGTAAACCAAGGCGCCAACCCGCGTTTGATCGGGCA
>Ga0187893_10008400_pt1 | contig 16290 bp, 11 predicted proteins | sample MA1701074metaG_FD_139574 | JGI IMG/M metagenome (GOLD analysis project Ga0187893, IMG submission 139574) | White microbial mat communities from a basaltic lava cave in the Kipuka Kanohina Cave System on the Island of Hawaii, USA - MA170107-4 metaG ...
CGTTCCTGCATGGCGTCGTCGGGCGTGATCGCCGGGGCCGCGGCGACGGCGGGACCGCGCGCGCGATCGTCGCCGAGGGCGCGCAGCTGCTGCGCCAGCGCGGGAGCTTGCTGGCGCACGTTGGTGCGTTCACCGGGGTCGGCCTGCAAGTCGAACAGCAACTCGGACCCGTCGATGGTCGACGCGATCAGCTTGTGGCGCGCGCCCCGCACCGCTTTCACCGTCCCGCTGCGCTGTTCGACCGATCCGTCCACCTCGCTGATCGCCGCCGCGCGCTGCGGGTGCGTTCGACCCTCGAGCGCCGCCACCAGCGTGCGGCCGTCGAGATCGGCCGGCACGGCGCCGCCGGCGAGCTCGAGCACGGTGGGCACGAGGTCGGAATGGGAGGCCAGTTCGGCAACCACACGGCCGCCGCGCAGGCGCGACGGGCACCAGACGATCAGCGGGATGCGAATGAGCTCTTCATAGAGCGTGGCGTGTTCATGGGCGAAGGCGCCGTGCTCGCCGAACTCTTCGCCGTGGTCCGAGGTCAGAAGGACGCAGGTGTTCTCGGCCAACCCGGTGCTGCGCAGAAACGTCATCAGGTCGCCCACGGCGTTGTCCATCGAACGCACCTCACCGTCGTAGAGCGCGCGCGCATGGGCGAGGATCTGTGGGGTCAGGCGCTGCTTCTTGACCAGGAAGTCGTAGTCGCGTTCCGCGAAGCGATGCTTGTACGGCCCCTCGAAGCTCGGATCGAACATCGTGTCGTAGGGGGGCGGCGGCGTATACGGCAGGTGCACCTCATAAGTGTGAAGAAAGAGAAAAAAGGGTCGGCCTCGCCGTTCCGCCATCCACGGCTTGGCCCGATCCACGGCCACTTGCAGCGTATCCGTTTCGCCGGTGGAGTCCGGGTTCTCCCATTGTCGATCGCAGCCCTGATCGAAGCCCAGGTTGTTCGAGACGAATCCCCCGCCCACCAGTCCGGCGGTTTCGTATCCCCGGTCCCACAGGCGTTCGGCCAGGGTATCGAGCTCTTCCGGCAGCGGTTGGAAGTAGGTGAACTTCGTCACGCCATGGCGATCGGGATCGAGCCCGGTCAACATCGTGGCGTGCGCCGGCAAGGTCCACGACGACGACGCGATGAAGTCGCGGAACAGCACGCCTTCGCTCGCCATGCGATCGATGTTCGGGCTGGTCGGCCGCGCCGCGCCGTAGCAGCCGAGCGCGTCGGCGCGCAGCGTGTCGATCGAGATGAGGATGAGGCTCGTCGGCACGCTCGGGCTCGGCGTGATCAGGCGCGGGTTGGTCCAGACGGCGTCCCGCTCGAGAATCGACTCCGGGGGGGTGGTGCTCGCCTCCAGCACGAGATTGCCCTGCCGGCCGGCCAGCGCGGTCAGATCGACGACCAGGTCGTTCCACACGCCGGTTCCCTCAGCCGGGCGGGTCACCCGCCGCTGCGCGAGCGTTTGGCGGCCGCGGTCGTCTTCGTACGCCACGGTGAACTCGACGTGTCGCAGGTCATCCGGCCATTTCTTCGGCGGGAAGTTCAGCCCGGTGATCAGCGACACGCCGAAGCCGACGCTCAAGGACGCACCCGCCGGGATCGGCAGCGGCAGGCTCAGGCTGTGGCCGCGCAGCACGAAGCGGCTTTCGCTGCCGATCGTCCGGCGGTCGAGCAGCTCACGCGACGTCTCCAGCGGCACGGCGCGCGCGCCCGTCGCGGGGGGTGGGCTGGCACCGCGGTGACAGCTGGCGACGACGAGCCCTGTGCACACCCAGAGCGCGGCAATCGTGGAAAGCGGACGCACCGATCGACTGTACCAGCGGCAATCATTTCAAACCAACCGCATTCGAGCCTCGGTTTGACAACGAGAGCGTCGCGAGCCTAGCCAGGACAACTGCATGTCGGTCGCCAGCGCTACGTCGTCGGCACGACCCCAGGGTGCCGTGTCCGCCCGCGCCATCCGCCGGATCGTGCTCGAGCAGTCCAAGCGGGCGAACGTCGGCCATATCGGCTCGGCGTTGTCGGTGGCCGACGTCATCGCCGCGCTCTACGATCGCGTGCTCAACCTCCCCGGGCCGACGCATCCCGACCGCGACCGCTTCATCCTGTCGAAGGGCCACGCGGCGCTCGCCCTGTACGCCGCGCTGGCGCTGCGCGGTTGGCTCACGACCGACCAGCTCGACACCTACTGCGGTGACGGCAGTCACCTCGGCGTGCATCCCGAGCACGTCGTGCCAGGGGTCGACTTCGCCATCGGCTCGCTCGGGCACGGGCTCTCCTACGGTGCCGGCGCGGCGCTGGCCGCGCGCCTGCAGGGCACCCAGCGGCGCGCGTTCGTGCTCATCAGCGACGGAGAATGCAACGAGGGCTCGGTGTGGGAGGCCGCCATGTTCGCGGCCCATCACCGCCTGTCGAGCCTGATCGCGATCATCGACCTGAACGGCCAGCAGGCATTCGGCTACACCGACGAGGTGCTGTCGCTCTCGCCCATGGCGGGGCGCTGGCGCGCCTTCGGCTGGGACGTCGTCGAGGTGGATGGACACGACGTCGCCGGGCTGGCGCGCACCATCGCCGGTCTGGACACCACCAGTGGACCGCCGCACATGCTGGTGGCGCGCACGGTCTTCGGCAAGGGCGTCTCCTTCATGGAGAGCCAGATCAAGTGGCACTACAGCCCCATGTCGGACGGCGAGTATCGGCAGGCGCTGGACGAGATCGACGCCGAGGAGCGCTGAGGCGTGCGCGGCGCATTCGTCCGCACGTTGGTGGAGATCGCAGCCGAGGACCGCCGCGTCGTGCTGCTGACCGGCGACCTCGGGTACATGGCGCTCGAGCCGTTCGTCGAGCGCTGCCCCGACCGCTTCTTCAACGTCGGCGTCGCCGAGCAGAACATGGTTGGGGTCGCCACCGGCCTCGCCGAGGCGGGCTTCATCCCGTTCGTCTACTCGATCGATCCGTTCGCCGTCCTGCGCCCCTACGAGTTCATTCGCAACGGGCCGATCGCGCACCGGCTGCCGGCGCGCATCGTCGGCATCGGCGGCGGCTTCGAGTACGGTCCACAGGGGCAGAGCCACCACGGCCTCGAGGACCTCGCCGTGATGCGCATCCATCCCGAGCTCACCGTGGTCGCACCGGCTGATCATCTGCAGACGGTCACGGCTTTGCGGGCGACGTGGGACCGGCCGGGTCCGGTCTACTATCGGCTCGGCAAGGATGACCGCACGACCGTCCCGGGTCTGGAGGGCCGTTTCACCCTCGGCCGCGCCGAGTGCCTCCGCGCCGGCGCCGATGTGGTGCTCGTCACCGTTGGCAGCGTCGCGGTGGAAGCCGCGGCCGCGGTTGACACGTTGGTCGCACGCGGCGTCGACGCCGGGCTGCTGGTGGTGGCGAGCCTGCAGCCGGCGCCGGTCGCGGACCTGATCGCGGCGCTGCGCCGCGCGCCGCTGTGTGTCACGGTCGAGGCGCACTATTTCAGCGGGGGACTGGGCTCGCTGGTCGCCGAGGTCATCGCCGAGGAGCAGCTCGCCTGCCGTCTGGTCCGCTGCGGCGTGCGTCGCGGCCCGGACGGCGTCAGCGGATCCCAGAGCTGGCTGCACCATTCGCACGGGCTGTCGAATGCGGCGCTGGTCGATGCGGTGCTGGGGGCGCGCGACCGCTCCGTGTGATGGCCGCGCCCCTGGTGTCAGTCGTGCTGCCCGTGCACAACCAGGCGGAGCACATCGAATCGATCGTGCGCGAGTACGACGAGGCCCTGCGGCGGAGTGGGACGACCTACGAGATCATCCTGGTGCCGAATGCCTGCCGCGACGAATCGGACGCGGTATGCGAGCGGCTGGCGAACGACACCGTGCGGGTCGTCCCGAGCGCGTTGGGCGGCTGGGGCCGCGCCGTGCGGCTCGGACTGGGCGCCGCGCGCGGCGACCTCCTCTGTTACACGAACTCGGCCCGCACCACGCCCGAGGACCTGACGCTCTTCGTGCTCTACGCCCGCACCCACCCCGGCGTGGTGCTGAAGGCCAACCGCAAGGTCCGCGAGCGCTGGTCGCGCCGGCTCGGCTCGCTGCTCTACAACCTCGAGTGTCGCGCGCTTTTCGACCTGTCGAACTGGGACATCAACGGCACGCCGAAGATCTTCCCGCGCTCGTTCACGCGGCTGCTGGCGCTGACGCAGGACGACGATCTCATCGACGCCGAGTTCAACGTCATCTGCCGCCGGGAAGGCTATCCGATGCTGGAGGTGCCGATCTTCTCCTCGCGCCGTCACGGCGGCCGATCGACGACGACCCTGGGCTCGGCGGTGCGCATGTACTGGGGTGCGTTGCGGCTCTGGCGGCGGGCGGCATGACCAGCGCGGCGCTGCGCGCGCGACACGATGCGGCCTGGCGCGACCCAGTCCAGGTCGCGACCCACTGGGCCGACGCCGGTGCGGTGGACCCGCGCCTGTTGCGCCACACCGTGCGCGGCGCCTTCTGGGACACGCTCGCGGCGCACCGGCTCACGCTGCTGGTGACGCGCGAGTACGAGCATCTGGTGATCGCGCTGGGCGCCTCGCGCGCGGGGCCAGAGGTGTCGTACCTCCCGCTGCCGCATCCGAACGGGCTCGCCGTCGATGTGTCGCGCGGCGTCGTGCACGTCGCCAGCACCCGCAATCCGAACCAGGTGTTCGACCTCGTCCCGGCGACCGGGGTGACGACGGCCGGAAGTGGCCGCGTCCGCCCCTTGCCGGCGCGCCCGCTCATCCCGGTGCGCTCGCGCCTGTTTCCCGGCAGCCTCTACCTGCACGATCTGGCGTTGGTCGGCGGCGTGTTGCACGCCAACGCGGTGGGCGAGAACGCCATCGTGCGCCTGCATGCGGACGGCCGTCACGACCGCGTCTGGTGGCCGCGCTGCGTGGAGTCGGCCTCCGGACCGCGCTTCGCGCCCAACTTTCTCCAGCTCAACTCCATCGCGGCCGGGCCCACCCTGCGCGCGTCGTATTTCTCCGCCTCGACCGACGCGCCGTCTGCCCGCCGGCCCGGCCATCGAAACTTCGCGGCCGACGGGCGCGGCGTGATCTTCTCCGGCGCATCGCGCGTGCCCATCGTCCGCGGCCTCACCCGCCCGCACTCGGCGCGCCTCCACGACGGCGACCTGTGGGTCGCGAACAGCGGGTACGGCGAGGTGGGCGTCTGCGCGCGCGGGCGTTTCACCGCGGTCGGACGCCTGCCGGGCTGGACCCGCGGGCTCGGCTTCCACCGCCATCTCGCCTTCGTCGGGACCTCGCAGATTCTGCCGCGCTTCCGTCACTATGCGCCGGGTCTCGAGCCTGGGCGCTGCGTGTGTGCGGTGCACGTGCTGGACACCCGCACCGGGCGGGTGCTCGGAAGCCTCACATGGCCATACGGAAATCAGATCTTCGCCGTCGAGCCGGTGCCCCGCAGCCTCACCGCCGGGTTGCCGCTGCGCGCGGGGAGACGGGGCACGGGACGCCGCGAGCGCGGGCTCTTCTCGGGCTTCGTCACCCGCGCCGGAAAGGATGCGAGCGCCGATGAGCGCTGACTTCCCGCTGCTCATGCTCTCGGCCATGTACGAGAACGGCGGCAACACCACGCACCGCTGTCTCGACGGCCATCCCGAGCTCTTCGTCTACCCGTTCGAATCGCAGCTCGGCACCCGGCTGGTGAGCGACCCACTGGCCTCGATGTTTCCGGTGAAATACCGCTGGCCGGTGTTCGCCCTCGACGCCTCGCCGGACGAGGACTACCACGCGATCATCGACGAGGAGTGCAAGGTGCGCGCGCGCACGCCGCACGTGAGCAAGTTCCGCCACACCCAGTTCGACTTCTCCGACGACGAGCGCGGGCGGCGCTATGCGGACTACGTCCGCGCCAGCGGGCGGTCGCGCGCCAACAACGTGGCGGCGTTCTTCCGCGCCACGTTCGATGCGTGGAAGGACGTCCGCCGCAGCGGCCGTGAGCGCGTCTACGTCGGCTACAGCCCCATCATCGTCGTCGACGCGGCGCTCATTCTCGGCGACCTGCCCGCCGCGCACGTCCTGCACGTCGTGCGCAATCCCTGGTCGGCCTACGCCGACACCAAGAAGCGGCCGGTGCCGCTGTCGCTCGAGCGCTATCTGCTCGGGTGGACGCTGAATCAGTACCACGCGCTGCTGCTGCGCGAGCGCTTTCCCGGCCGCCTGCACATCGTGCGCGCCGAGGACGTCATGGCCGACGCCGCGCAGGCGCTGGCGCCGGTGTGCGACGCGCTCGGTCTGGAGCATGCCGAGTCGCTGTGCGCGCCGAGCTGGAACGGCACGCCGCTGTCGGAAGTCGCTCCCTGGGGCACGATCCGAACGCCGACACCGGAGGCCAACCGGGCCGAGGCGGCGTCGCTCTCGGCGGCCGAGCGCGACGAGATCCGCGCCCGTGCCTGGCAATACCTCGAGGTGTTCGATTACGCGACGTTCGTCTAGTGTCCCGAGTTGGAAGTGCGTTGCCTATTTCGGCGAGCAATCGGCGTTCCTGGCAAGGCGCGCCGACGACGGAATATCGGGAATATTCCGAGGAGGCGCATCGCCGCCAGGGACGCCGAGGGCCGGCGAAATGGGTGACGCACTTCCAACTCGGGACACGAGCCAGGCCGGCCGCTCAGGCGGCCCGCCTGCCGCGCGCCGGCCGCGGCGCGTCCTGGTCACCGGCGCCGCCGGGTTCGTCGGCGCCAACCTCGTACGCCGCTTGCTCCGGGACGGTGACTCGCTGGATGTCGTGATCCATCCCGGGTCGACGCCCTGGCGGCTGGCGGGCCTGACCCGGCGCGTCCGCGTCCACGCGGTCGATCTCACCGACGCGCCCCGTGTCGGCGCGCTGGTGCGTGCAGCGCGCCCGCACTGGGTCTTTCATCTGGCGGCGTACGGCGCCTACGCGTGGCAGGAGGACATCGCCGCCATGGTGCAGACCAACCTCGCCGGCACCGCGCACCTGGTGCAGGCGTGCCTCGACGCCGGCGTCGACACCGTGGTGAACACCGGCTCGTCGTCGGAATACGGCTTCAAGACGCATGCGCCGTCCGAGCGCGAATGGCTCGAGCCCAACAGCCCGTACGCGGTGACCAAGGCGGCTGCCACGTTGTTCTGCCGTCACACCGCGCAGCGCGAGGGTCTGCGCCTGCCGACGCTGCGCCTCTATTCGGTGTTCGGGCCGTGGGAAGAGCCCGGCCGCCTCATGCCGACGCTCGCGGCCCACGGGCTGACGGGTCGGCTCCCGCCCTTGGTCGCGCCGGACACGGCGCGCGACTACGTGTACGTCGACGACGTGAGCGAGGCGTACCTGCTGGCCGCCACCGTCGCGGATCAAGAACCGGGCGCGGTCTACAACGTCTGTACCGGCGTGCAGACCACGCTGCGCGAGGTCGTGGAGCTGACGCGCCGGCTCCTCGGCGTGCGTGCCCAGCCGCGCTGGGGGTCGATGTCGCCGCGCGCATGGGACACGGCGGTGTGGATCGGCGACGGTACCCGCATCCGAACGGCGCTCGGCTGGCAGCCGCGTCACACCGTCGAGTCGGGGTTCCGCAGGTTGGTGGCCTGGATGCGCCGGTCGGCAGTGCGAGATCGCTATCGCGGCACCCGTTGAGGCGCCGCTGCGCGGCGCCGTTGCGCGTTGCACGTTGCGCGTTGGGGTGGCGGAGTAGCTCGGCCGGTTCGTACGGGTTGCCCACGGGGCAGCTTCGGCGGCAAGTACAGGCAGTCCGCCGGCGAACGCACAACGCGCAACGCGGAACGGCGCCGGCGCGCAGCGCCGGCGGCTATTCTCTCCGCGCCACCCCCAGCAGGGTCAGACCCCAGCGTGGATCGAGGCGTTCTTCGATGCGCAGCCAGGGGACGAGCAGACCGGCGAGGCGGGCTTGCACGCGGGGGACGGTCCCGCGGCGCAGCAGGCGGGAGTTGACGAACCAGCTGAGCGCGCCCGGCATGTTGGTGTAGCGTACGGATTCGACGGTGAGGCCATGACGGCGGAGCTGAGCGTCGAGCCCCTCGCGGTCGTAGCGGCGCAGGTGGCCGATGGCGCGGTCGATGTCTCCGTACAACCCGTGCATGGCGGGCACCTGCACGACGACGCGGCCACCCGGCGCAAGCACGCCGGCCATGGCCGCCAAGGCGTCGTCGTCGCGCTCGATGTACTCGAGCGCATGGATGCAGAGGACGGTGTCGAACTGTTCGGCGCGCAGTCCGGTCAGGTCCGGCTGCGCCCAGTCGACGCTCTGCACGCGGATGTTGTCGTGCGCGGCGAAGCGAGTGCGCAGCGGCGCGAGCGAGTCGGAATGATTGGCCGTGGTGACCACCAGCGCGTGGTTGCGCAGGTAGCGCGTGAAGCTTCCGCCGACCTCCAGGATGCGGTCGCCCACATGGGGCGCCAGGCGGCTCCACATCCAGTCGCGGTAGCGCCGGCTGAGGGGAGGGCGGGCGCCGGTCGCCGCGGCCGGCAGGTCGTCGACCAGCGACGCGCGGATGATCGTCCAGATCGCGGCGACGCCGTCCTTCCAGCCGATCTTCTTGCCTTCCCAATATTCGCGCCCGTGGTAGCTGACCGGCACCTCGTAGACGCGCACACCGAGTCGCGCCACCTTGGCGGTGATCTCCGGCTCGATGCCGAAGCGGTTCGACACCAGGTGCAAGCTCTGCAGGACGTCGGTGCGAAAGACCTTGTAGCAGGTCTCCATGTCGGTGAGGTTCAGATCCGTGCACAGATTGCTGAGGAAGGTGAGCAGCCAGTTCCCCATCGAATGCCGGAAGAAGAGCACGCGGTGCGGGCCGCCGAGGAAGCGCGAGCCGAACACCACGTCGGCGTGACCGGACAGGATCGGCTCGACGAGCGCCGCGTAGTCGCCCGGGTCGTACTCGAGATCGGCGTCCTGGATGAGGGTGAGATCGCCGGTCACCGTCGGGATCGCGGTGCGGATGGCGGCGCCCTTGCCGGCGTTCTGCGCGTGAAAGAGGGCGCGGACCCGGTTCATCGGATCGCTGTCGGCGGAGGCGGCGATGTCGCGTACCACGTCGCTCGTGCCGTCGGTCGACGCGTCGTCGACGAGGACGATCTCCTTGCGGATCGGGACGGCGCGGACGCGGTCGATGAGCGTGCGAATGGTCAGCCGTTCGTTGAAGACCGGCACGATGACCGACAGCGTATAGTCCGACCGCATTCGGCGGAGTGTACTGAAAGCCGATGCGCAGGCAAGCGCATCGGCTTTCACCGTGCCCGTGCCCGTGCCCGAGAAAGTGGAGCCGGATCATTTTCATTCGGGCACGGGCACAGGCACGGGCACGGGCACGGGCACGGGTGGAGCGTGATCCATTTGATGGGGCGACGCATGCGTCGCCCCTACCCCTGATGGGGATGGCGCACGTGTCGCCATACGCTGGCTGGATTCGGCGCCGGTGCCACGATAGGGAGTCCGCCGTGTCCTCCGACCTCCTCGACGGTCACGGCTCCGCGCCGCCATCGGCCGTCGCGTGGTTGCGGCAGCGCCTCGACGCGATGCGGGCGCGCGACATCGGGATTCGCGCCATCGCGCTCGGGCCCGACCGGCTCTTTGTCGATACCGTCGATCGCTACGCGGCAGGGCTGGCGTGGAAGCTCGGGCTGCGCGACGGCGCGGCGCAGCGGTTGATCGCGCGGGAGGTCGGGCCGGGAATGATCGCGGTCGACGTCGGCGCCAACGTCGGCTGGTACACGCTCGCCCTGGCCCGCTGCGTCGGCTCCGGCGGGCGCGTCTACGCGCTCGAGCCGGAGCCCCGTTGCTTCGAGCTGCTCGGCCGCGCGGTCGGGGTCGCATCGCCCGCTCAGGTCGAGCTGCGCCAGGTGGCGGCGGCGGACTACTCGGGCTGGACGACGCTGTATCTGGCCAACGTCGACCATGGCGACCACCGCATCGTACCCGCCGCGGCAGAGCGGCGGATGGTGACGGTGCGGGCGGTCAGCCTCGACGACCTGCTCGCCGACGAGCCGCACGTCGACTTCATCAAGCTGTCCGTGCAGGGTGCCGAGCTGTCGGCGCTGCGCGGCCTGCGCCGGACGCTCGCCCGCCATCCGGCGCTGGGCGTGCTCTGTTGCATCGTGCCGGCGCTGCTGCAGCGCGCCGGCACCGGCGCCGAGCCGCTGTTCGACCTGTTGCGCGCCGCCGGCCTCGCCCCGCACCAGCTGCGGCGCGACGGCGGCGCCGAGCCGATTCACCCGCGCGTCGCCTGGTCGCTCGCCCGGGCGCGCGGTCGGTTGCTGCTGTATTTCCGGAGGAGCTAGGCGGCGCTGCGCGCCGCCGTTGCGGGTTGCGCGTCGCGCGTTGGCGGAGCGGCCGTGTCGTCGCGATACAGCGCATCTGCCCAGGACGAATCCGGCGGGCGCCGCTCCGCGGCGCCATGGCCGCGCGGAAGCGCGGCCCTCCACTGGTCGGAGGCAGCGTCAACGCACGCGACCAGACCGATGCTCGCCAACGCGCAACGCGCAACGCTGAACGGACCGCCCACCGGGCGGTCCTTTGGTCGGAGGCAGCTACCGCGCGACGCGACGACTTGAATGCCTCGCCAACGCGCAACGCTCAACGCGCAACGGACCGCCCACCGGGCGGTCCTGTCTGATCCATCTTCGCCAACAGCGCCGTTGCGCGCTGGTTCCCCGGGTACGCCTTGAGCGTCTGCTGCAGGGTCATGCGCGCGGCGATGAGTTGGCCGTCGTGGCGCAGCATCTCGGCGAGGTCGACGCGCCAGTCGGGGTTGTCCTGGTATTTGAGCGCTTCGCGCAGGTCCTCCGCCGCCGCCTTCCAGTCGCCCTTGCCCGCGGCGATGCGGCTGAGCAGCATCTTCGCCATCGGCCGCAGGGCGAGGTAATGGCCGCCGAGGTCGAGCGACCGGCGCAGCTCGGACTCCGCTCTCTCGAGCTCGTTGCGCGCGAACAGCACCGCCCCGAGGTTGTATTGAATGAATGCCCCGATCCGGGGGAAGGCGTGCAGCGACTCGCCGCGGTCGTAGAGCCGCTTGGCCTCGTTCAGCGTTTCGTAGGCGCGCTCCTGCTGTCCGAGGTTCAGATAGGTCACGCCGAGGTTGAGCCGCACGCGCGGGTTGCCGGGGGCTCTGGCAACGCCGTCCTCGTGCAGGGCGATGGCATCGCCCCAGAGCTGGGCGCGCCAGACGGTGAGCAGCGCGAGCAGCGCCAGTGGTGCAGTCGCCACCGCCGCATAGGTCCAGGCCGGACGCGTGCGCCAGGTCGCCGGCAGCCACTGCACGAGGTCCCACAACCACGCGGCCGCGAGCAGCATGAGGCCGGCGAGCGGCAGGTACATGCGGCGCTCGACCACCAGGTCGGCGATCGGCAGTACCGACGAGGTGGGCAACAGGACGAGCAGCGTCCACGCCACGGCGAAGGTGAAGAGCGGCTCGCGGCGTCGGAAGCGCCAGGCGAGCGCGATCAGCGCGGCCAGCGCGAGGAAGGGGAGGACGACCCCGAGCGCGAGCGGGGTGCGGGCGAGCGGCCAGTCGTAGTCGAAGGTCTGTCCGATCGGCAGCACCACCAGGCGCAGGTAGTGCAGGATCACGCCGAACTGGCTCATGAGATATTCCCACGGCGTGAAGCGGTCGAACCCAAGGCCGGCGGTGGCGCTGTATTCACCCATCGGCGAGGGGCTGAGGAAAGCCTTCAGCAACAAGGCGACGCCGCCGATCCCCGGGCCGATCAGCGCCAGGCCGATCAGCGGTCCGCGCGGCCGCCGCCGTGCGCCAGGGGTCAGGAAGAGCCAATCGTAGAGCAGCAACGCCGGCACGATCATCAGCGCGGTTTCCTTGCTGCCCAAACCGGCCATACCCCACGCCGCGAGGAGGATGCCGTGCAGACGCCGCTGGCGCCGCTCGGCGGAGGTGGAGGCGATGATGAAGCTCGTGAGCGAGAGGAGAAAGAAGGTGGCGACCAGCAACTCGCTGCGGCTCGACACGTAGGCGACGGTCTCGCTCGCGAGCGGATGGGCGGCGAACAGTGCCGCCGCCGCCCAGGCGATGGGCAGCCGGCCGGCGCCGTAGCGCGGCGCCAACCCGGGCATGGACAACGTCAGCCACGCGATGGCGTAGACCAGCAGCGTGTTGGCGGCGTGCAGGAGGATGTGGGTCAGGTGATAGGGCCAGGTCTCGAGCCCGCCGATCGCGTAGTTGATGGCCAGCGAGTAGTCGGTCAGCGGACGGGTGCTGAGGCTGAGGAACATCCCCGGTGCCAGGCTCCGGATCAGCTTGCTCTGCGACACCGCGTTGGGATCGTCGAAGACGAACGGCCCGTCGAGACTCGGCAGGTAGAGCGCGCAGGCCAGCACCGACAGCGTGAGCAGCGGCAGCACATGCGTCCGCCACGCGACCGGGGCGAGCGCGAGGGGCGTCCGCTGTGGCGGGCGCGGCGCTGGCGTACGCGGCGGCTTCGCAGCCGGCGCGCGGGCGGACTTGGAGCGCTCAGCGCGTGGCGGAGGAGTCACCGCAGTACCGGCCCATCACTTTCCGGCCCGGTCCTCCAGGCGTCGTTCGAGCAGCGCGATCGTCTGCGCCAGCCGGCGGATCGAGTCCCGGTGCGAGGAGATCACCAGCGAGTAGTGCAGCACGATCACCAACAGGAAAAGGAACGCGAAGCCGAACAGCAGCGAGGGCGGGTAGCTGACCCCGAGCGCCCAGGCGACCCAGTCGAGCAGCGGCCGGTAGAGCGAGAAGATCAACAACACGGCCCCGGCTCCGAGCCACAGGATGGCGTAGCGCACGTTGAGGTGGCTGCGGCGGATCGCCTCGACGACGAACCCGACGAGGACGACGCTGGCGGTGATGGCGACGATGTCGAGAACCTGCATGCCCGCTACATACGGCTCAAGGGTTCCGAGGGGCAACCCCCTCGACGGTCAGCGCGGCCGCAAGCGCCCGACCAGCAGGGCCAGGACGACCTTCAACATGTAGAACCCCGAGTACATGGCGCTGATCGAGGACTGGCCGGCGATGCGCGCGTACATGATCACCGGCTGCTCGCGCACCCGGCAACCGGCACGCGCCGCGATGACCAGCGCCTCGGTTTCCGGGTAGTCGTCCGGCTGCGAGCGGGCCAGCACCTTGAGCGCGCGGCGGTTCACCGCCCAGTAGCCCGAGGTGGGGTCGGTGATGCGGGTCCCGACCAGCGCGCTGACGATGCCGAGGATGAAGATTCCCAGCCGGCGGACCACGGTCGACTGGTATCCCTCGCGGGCGAGGAAGCGCGAACCGACGACGATGTCGGCCTCGTCTTTCTCCAGCAGCTCGAGCAGGCGGGCGATCTGGGCCGGATCGTGCTGGCCGTCGCCGTCCTGGCGGACGACGAAGTCATACCCGCGCTCCAGGGCATAGAGGAACCCGGTCTGGACCGCGGCGCCGATGCCGAGGTTGCAGACGTGCTGCAGCACGGTAGCGCCGGCGGCCCTGGCGAGGTCGCCGGTGTCGTCCTCGGAACCGTCGTCGATCACGGCGATATCGCCGCGGAAGTGCTCCCGCACGGAAAAGATCACGCCGGTGATGCTCGCCGCCTCGTTGAAGGCAGGGATGATCAGGAGGGTGCGCATCGGAGACAGGCGTGACCGGTGACCGGTGACCAGTGACCGGTGGTGGAACCCGCAATCATGTCCAGGACGACTTCGTTACCACCCCGATGCCCAGCCCGCCACCGGCGGGCGCGGGAGTCATGCAGTCTACCCTAGGTGTAGGGGAATCCCTAATTGTGCGGAGGCATTCCCGCATGCTACGTTCACCCCGCAGAAGTCGCGAATCGTGAGCATTTCGAATGACCCCGAGTTCATAGACGGCCAGACGGGTGGCGACGCGGGTTGCCGTGACAATGCGAGCGAATCGTCAATAGCGCAACGAGACTGACATAGCCGGGTCGGCGACGCCGCAGGAAATGCCGCACCCGTGTCCAAGCAGGGGGAGTTGGAATGGCAGCATCCTGGTCATTCCGAAGTGGTCGCCATATGAGCGTCCGCTCGATTGCCGCTCTCGACTCGATGTCACGCTTCGGTCTCGGGACCGGGCTCGTGCTTCTCGTGTTCCTGGTTGCCCAGGCAGCGGCGGAGGATCCCCCGCCTATGATGCCCAGCGTGCATGGATTCGACCCCGCCAGTGCACTGACGGCGATGAGTGACGCTGCGGCTAGGCAGGAGTCTCCCGACGCGCCTTTCGCTGGTCTTGCGGACCAGGTGCAAGTCGACCTGCTTCTCGGTCAGGCCACCACGCGAGTGCCGATCCAGTTACCACCCGGTCGCAAGGGCATGACGCCGCAGCTGGCGCTGACCTATAGCAGTCGCGCCGGCAACGGCCTGGTCGGGCGCGGCTGGGATTTGAGAATTCCGTGCGTGAAGCGCACGACCCGGCACGGAGTGCCGATTGACCTGACTGATCCGACGTACCCGTACGTGGACGACGAGTTCACGCTGGTGCTGCCAACCGGAACAGTCACGCTCGATCGCTACCTCGGCATGAGCGGCCCCAACCTCGTCTTTGGCTCGAGTGCCGAAGAGGCGCTGCTGCGCGTCTGGTTCAATCGGGCCAGCAACCTATGGGTCATAAGGGATAAGAGCGGGACCCAATACACCTTCGGCGCCGGATCCTCTGCCACCCGCGTCGGCAGCGACGTGTTCGATCCCGACGGGACCTTCGCCTGGGGAATCACGGAAGCACGCGACCCGTCGGGCAACAGCATCATCTACGACTACCATACCCACGGCCTTTTCGGCGTCGGCAATGCCTTCCTCTATCCCCGCCGCATTCACTACGGCGCGAACACGAACGCGAGCTATACGCACATCTTTCACGTCTGCTTCGCGTACGATTCGACCGGGACGGACTGCACGGGCGCCCCGCTCGTGCGACCCGATCCGATGCAGAACTTCAGTGGTGGCTATGCGGGCGAGCTCTGGGCTCGGGTGTCTGGCATCAAGGTCTGGGTGGACGGTGAGACAACCGAGTCCGCCCCGACGCGTCGATACAAGCTGTCCTACACCACGGACGCGCTGAACAAGCAGAGCCATCTCACGAAGATGGAGGTGTTCGCGAGCGACGGCACCAGTCTGAAGCCCACGACGTTTTTGTACCATCCACCCGGCACCGGAATTGGAAACTCCATGAGCCTCAACTTGAGTGCGGGCAGCCCTCGCCTCTACGATGTACTACGGCGCTTCCGAGGTACGAGCGGTGAGCTCTCGACGCTGATCGACATCACGGGAGACGGGCGTCTTGACTTGGTCGAGAACGACTTCGATACACCGGAACTGTACGTATATCCGAATCTTGGCGATGGAACTCTTGGGCCGCGGCAGACCTGGAACACCGCTCTCAGCTACGAGTTGAATCACCCATGGGTCGGTCTCATGGACCTCAACGGCGACGCACTGCCGGACCTCGTATGGGCAAATGCATCTTTTCCCGTGCCAGAGTGGTTTATCCAATTCAACACTGGAAGTGGTCTCTCAACCCTGCAGGTATGGCCCGTGCCTCACCAAGTCATGCCCCTGCGCCCCCTTGGCGGCGCAGGTGGCGGCGGAGCCGTTGACTTGAACGGCGATAGCTTGCCTGATCTCGTCGATACGTTTTGTAACTGTGCGTCAGGCTCCAGCTATTGCGATGGAACTGCAGATCAATATTGCCGCCTGTATCTCAACACCGGAAACGGCTTTGATATCGCCAATCCCGTGAAGTGGAGCTGGCCGTATGATACCGGTGCGGTTCAAATTGGCGATGCCGAAACGGCGCTCATCGACATGAATGGGGATGGCCTTCCGGATCTCTTGGACACGGGTCCGGTCACGGGCCCACCGAATACCTGGCACATCTACTGGAACACGGGTGTTGGATTCGCGACCTGGCCCGAGTACTGGAATGCTCCCTTGAGAGCCAGCGCCGGCGCACCGGGTACGCCGATGCGCGTGAACGAACTCTGCGTGATGTTCATCCCTGGCACCAGTGACCTCGCGGGCGTCGAGGGCGATCTGCGCGACATGAACGGCGACGGCCTGCCGGACTACGTCGATTCGAATCTCAACTGCACGTCCAGCAACAACGATCCGACCAATGGCGGACCCTGGCGGGTCTTCATCAACACCGGAAGCGGCTTCCAGCAGCCCATCACGTGGCCCGGCACCGACGGCATCCTCGTTCAGACCTGGAGCTCGAAGGTCGAGAACGGCGGGGGTTTTGACACCATGCGACAGGTGAAGGGCGACACGATCGATGTGAACGGCGACGGGATTCCCGAGTACGTGGACACGACGCCGAACAACTTCACCAGTCTCGGCGGATA
>Ga0187893_10008401_pt1 | contig 16289 bp, 14 predicted proteins | sample MA1701074metaG_FD_139574 | JGI IMG/M metagenome (GOLD analysis project Ga0187893, IMG submission 139574) | White microbial mat communities from a basaltic lava cave in the Kipuka Kanohina Cave System on the Island of Hawaii, USA - MA170107-4 metaG ...
CATATACGACTTCACGCCGACAACACACCCAGGGTCTTTCCTACTCGATCGCCCAGAGACGTGGCAGCAAAATATTCCGGGGCCTTTCTCCGGCAAACACATGCTCTCGGATTTCGGCGCTGCCAGACAATTTGGCTGGGAAAAGGCAACTTGCGACTACGTCATGTGGCTCGATTCCGATGACGTAGTTGAACATGGGGAGAAGATTCCAGAGATCGTCCGGGACATGAGCATGAACCAGATCGACAGGGCAATGCTCAACTACGACTACGCTCACGACGCGAGCGGGAATGTCACGTGCAAGCTCAAACGTGAACGGATCCTGCGTAGGAGCGCAGGTGCGCGATGGGCTCTACCAGTGCATGAGGCGTTGACCCTGGTTGGCAGAGAAAAGAGCTACGACCTCGTCAACATCGTCCACAGGAGAGCCAAGTACGCCAAGCTGACGTCGGAAAACTTCATCCACCACAGGAACCTCAAGATCCTGCTGCGATGGTGCGAACGGCACGGGAACGAAGCGCTCGATCCGAGAATGATCTTCTACCTGGCCATGGAAGAACGCTACCTCTGGCCCGACAAAGCGATTGAGGACTTCAGCAGGCACTGTCGAACGTCAGGATGGGATGAGGAGCGAGGTCTGGCCCACGTGATGTCCGGCTTGCTCCATGAGAGCGCCGGGCGCTACGAGGAAGCCTTTGCCGAATATGCGCAATGCGATGTCGAGTTTCCGTCCAACCCGGACGGCATGTTCGGGTGCGCTCGCGTAGCATATTTCAAGAGACAGTGGAACAAGGTCGTCGAGTACACAGATCGCGGGTTCAAAATGATGGAGAATCCGACCAAGACCTGTCTCCTCATGCACGATCCGCTAGATCGCACCTACAAGCCATACATTTACCTCTCCGCAGCCCTTGTCGAGCTACAGATGTACGAACGTGCGATCGAGATCTGCGATAAAGGATTGAAGATTAACCCCAATGATCCATATCTCAAGGGCAACAGAGAAACCTCCGAGAAAAACCTCGCTCAGAGGAAACAGGCGCCAGAAAGGCTTGACCTACAGTTCAGCCGCGATGAACCGCTGGACACGCCTCCCATGAGTATACCGATCAACGTCCTGGAAGCATTCGCGATCCAGATGTGGAAGATGGCGGTAGGAGAAGGCCAACCGGAGCGCGCCCTCAGGTTCCTCGACGATCTTCCATCCGTCCTGACTTCTCTGCCGAAAATACAGGAAGCGCGAAATGTCACGATCGGAACAATGAAGAGAGAGCCTGATCAAACCAACGGCCACAGAAAGAACCACATCGAACATGCGATATTCAGGGAAGAAGAAACGGTGATCTGACATGGCCACGGCTACCAGACGATACGTCTCTGCCCTGGACTTCGGTGAGTTGAGCCGACTCGTCGGAGCCGGAGCTGCGCCAACCGGACTCTCGGGCGCCTGGATCCAGATCCAGTACGACGACACGGCCTACGATGGTGTCACGGAGACTCTCGACGAATATATCGCATGGACAAGTCGGCAGGAGCAGGTGCACTATCTCCGGGCGGATCAATCTTCAGCGCGGAGCTATTCTAGATGGCAACAGTAAAAAGACGCTACATACTCGCAGTCAACCAAGACGGCCTCAACCAGATCGTCGGAAATGGAATTACACAGACCAGGTTCGGCGGATCCTGGATAGAGCTTCAATACGACGACACGTCCGTAGACACGCCAACGCTCGACGAGCACATGTCGTCGCTAGGCTTCACCCAGGACGACGATGCGGGCCTGGATACCTATCGACTCAGATCGCCGGACGACAATACCAAGACGCTTCTCATCAGTAACGACGGGAGCGTGAGTGTCGACCCGCCAGGTGAGGCTGGAAACGTGATCGCCGTCAGGAAAACCTTCGCCGCGGGTGGGGGCGGAGCCGACGACATCGTGATCTACAACGCCAATGCGCCATTCGCGGCACGCATACTCGATGTCGTCCTGTTCGTGTCAACCTCGGCGCTGTTTTCAAGCGCAACCTTACGAGATGCCACGGGAGGTGGCGGCAATGCACTGTCGGACGCGTTTGGCACGACATCCACGGGTGTCAAGCGAAACACATCTCTGACTGCCACGGGAACCATAGCAGCCAACGGGACACTCACCCTCCGACGAAGCACCCAGGCCATCGCCGGAGAAGTGATCGTCTACTTGCAACGGATCTGACAGCGCTTGGCTGTCAGGCGTCCGAAGCGTGAACGTCGTTGTCGTCCTCGACGTCGATGTTCTTGAGAGTACCCGACGGCACCGAGCGCACGCGTAGGTGCTTGCCGGCGTCATCATCGTAAAGATATCCACGGCTCGACATGTAGGCATCGACGGCGGAGACATCCTCCTCGTTCTCGATGTCGAGCTGGATGAACTGATTGTCTCAAGCCTCAACCTCTTGAGCTAGGTTTTACAAGCCTCAAGGAAGCGTCGCACTTACCTTACTATGTCCGGTTGCCTGACGACAACCAGTTCACGCAGATATCGTGGATAAGTCTGTGCGTCGTATGCTGATATGGCGTCCTTGGCGAACCGCTCTCGACCCTTCTGGGTGACCATCAAACATGAGACAAGCAAGCTGGACCACATACTTCTTGCATCCAATACTCGAACTTTGAGATAGTCCCCTCCACGCGATGCAAAAGACTCTCTCCCTGTGCATGATAGTGAGGGACTGCTCCAGGATCATCGAACGTGCGCTCTCCTCGATCGTCGATCAGATCGACGAGGCCGTCATCGTCGATACGGGATCCGAAGATGGAACCCAGAAGAAGATCGAGCACTTCTTCAGATCCAGGAAGAAACAGCTCCGACTGATCCATTTTACACCAGAGAAGCATCCAGAATCGTTCCTCCTGGACGTGGCTGAAACCTGGAAGGGCTCACTGCCGGGCCCCTTCTCCGGCAGGCACATGCTCGCGGACTTCTCGGCGGCGCGACAGGCCGGATGGGACGCGGCGACGGGCGACTACAAGATCTGGATCGACTCGGATGACGTCTTCGAGAACCCGGACACGATACCCAAGATCATCGAACAGATGGAAAATGGCAAGCTCGACTGCGGGCTTATCAACTACGACTACTCGAAAGACGAACGAGGCAACGTCAACTGCAAGCTCATACGCGAGAGGATCTTCTCCACCGAGAGATCGAGGGCCCGCTGGAGCCAGCCCATACACGAGATCATCTTCCCAGCGATGAACGCCAGGCTGTTCTCCGGCAAACCCAACATCGTCCACCTGCGCGTGCAGGACGGCGCGCCACCACTCTTCCACAACAGGAACCTGAAAGTCCTGACCAAGTGGTGGATGGACAAACACAGTTCCCTCGGATCGAACAAGCTCGACATCCGAAATCTCTTCTATCTCGGAATGGAAGAACGAAGAGACTTCCCTGACAAAGCGCTTGAACACCTCGGAAAATATGCCGAGAAATCGGCATGGGACGAAGAAAGGGCTCTGGCTTACCTACTCATGGGAGAGACCTATGAGAGAAAAGAAATGTTCGACGAGGCTTATAACGCTTACGCTCTCGCGACGCTCGACTTCCCGTCGAGCCCGGACGGATTCCTGGGGCTAGCACGAGCGGCGTTTTTCAAGAAGAACTGGCCCCGTTGCGTGGAGTTCACCGAACGCGCAGTGAAATCCACACAACAACATAAGCAGCACGTGCAGGTACTCATGCACGATCCGGCGGCCAGAACGTGGAAACCTCACGTCTACTATTCACGAGCGCTGATGGAACTAAACAAACCGGAAGAGGCGCTAGAAGCGTGCAAGAGGGGCCTCGCCATAGCGCCCGACGAGCCCAACTTACTCGCGAACAAGAAGGCATGTGAGGAATACATTGCAGCCAAATCCAAGGTCAAGGACGACGGATCCGCGTCGAGCTTCAAGGTCGACTTCGACGAGCCCATCGACTCACCACCCAAGGAGATCCCGCCCGACGTCATGGAAGCGTTCGCGATCGAGATGTGGAAGGAGAACGTAGCAGCCAAGAACACCGTCCGCGCGCTTCAGCTACTCGAAGCACTGCCGGCGTCGATCTTCATGGGCAGGAAGGTCTCCGAGGCCAGACAGAAGACCTTGGAGAGCCTCCCAAAAGAAGAGCACCACACGCAGATCGAAAAGACCGATGGGATACCAACCGCCAAGCCTGTCCAGACCATGACCATGTCGCCGTCGCTCAAGTTCACCACCGACGAGCCGCTCGAAACACGGTCACTCCCGATGCCAGATGACCTCATCAAGGCATTCGCACTGGAGATCTGGAAGAAGATATCGGAGGAAGGCGACCATGCGAAGGCTCTCAAACTCCTCGACTCGCTACCCGCGAGATTCGCCAGGGACAGCAAGATCGAACGAGCACGCGCGATGTCGCAAGATCGCCTGATGGTGAGGAAGAGCGCAGCCGGGAGAAAGGAAGTAGAGGGGGAGGAAATACCAACGCTCGTCACCCCAGCCGCCACCAGCCCCACCACCCTCACTACCCCTGCCACCACCCCTGCCACCCACACCGCCCCTGCCACCACCCCCACCACCAAGCAGGAAAAACTCAAGATTATCATCTGGACAGGACCGGCCTGGGAGCGCTGGTCGCCAGAAAGCCTGGACAAAGGAGGCATCGCAGGCTCCGAAACGGCTGCGATCTGCATGGCCAGAGAGCTTGCCAGGAGGGGTCACGACATCACGGCCCTCGCGGACTGCGCGGGCAAAGAGGGAACATACGACGGAGTAAAATACGTTCACTTCCAGGACGCCCTCAACAACCCCAGCACGTTCAGGAGCGACGTCTTCGTGTGCTCCCGGCAACCATCGGCCTTCGAATTCCCGTTCGAATGGAAAGCATCGTTTCTATGGGTACACGACGTCCACGTCGGCATGCCCACGACGGGACGACTTCACGATCAGATCTGCAAAGCGACCAAGATCTTCTGCCTATCAAAGTGGCACAAGCAATTCTTTCTCGACGCCTACCCCTTCCTACCAGAAGACAAGATCATCGTGACCAGGAACGGAATTGACCTCAAATACTTCGAGAAGGAGCCCAGGAAGGAAGGCAACAGGCTGATCTACTCCTCGTCTCCCGATCGTGGCCTGGAGCGGCTCCTGGAACTACTCCCGGAGATCCGAAAGAAGGTCCCTGACGCCACACTCGATGTGTACTACGGCTTCGAGAACTGGAAAAAGATGGCGCAGCAAAACGGAGGGCCGACCGAGCGCGAGCGCGTCGAGCGATTCGAGAAGGCTCTCGAAGACCTCACGAAAGCCGGCGCCCTCAGGTACCACGGACGAGTGAGCAAACAAGAACTAGCGGATGCGTTCCTCACAAGCAAGGTATGGGCGTATCCAACATGGTTCACTGAGAGTTTTTGCCAGCTACCAGGGAGCTTGGTATTCACGAAGGAAGGGATGAAACCCATCGAAGAAATAAGAGAGGGAGATCTCGTACTCACCCACAAGGGAAGATTCCGTCGAGTCACCCACACGATCAAGAAACAATACGACGGCACCGTCTACTCAATTAAGCGAAGGAAAGACTTCAACCCGATAACAGTGACTAGCGAACACCCTATCTACGTAGCCACGTTCCACAAACGAAGCGACGCTCAGGGAAATAGGATCTATTCCGAGGAACATAAGAAGGTAACCTGGATACCACCGGGGGAGATGAAAGAGGAGCTGTGCTACCTCATATCACCGAGGATGCAGTTCGGAAATAAGGCGAGCATACTCTTGTCAGACTATATTGACTTGCCTGTCCTCGACGGGAAACTAAGCTCAAACCACAACCATCCAAGATACTCTAAGGTCGAGAACGAAATACCTATCACCGAGGAGTTCGCCTACATTCTCGGAATCTTCGCTGCCGAGGGATGCGTTTCAAGGACGAGATCGCGCTCCTCGAAGAGAGACTGGATGTCTCAGATAATCTTCGCGCTCCACATCAGGGAAAAGACGATAACTGACAAAATCATCAAGTTCTTCGGCAAAGGAACTATCAGGCAGACATCCGAGAATGGGATCACGATCGCCACAAGCAACTCCGTATGGGCTAACTTCCTCGACAGCGTCATCGGCCGAAAGAGAGACAAGAAGATCCCGGACTTCATCTGGGACTGCCCAGCCGAGATACAGGCCGCGTTTGTAAACGGACTATTCGATGGCGATGGATCAAAATCGAAGACACCGAGGGGTAACGCCGGAACAACCAAACCATACTTCCACTACACCACAATCTCACCATCACTCGCGTATGGAATGGCACAACTCCTCGCCAATCAAGGGTTCTACCCAGGAATCGTGTATTCAAAGAACAGGAGGGCCTACACCCTCAATTGGACAAGTCCTCCAGGTCCGTCGGTTCAACATCATGAGATCGAGGAAGGCTACGTCACACGGATAAAGTCGATCCAGAAAACTGAATACTCAGGCTTTGTATACAACTTCGATGTTGAGGAAGACGAATCCTACGTGACGGACAGAACGATCGTGCATAACTGCATCACGGCCATCGAGGCCCAGGCGGCGGGATGCGTCCCCGTCGTGACGGCACTGGCGGCGCTCACGGAGACCGTGAGCCACGGGTTCGCCATATCCCCACCAAACACGTCGATGGACTACGCGAGGGTGTTCATCAACCGAGTCGTCAAGTTGCTCGTCAAGGACGAGGAGCGACAAAGATACGCGAGCGCCGGCAGAAAATACGCCTTCCTGAACCACGGGTGGGACGGCGTCGCGGAGGAGTGGGAGAAGATCTTCTATCGAGAATTGATAGGCAAACCGATCGAGAAGAATGAGAACTTCACATCCGGAAAAAACTTCTTTTCTCACCTCCTCAACAAAAACTTCTAATGCCGTCGATCGATTTTCTACTGGATGAATACTGTGTCGGCTATGACAGTAACGGACTGCGCCTGTTCAACTCCGATTCACTTCTCGATGACAGCCGCGGTCTCTCTGGCACCGAGATCAATCTCTTTGGCAATGCCGTCGCGATGGCTCTTCGCGGGCATCACGTCCGAATCTTTTCCTGCTTCACAAGGGAAAGAACCATCAGCGATGTTGAGCTGCGACAATGGAGTTCGTACAAAGCCGAGAAACACGCAAACATCGCCATCGCTTATCACAACGCTCTGCCACTTACATTTTCAAAGAGCCGCCTCAACATAGTCTCAGAGCACACCTTCGAAATACCATCACCAGAAGTCCTCGTTTCTGGTTGTGTCCACGTTGCACTTTCACCGTCTCTACACAACCTCCAGACGATCAGGAGTCGCTTCGCTCCTCATCTTCCATGGTACGTGCTACCCAACGCCTGTGACCTGGGTAAAATCGAAACCTGGACGCCAGTCAAGGGACGTCTCCTCTTCCACACCTCCGCCGAACGCGGACTTCATCTTCTCCTTCGAGCCCTCCCTGAGATCAGAAAAGCCGTGCCAGAAGCACGTGTCAGCTTCATCGGCAGCCTTGAACATCTCCATTACTTTGGAAGGTTAGGGTCTCGCCATGGCGAGATCGCAAGGGAGATAACTACACGTGTAGCCCAGGAGTCAGCCCACATCGACCTGATGCCTCGAAAGGGACGCAACGCCACTCTCCAGCACATATCAACTTGTGCAGCTTTCGCATACCCAGTCGACCCGCCCATACCATGTGAGGTCTCTCCGATCTCCCTCATGGAGTGTCTACATGCGGGTGTCCCCACCGTACTCCTGCCTGCCGACGGTATAGAGACTCTCTATGGTGATGGCGTCGAGTTGGCCCGTGACATGCGTGACTTCGTCGATAAGACAATCGCCATTCTCACCGATGAGACCTTCGCTACCCAACTCTCAAGGAGAGGGTTGATATGGTCAAAAAACGTCTCCTTTGAGAAGTCCTCCGAGATGCTCCAGTGGATCATCAACCAACACTTTCCCACAGATCTCATCGAGATAAAGAGCGCCGATATGTTTCTCGCCTCGACCTTCTCACCTCCGGCCGTTCTCGCCATCGCGCCAAGCGTCCCCGCCCCTACTGCCATGAGGCAAAAGAAGGCCATATTCATCCTCTCCCCGATGTTTGTGGGACGACCTTTCGACCCTGAAAACATCAGCACAAGCCCTCACGGACTCACCGGATCAGACAAAGCGTTTCTGATGCTCGCTCGCGAAGCCAGCCGAAACGGTTACGACGTCAAGGCTCTCTCCAACTTCACGTCAGACGGAATCTTCTCAGGCGTAGAGTGCATACGCTGGCATGCGTCCAGTAATGACGAACTGCTTTCAAAGCAATGGGATCTCGTCGCATGCATCAATGACCCTCAACCTCTCAAACACTTCAAACATGCTGGTGTACGTTACTTCAATCAGCAGTGCAACGACTTCATTCGTTATCCCGGCTGGGAGAACTACACCGACATCGCCTCATCCCCGTCAGCTCGGCATCTCGAATATCTCAGGACCCTCTCCAGCTTCTCTCAGTGGCACGTGGTGCCCGATGGCTGTGACTTGAGCGACTTTGCCGACCTTCCTCGCGACAGGAACAAGGTGATACACGCATCGAGTCCCGATCGTGGTCTCCACTGGCTCCTTGAGATGTGGCCAAGCTTCAAACAACGTCACCCTGGTGCCAGTCTCGACATCTACTATGAGTGGATGTCTCAGTACGAACACGTGAAGAACCACGACGGCGTCTTTTCTCTTCGCTACCGAATGATCAAGGAAGGTATCGAGCGCGGACGGGCCTTTGACGTCCGTCATCATGGAAGTGCTTCCTGTCAGTCCATTGCTCGCGCAATGTCTCAAGCTCGAATCATGCTCTATCCCTGTGACACAGTCGCGTTCACCGAGGGCTTCTCCGTCGCCACTCTCGAATCAGCCGCAGCCGGATGCGTCCCCGTCATCGTCGGCGTCGATGCTCTCTCAGACATCTATGGCGGTAGCCTTCCCGTCATTCCAGCTCCCTACACTGACAACCATAGGAGATTTTTTGAAACAGCATCAGCTCTCTTCACGGATGACAGCCTCTATCGCCAATATCAAGAAAAGGCGCATGAATTCGCATCGAGACACCAGTGGTCAGACTCCTTTCAAAGGCTGATGGAGATCATCTGATGATTGAATCGAGAACCACCTCTTCAAGGACGCCGAGCTTCAACGCAGATGCTGGATCTACATTGACAGCCTGCGATCTGGGTACATACACGCCGGAACGGTCCCCTACCACTCCATATCGCACTCGCTCTATGAGCCTATCTGAACACTGGACAAGGCCGGCGGAGTCCTGAAACAATACAACGTCAAGACCAAGATGCCGGCGACCTCCATGCGACACGACGACAAGGACGTGTTGCCAAGCGCCCTGCCGCCCTTGCCTCCGAACCACGAATGGAAGGAAGGGGATCTGGTCGAGATGCCGATCTACGGCAAGGGAAAGATCAGAGGCCGGCTCAAGCACATCGACATGACCTTCCGGAAGAAGAGATACCATGGCCTCGTGCTCATCGGGGATGACGGCCTCTACTACGAGCTTCACCCAGACATCGCAAAAAAAGTGAAGAGCAAGTAGCTAGGGAGTCCCAATACGTCGCTCGATCTCACCTTGAAGATCGATCGCGAAGAGACGCATCGGCTTGATAACCCGCCTGGTCTCATCATCCAACTTGAGCACGCCCGAAGAAGATCTCTCGATCACCTCCTGCATGTCGACGCCGAGCGTACGGGCGGCCCGAGAGATGCGCCTTGTCTCGACGTCCACCGTCATGAAGTTACCCAAGCGATCTCCCATCCTGAGCGTCTGCCTCGCCAGCGCAACGAAATCATCGTAGAGACGCTCGTCGTTGCCGACGTTGAATTGTGCGCGTGTGTGCCTCACGACAAGCGCGACCTCATTCTCCGTAGCATTCTGCGCCCCCGGCGTCTGTTTGATGAAACGCCTGGCTTCTTCCTCAACCGAGATGGCATACGAGAGAGCCTGTGCGAGGTTCACAAGCCTGTGAATAAGAGCCTGCATCTCGCCGTAGACCTCGATGTCCCTCTCCGGCATGCGGAGCACGACGCCCGGAGCCGTCGAAAACGCGATCGCCCTGGAAGTCTTTTCCATGGGCACGGCAATGGCAGCTCCGGACGAGGCACGCGCCACGACTCTGGCGGCAACCTGATTCGCCATGTGCGAGGCCATTCGCGAGTCGATAGCAAGAGACGGCGGCTGCTGCGCAAGCTCGGGCTGCGGTTGCGACTGCGGCGACCTAGATTGCACCACCTCCGGCACCACCGACGCCTCTACGGGCTGACTCGAAGGCTGCCAGAAATGCCTCCCGATCGGACAGAGATCACCCAGGGACTTCGCGTTCGAGCACAGCCCACAGTCGAGTACGTGCGCCTTCCAGGCATCCACTGTGGCGGAAGAGACGTTCACGCAGCACGCTCCTTGCCCCGCGAAATCCTTGCGGCAGCTTTGGAAGATCGAGCCTGGCGCCTCAAGATCTGGATGGCCCGCTCCACGTCAGCCTTCTGGAGCCCCTTGCGAGGGTCGGTCCGCACGAAGCAATCCTCGACGCCATCCATGTCGTCGGTGTCATCGAGCACGACAAACGGCTCCTTCATCTTTCTGGCCTTTATGTAGGCCAGTATCTCGTAGCCACGGACGGCATCCTCGCCCAGATCCGGAGTTTTGCCAACGACGCTGGCAGGGTGCTCGAAGCCACGGTCCACCATGATCTTGCGTAGCTCGGGGACCGACTCACCATGCCTCCAGTTGGAGATGATGACGATCTTGCATCCGGTCCTGGCGACAAGCTCGTTGAGCAGCTTGACGCAGCCACGATCAAGCTCACCCTTCTCGGCCGCCCGACGCGAGCGAGTGTAAAAGTGATCCGAGTTCAAGACGCCATCGAAATCGACGAAAATCCGTCCAGCCATCTCTTCTCCTTCTCCTTGCCAGCCTGCCATGGGAAAAAGACCCTCAGAGCGATGAGCCTGTGCTCCCGCGCGAGCTGTCGGCCCTTCCTCGTAAGCTCATAGAAGCAGGCCCTTCCGGCGTCCGCGTCACCTGACTTCGAGACGATCTTTCTCTTCTTGACGATGAGACCGTCCTTCTCCATGGACATGAGGGCCGGATACAAGCTCCCCGACTGGATAACAAACCGACTCTCCGTGATCTCGACAACCTTCTCCATGATCGCGGAGCCATAGCTCGGCTCGACAGACAGGATCTGCAAGATCGCGGCACGAGTGCTGATCGGTGACTCCACGAACTTCCTAACGAATGCTATCAAACCTCCATGACCACGGTCCAGAAAGCGGATGACTCGGCGCTAGATCGCACGTTTCTTAGTCATGTTCGAGATCCCAATCAATCTCACAGGTGCTCCGCCAATGACAGCTCACGGTCATCGCGAGATGCCACCATTCGAGACAGTCTCTCGATGGTTTGCTCCAGCCCCTCTCTCGCCACTCTCGCCACGCCATCTCAACAGCGTCAACGGCACTCGCAATGTTGTCGGCTGACCCGACTGTCCACAGGTGAATACGATCACCAGCGGCACGATCGCCCTCGTGGATCCACAGGTACCAGTCACGATCGGTGGGCTTCATACCTGACGGACGCACGATATCGTGCTTTCCTGACTCAAAAAAGATCAGGATCTCTCACTACAACTACCGAGGTCCGGAGCGCCCAACCCAAATCGCGCCAGTTCATCGATCGCCTTCTGAAGCTCCTTCCACTCATCCTTGACGTAATGATCGGTGCCCGACTTGCTCCACAAGATGATGAAGGGCTCGATGCACGCGCCTGTACCTCTCGAAGTCCATTAGATATGGTCCCATCTCCCAAAGCCTCCTCAGGCGACGCAAGAACAACGGACACACGGCAAGCCCCGCACTCCGGTACCGTTCGGATCTGCGACTGGCGACCCTCCCGTGAGGCAATAGCGCGTCCCCTTGCAACGCCGGCAACGTCCAACCCTCAGCTTTCTTCGCCTTTGGCCCCTCTGCTCCAAATACCTGTTTTCATTGACTTTTATCTCACTCATACCTACACTATCCCACATGTAAGAGAAGATAGCAAGTAGTGGGACTTTTTTTCTATTGAATACTATCAAGAGTTCGGATAGTCTAATAGTCAAGATGGAGAGCGCCGGGGTCAAGGAAGGGCATGAGGCTCGACCCCCCGGAAGCCGAGGAGAAGAGAGAATGGCCATCAAGAACCCCAGCCCCCAACAAGTCGCGATCTTCGAGGAGTTCAGAAACGGCACCGGACACCTGGTCCTCGACGCGCGCGCCGGCACCGGCAAGACCACCACGATCCTCGAAGGAATCGAGTTCGCTCCCGAGGCGCGGATCGTGATGTGCGCCTTCAACAAGGTCATCGCCGAGGAGCTAAAGACGCGGCTGCGCAACCCACGCGCCTCCGCCCGCACGCTACACTCGCTCGGAAACGGCATCGTGATCTCACGCTGGGGTCGGGTCACAATCGACGAGAAGCGAGGCCAGCGGATCGCCGCCAAGGCGATCGGCGTCAAGAACCCGCCCCGCGAGATCCCCATCCTGGTCAAGAACACGGCCGCCATCGGCAAGAACGTGGCCCCCTTCGCGACCGTCGAGCAGCTCAAGGATCTGGCCGTCGACTTCGACTTCGTCCCGGAGAACAAGGATCTGATGGCCGGCGAGGAGCCCTGGACCGTCGAGCAGATCGCCTCGGCGGCACACAAGGCCATGGAGCTTGCGACGGAGCGCGACGGCACCATCGACTTCGACGACATGGTCTTCCTACCCGTCCGTATGGCCTGGGCGCGGCCACAGTTCGACCTCGTCGTCATCGACGAGAGCCAGGACATGAACTTCACCCAGATCAGACTCGCCCAGATGGTCTGCAACTCCCGTGGCCGGATCGTCGTTGTAGGGGATCCCTACCAGGCGATCTATGGCTTTCGCGGCGCCGACTCCGGCTCGATGGCGCGCCTCGAAGAAGAGCTTTCGGCCAAGCGCCTCGGGCTCACCACCACGTACCGCTGCCCCAAGAAGGTCGTCGAAATGGCCCAGCGCTACGTCGCCGACTTCCACGCGGCCGAAACCGCTCCAGACGGTGTGATCCGCAACTCGACCGCCGAGAAGATCCTGGACGAGGCCCAGCCGGGCGACTTCGTCCTCTCGCGCACCAATGCTCCGCTGGCGCGCATCTGCCTCAGGTTCCTGCGCAACGGTAAGAAGGCGATCATCCGCGGGCGCGACATTGGCAAGGGCCTCCTCAAGATTGTCGAGAAGCTGGAAGCCCAGAACATCCCCGAGCTGATGAAACTGCTCGGCGCCTGGGAACACAACACGATCGAGACTCTGGAAGCCCAGGATGCGTCCGATTCGAAAATCGAGTTCGTCCACGATCAGGCGGCCACACTCCGCGACCTCTCTGTGGGTCTGGCGTCGATCGCCGAGCTACGCTCCAGACTGGAGTCGCTGTTCTCGGACAACAACATCGGCAGCGCCATCATCTGTTCGACGGTCCACAAGGCCAAGGGACTGGAGTCCGAACGCGTCTTCATCCTGGAGAAGACGCTCTTCCCGGGTGGGCGCACGCACGATGAGGAGGAGCGGAACATCGCCTACGTGGCCATCACGCGCTCGAAGAACGAACTGGTGATGGTCGAAGATCTTCCGTCCTAGCGTTGCAACGGAGCCCCGAGACGGCTCGGGGCTCGGTTGGAATGGCGGACACACCATCGAAAAAGAAGAACGAGACTATGAGTTGTAGAAATTACTCTCCACTTGGACGAATAGAAGATCAGTACGGTGAATCGGGTGATCCGACTCGATGTTACACCTGCGGTTTTCCCGAATCGGAACACATAATCTCACTTCGAGATTTGTAGGGGCGGCCACGAATGGCGAATACAAGTGTGGGCGGAGAAGGTCGGAGCGTTCATCAACGAAAAGAAACGATGGTCCAACGCGACCGTGGCTTCCAGATCCCCATATCGACGATCATCACCTACGCAAAAGGAGCAGCCGACGAGATCTGGAAAACCCACGGCCCAGACGTCGCAATTCGAGACCAGATCAAGGAAGTCATGTTCGTGAACTTCATGATGGCCTGGAAAGGAATCGGCGGAAAAGACGCCTGGAGAGCCTCAAAGGTATTCAGATACTACCTCGAACAGAGACTCAATGAGCTTCGATCGGAGAGACAATGAAACGCCAAGCCACGATCCGGGTCGACGACCGCGTCAGGATCCTCCTGCCCAAGTTCGTGGTACGCGTCGGCTACCCACGCACGATCGAAGATTACCTGACGAGAATCGACGAGGAAATGCCGGCGCTCGACGCTCTCATGGGAAGACTCATCAAGAAGCCAAACGAGACCGACCTGAACCTTCTCCCATTCACCGGCGATGTACTCAGGATTCGAGATCGCATCCGTCGCGACCTCGCGTACGTGCTGGCCAAGAAAGATGGATTTGGCGGTCGGGAGCGATCTCTCCACTTCATCGACCTGCCGGAATTTCAAGGAGCGGAAACCTTCGTCACACACCTACAAACAGTCGTGACCGGAACCTACTGCCCCGCGAGTAGTGGTCGCAGCTACATCAGCGAAGACGATTACGATCCGCCATGTCTGATGAACGAGAAGCGCTGGCGGATCGCAGGAGTTTCCCTGTGGCGCATGAACGAAAATTACACCCCACTCCCACGTCAGCTCATATCAACGGATAGCCTCGCCGAGGGGACGATTGTCGTCGTCACCAAGGCCACGAAAACGCGCATCGAGGTCGGCGACGGCTCGCACGATGGCTGGCACTATACGCCTGTGGAGTTCCAGAAAGACTTCGAGCACCTTCCGGACGGCGCTGAAGGATACCTCTATGAGAACGAGGTCGTCATGTTGGCCTTCGACCGAGCGGAGGAGGTTGCTGATGGCCTGTGAGAGGTTTCGGACGATCAACTTCAGGCCGGACTCAGCCGCCAAGATCGTCAGGATGAATGAGATCATAGAGGAGTACCAGGCTCAGGGCCTGCGGCTCACGGCCAGACAGCTTTACTATCAGTTCGTCAGCCGAGACTACATCCCCAACCAGCCGGCCGAGTACAAGAAGCTCACGGCCCTCCTCACCGACGCTCGCTACGCAGGGCTCGTCGATTGGGACTCGATCGAGGACCGTGGGCGAGAGCCGAACACCCCCTCCGAATGGAGCAACCTCAAGTCTCTCACGGAATCGGCTCTCCGCTCCTACCGGCTCCCGCGCTGGGAGACGCAACGGAGTTATGTCGAGTTGTGGGTTGAGAAACAGGCGCTGGCTGGTGTGTTGGCGCCCCTGGCTCGCGAGCACCACGTGACCTTGATGGTCAACAAAGGATACTCATCCGCGAGTGCCATGAAGGAGAGCGCCGAGAGAATCAAGAGCAAGACGATCATGAACTCGGAGCGACTCGATGAGATCGAAACCGAGTTGCGAGAGTGTTCGGACAAGTACGGTCAGCCGAGCTACGAGTACACGAAGCTCTCAGAACGTCTTGGTCTTGAGCTGAACGCGGACATCCTCCGCAAGTCTCACATCTTCTACCTTGGAGACCATGATCCGTCGGGCGAGGACATGGTTCGCGACATCGCCGTCCGTCTCCGAGAGTTCGGAGTTCTCCGTCTCTCCGTCGACAAGATCGCTCTGACCATGGACCAGGTGGAGGAGTATGACCCTCCTCCGAACCCCGCCAAGATCACCGACCCCAGGGCCGCCGGCTACATCGCCAAGTACGGTCCGCACTCGTGGGAGGTGGACGCGCTGCCGCCCAATGTTCTCGCGCAGCTCATACGAGACGCCTTCTCTAAGATCATCGATCTTCCGGCCATGAACACAATCAAGAAGCAAGAGGAGATCGACAAGAAGAAGCTACGAAAGGCAGTCGCTGAAATCATGGAGGACGTCCCATGATGAGAGAGCTTCCTCCCGGGAACTATTGTCCTCATTGTCATGTCAGAGGTTGGCCAGACGACTTCGATAGTCCCCCGAGGTGCGCCTTCCTCGCGTCAGGTCATTTCACCAAAAACAACTGGAACTGTGCCAGCATGGATATTCTCAGGTCGATCTTCCATGAACCGCGAGAATGGGCCCTCTGGCCTGCTGTCGTAACCACCGACTCTGAGCAGAGCTGTGGCCTCGTTGCTCTCCCACACAGCGAGGACGAAGGAGACCGCTTCATTTTGATCTACTGGTACAAGAATCGAGGCAAGACCGACAATGCCATGGTGTGGATGCCAGAACGTATCGTCCACCAGGTCGA
>Ga0187893_10008402_pt1 | contig 16288 bp, 10 predicted proteins | sample MA1701074metaG_FD_139574 | JGI IMG/M metagenome (GOLD analysis project Ga0187893, IMG submission 139574) | White microbial mat communities from a basaltic lava cave in the Kipuka Kanohina Cave System on the Island of Hawaii, USA - MA170107-4 metaG ...
CGAGACGGGCCTGCGTGCTGCGCCCGCGCGACCAGCGCCGCAGCACGGTCCGCTCTTCCCCGGTCAACTCGATCTTGGGTGCGACGCGCACGGTTCCATCCTCCCTGACGACAGGGAGAACGATCCACGGCGCAGATAAGTTCCCTTATTTCTGCGGCAGACCACTAGCGCCGCAGCTTGGGATCGAGGGCATCGCGCAGCCCCTCGCCGAGAAGATTGAACACCGTCACGGTCAAGAAGATGGAGGCGCCCGGCGCGAGGATGAGCCAATCGAAGTTGGTCATGCGCCCGGTGTTGAGGAGCATGCCCCAGGAGGCGGCGTTGGGGTCGCCCAGGCCGAGGAACGAGATGGACGATTCGGTGAGGATCGCCCCGGCGACGCCGAAGGTGGCGGCGACGAGCACCGGCGTGAGCGCGTTGGGGAGCACGTGGCGGAAGATGATGCGCTTGCGCGGGATGCCCAGGGCGTCGGCGGCCACGGAGTAGTCGAGCCCGCGCTGGGTGAGGAATTCGCCGCGCACCAGCCGCGTCACGCCGGTCCAGCCGGTGAAGCCGATGGCCGCCATGATGAGGAAGATGGAGGGCGACCCGATGACCGAAATGATGGTGAGGACGAAGAAAAGCGTCGGGAAGCAGATCATCATCTCGGTGAGGCGCGAGATGACCATGTCGACCCAGCCGCCGAAAAAGCCGGCGAGCGCGCCGAGCACGATCCCGATGGTGACGTAGATGCCCACGGCGATCACCCCGATGGTCATGGAGATGCGGGTGCCGTAGAGCAGCGAGGTCAAGACGTCTTTGCCGCCGGGGTCGGTGCCCAGCGGGTGGCCGGCGACCGCGCCCAACTCCTCGCGTACCTTGCCCTGGAACCAGTCGGGCGGGAGCGAGCCCTCGTAGATGCGCGTCATGTGATAGCTGTAGGGCAGGGGCGGGAAGACGGAGTGGACGCTCCGTCCCGCCTTGCGCGCTTCCGCCTCGCGCTCGTGGTAGTCGGGCACCTTCTCGCGGGTCGGGGAGGGGCGCAACCGCACGCCGGGCGCCAGCGCCCACTTCCAGGCGGTTTGTTTCGCCTTGGCGTCGGGGATGTAGAGCCCGAAGAAGGTCCAGAGGAAAAGCAGGGTCGCGGCGAGGAGCGTGCGGCGCGCCGCCTTGCCGGTCCAGCGACCGCGGGCGCGCAGGCGCCAGCGCAGCGCGAGAAACGCCGCCGCCGTGAGCGGGAGGAACGGGATGAGCAGGTTGAAGAAGAGGTCCACGCCCTGCCGGACGTAGTACATGTCGAAGAGCGCGGTGAACCATGGCCAGGAGCTCTTTTCCCCGTCGCGGAAGTAGAACGGCTGGTCCAGGGCGAAGACCGGGGTGTAGACCGCCACGAGGAAGAGCCCCACGATGCAGCGATAGCCGAACATCGCGGGGCCGTTCTTGGCGAGCTGGCGCCCGACGATCGCCCAGTAGGAGGATCCGCCCTTGCCGCTCACCGGTAGCTGATCCTCGGGTCGACCACCGCGTAGAGGATGTCGGAGACCAGGATCCCGATCATGACGAGCACGCCGACGATGAGCGTCTCGCCGATCACGACGTTGTAGTCGCGCTGGAGGATGGAGTCCCAGATCAGGTAGCCGATCCCGGGGATCTTGAAGACCGACTCGATCACGACCGAGCCGCCCACCAGGACGGGGAGCGTGGTGCCGAGCAGCGTGATGATCGGGATGATGCCGTTGCGCACCGCATGCTTGATCACCACCACCGGCTCGCTGAGCCCCTTGGAGCGCGCCGTGCGGATGTAGTCGGAGCGGATCACGTTCAGCACGCCCGATTTCGCGTAGCGCGAGAGCCCGGCGAAGCTCGCGTAGGTCATGCAGAAGACCGGGGCGACCGTGTGCCAGGCGACGTCCTTGATGTGCTGCCAGGTGGTGAGCGGGAAGGTGTCGGAGCTCTCGAAGCCGGCCACCGGGATGATCTTGAACGGTTCGCCGATGCCCAGGTAGCGGAGGAGGAGGGTGGCGACGAAGAAGGAGGGGAGCGAATAGAGCATGAAGAGGACCGTCGAGACGGCCTGCTCCCTCCGGGTGCGATGCCGGACGGCGGACCAGACGCCCAGGGGCACGGAGATGAGGTAGGCGAGGATGAGCGAGGTGACCGAGAGCGTAATGGAGATCGGCAGCCGGCTCAGGATCAGGCCCAGGACCGGCTCCTTGTGGACATGGCTGTCCCCCAGGTCGAACCGGACGAGGTTGGCCCAGTACTTCGCGAACCGGGTGTCGAAAAGCCGGAGCCGGAACCGCTCGCCGCCTGCCCAGTCCCACCGCGCCCGCTGCCCCTCATACCAGGCCAGCCAGAGCGCCGCCTTCGCGTCGATGTCGCGCACCATCGCCGCCGCCGCCTCCGGATCGCCCAGGTTGGCGAGAGAGGCGTTGCGCAAGTCGAGCGCGAGGCGCGTGTCGATCTCCTGGTTCTCCGCGAGGATCTCCCGGTTGCGCCGGATCTCATCGGCGCTGAGGCGCCGCCCCACCCGCGCCGCCCCTGTGCGCTTCGCGTTCACCTGGAGGCGCAGGAGGACTCCGGCCCGCTCCCGCGGATCGGTCGACTGCTCGAGGGCGGCAATCAGGGCGGGCACCGCATAGAGCCCCCAATCGGTGAGTTCGCTGTCGGCCTCGCTCCGGTCCTTGCCCGGCCGGGCGCGGTCGGCGGCGATGCGGATGCGGTCCATGACGTCGGCGGCGGTGAGGTCGACGTAGTCGTTCCAGAAGAGCGGCTTGTCGAGGTTGAACTGCTCGCGGAAGACCCGGCGGCTCTCCCCCCCCCGCGCCCCCCCCTGCGTCTGCGCCTCGCCGAAGGATTGCGACCCCGGCTCGCCGGGCGCCGCGGTCACCACCGCCCAGACGATGAGCGAGATCCCGAAGAGCGTCGGGATCATGAGGAGCAGGCGCTTGAGGATGTAGGTCTGCATGCCGCGGGCGGGCTACTTCGTGGGCCGGTCGTATCGCCCGTCGTCGTAGGGCGCGGGGGGGCTCTTCACGTAGTAGAGGTTGAGGATGTCGTTTTGGGGCGAGAAGGGGCGCGGGTTGATCAGGCCGCCCAGCCGCGCATCCACCGCGACCGAGTTCCTCCAGGACCACATGATCGTGTAGGGCTGCTCCTGGTGGAAGATGGCGTGCAGTTCGTGGGCGAGCTTGTAGCGCTCCTTCAGCTCGAAGGTCGTCTTGAGGAGATCGATGACGGCGTCGCAGCGCGGGGTCGACCACTGCACGTAGTTCTGCGAACCCGGCACCTCGATCTGGCGGCTGTGGAAGATCGATTTGGGATCGAAGTCGTCCCCGTGGAACCAGGCGCCCCAATAGGCCTCGAAATCGCGGTCCTTGGTCCGCTTCAGGAACTGATTCCACTCCATGTACTCCGCTTCCATGATCACGCCGATCTTGCGCAACGCCTGCTCCATGTCGGAGCGCATGGCGTCGATGTCGGGGCTCCCCGGCGTCTGGATCGCCTTGAAGCGGAATTCGACCTTCTCGCCGCGGATCGTCTTCTCGCGCACGCCGTTCCCGTCCAGGTCCTTCCAACCCGCCTCGTCGAGCAGGCGCGCGGCGGCGTCGAGATCGTAGGGCCAGGGTTGCACGCTGCGGTCGTACTCCGGCGATTCCGTGAACGCGACGCCGGTGGGGAAGATCCCCTGATTCAGGAGGATCTCGCGCTCCCAAACGGCCCGGTTGGTCGCCAGGGTCATGGCGCGGCGCACCCTCGCGTCGTCGAAGAATTTGCCGCGGCAGGCCCAGCCGATGTAGGCGTACATCATCCGCTGGTAGCCCCAGATGTTGAGCTTGCGCTCCGCCAGCTCGCGCAGGAGCTTGCTCGACCCGTCGTTGTCGTAGACCTCGCGTTTGAGCCGCGTCGAGGCGATCGGGTAGGCGTATTGCAGGCGCTGGCCGGAATCGTCGCGCTTCATGAAGAGGTTGTAGCGGGGCTCGTCGTCACGCAGGCCGAGCGTGTAGCGGACGAACCGGAACCCGGGGCGTCGCCCCCACCACAGCTCGTTGCGCTCGAGCAGGATGTAGTCGCTCTGCTTGTACTCCTTGAACCGGTAGGGGCCGTAGCCGCACATGTTCTTGTTGAACCAGTGCGCGGCGAAGCGCGGGCCCAGGCTCGCGTCGTCGATGGCCGTCCCGTCCTGCTCGCGGGTGTAGATCCAGGCGGGCAGAGGCTGGAGGTCGCCGAGGAGGACGCCGGTCGAATAGAAGTTCGCCTCTTTCCACTTGACGCGAATCGTGTAGCGGTCGACCACTTCGTACTCGACGATGTCTTCGAAATCCGACCGGATGCCGTCGGTGTCCGCGCGCGTGTCCTTGATCATCCGCAGGGCGAACACCACGTCCGCGCTAGTCACCTCGTGGTCGCCCTTCATCCAGGCGTAGCCGGGGTCGGTCAGGTCGACCGCGGGGCGGTGCCACATGACCCCCTCGCGCAGCCAGATGTAGAACTCCGTGTGGTCGGGGCTCACCTCGACGCGGACGGCGAGGCCGGGCTTGAATTCGTCCTTGCTGGAATCCTTGCGCAGCGCGAGCGGCGTGTAGAGGTAGTAGCCGAGGTCGGTGGCGACGTAGCGGTCCCGATCGCTCGTGTAGAGGTTGAGCCCCTTGGGCTCGAGGGGAAACGCGGAGCGCAATTCCGCGTTCCAGTCGATCTGGTCGTCGGGGCGGGCGCGATCCGGTTCGGTGGAAAGGATCGAGGTGTAGCCCGCGATCCGGGGGCGGGGATCGAGGTCGGGATCGGGGGCGGTGTGGGCGGTCGTCCCGTCCCCCTTGCCGGCGACGGCGACCCCGGAAGCCAAGGTGCGCCGCACCTCGGCCAACTGGTCCTTCATCTCGTCCACTCTTTGGGCCGTGACGATGACCTTGGCCTGGGTCTCGTTATGGGCGATGAAGGTGAAGACGAGGAGGACCGCGATCGTCAGCAGCAGGACGATCTTGAAGACGGCGACGGTGGGGTTCTCCTTCATGGGGGGGCTCCGAGGGCTTGGGGGGTTCGCGAGGGAGCCTAGTCGAGCCGAGGCGGCCCCGTCAACCATCCGCGGGAACGGGAGCTTTTCGAGGCGGGCGAGGGCATGGCACACTGGGCTCCGCATGCGCGCCTTTCTCCTCGTCCCGCTCCTGCTGGCCGCCTGCAATTCCGAGACGACCCTCGTCGTGGTCGACCGGCTGGCGCCGGGCGGCGGCGGTGCGGCGGTCTCGGCGCGCCCCGTGCTCGACGTGGTCGTTCGGCTGGGGGCGGACGCCACGGGGTTTTTCCCCGTCGACCTGATGCGGCTCCTCTTCGACGGCGTGGACCGCACCGTGGATGTGGTCATCGGCGGGAACTACGCCGTGCTGCGTCTCTCCCCCGCCCCCGCGGGGGCGCACTCCTTCGAGCTCTACCGGCGCCGCGGCCCGCTCCTCGACACCTTCACCTGGAACGTGGCGCCGTTCGTCGGCCCGCGCCTCGACTCCGTCGCGCCGGGAAGCGCGATGGTGGGCGGTTCCGTGACGCTCACGGGAAGCGGCTTTGGGGCGGGCGCGATCCGCGTCTTTTTCGGCGGCGTGGAAGGGGCGGTCACCGGCTCGAGCGCCACCACCGTCACGGCCACCGTGCCGGCGGCGGCGGTGCCGGGGCTCGTCTACCTGCTCGTCGGCGGGGAGGCTGCGGAGGGGGTGGTGGGCTTCTTGCCCTTGGACGGCGCCGGCGTCGCCGTCCCGCGGCCGACGACCCGCCTGCTCTTCGGCGTCTTTCCGGCGCACGGGGGCCGGGAGGCGCCCACCCGTGTCTACGGCATCAACTTCGACGACGAGGACCTGCCGCGGTTCAACGGGGAGAACGGCTCGCGCCTGTTCGACCTGCGCACGGAGAGCCTCGGGCTCGCCGGCGACGTCTTGCACGCCTTCGCCGTCGTGCATCACGAGGCGCCCCTCGGTCCCGGCACCCTGGCGCTGAGCGACGGTCGCAACCACTCCCCTACCCTTCCCTTCACGGTGGATTGATGGACGCCATCTGGACGCACCTCGACCCGATCCTCGACCATCTCGGGACTCTCGACCTGGGAGACGCGCCCGCGGCGAAGCGCTCCTTGGACGCGAAGTTCCCGTCGCGGGCCGCGCTCGAACGCTTCTGCCGCGAAAACCTGGCGGCGCTCTGCCCCAAGGAGGCGGGGGCTGCCCGGTTCGGGCGGCTCGCCAAGGAGCGCAAGGGGTTCAGCGTCGATGCGGTCTTCTCGAAGGGCAAGGGGATGGAGCACACCCACCCGGCGGGGGAGGTGGATCTCTGCATCGCCTTCGACGGCACGCCGACCTTTGACGGCCACCCTCCCGGCTGGGTGGTCTACCCCCCCGGCACACGCCACCCGGCCGACGTGGCCGGGGGCTCGATGTTCATGCTCTATTTCCTCCCGGGCGGTCAGATCGTCTGGCACCGGTAATCCTTCCCTGCCCCTGCGGCACCACTGCCGCACCCGAAAACACTCAACTCATTGCCCCACAACGTCTTACACCTCCCAGGGGAGCTCACCCTCAAGTCGCTGCTTGGGGAGGCGCGGGGGAGGGGGGCGGGGGGACTGCATTTGAGTGCGGGAGCGGTGCCGCATGTGCGGATCGAGGGGGAGGTGGTTCGGCTCGAGCGGCCCGCGCTCACCGAGGCGGAGGTGCGGGGGTGGGCGGAGGCGCTTCTCCGGATGGGAGGCGTGGAGCAAGGGCTGGACGTCGATTTCTGCTTCGACGACCCCGACCACGGCCGGTTTCGCGCCAACCACTTCCGCCACCGTCGGGGCACCGGCATCAGCTTGAAGTGCATTCCTTCCCAATTGCGCGATCTCGAAGCGCTCGGTCTGCCGCCCTCGCTCTACGGCTTCACCGAACTCAACACCGGCATGGTGCTCGTGGCGGGACCGGGGGGATGCGGAAAATCCTCGACCCTCGCCGCGCTGATCCAGCGCATCAACGAGACGCGCCGCGAGCACATCATCACCATCGAGGATCCCATCGAGTTCCTCTTCCCGCCGGCGCGCTGCAACGTCACCCAGCGGCAGATCGGGGCGCACACCCGCAGTTTCGAGGCCGCCCTGCGGGCTGCGCTGCGCGAGGACCCCGACGTGGTGCTCGTCTCGGAACTGCGCGACCTCGAGACGATCCGCACCGCGGTCGTCGCCGCCGAAACGGGGCACCTCGTGTTCGGGACGCTCCACACCCGGGACGCCGCCTCGACGGTGAGCCGGTTGCTCGACGTGTTCCCTGCCAAGGAGCAGGAGCAGGTGAGGACGATGCTCGCCGCCTCGCTGCGCGCGGTCCTCTGCCAGCGGCTGATGCCGAGGGCCGGGGGCGGGGCCCGCGTCCCCGCCTACGAACTGCTGCCCATCACCCCCGCCGTCGCCGCGCTCATCCGCGACGGGCGCACCCACCAGATCCCCTCGATGCTCCAGATCGGGCGCAAGCAGGGAATGATCGACCTGGACACGCGCTTGGAGGAGATGGTGGAACAGGGGCTGATCACGGGGGAGACCGCACGGCGGAACGCCAAGAACCGCACGCGGTTCCCGGGGGCGTCCGATGGGGCTTGACGAACTCTTGAGAGAACTCGACGCGCGAGGGGGCTCGGACCTGCACCTCCTCGACGGGCTCCCGCCGCGCATCCGCGTCCACGGCGAACTGGAGGAGGCCGGGGCCCCGCGCGCCGCAGGGCCGCTTCTGGAACCGCTCCTCGACGCGCGACGGCGCGAAATGTATCTCCGCGACGGCGAGGTGGATCTGGCGTATGCCGTCGAAGGCGCCGGGAGATTTCGCGTCAACGTGTTCCGTCACCAGGGCGGGACCGGCGCGGTCATCCGGCGCATCCCCCTGCGGATCCCGACCCTGGAGGAGTTGCGCATCCCGGCGGCCGCCGCGCGCTTTGCCGACGCCCGGGGCGGGTTGGTGCTGGTCACCGGCCCCACGGGAAGTGGAAAGTCCTCGACCCTCGCCGCGCTCCTCGACCTCATCAACCACCGCGACGCCCGACACATCGTGACCATCGAGGATCCCGTCGAGTACCTCCATCCCGACGACAAGTGCACCTTCTCGCAGCGCGAGGTGGGCGACGACACCGCCTCCTTCGCCGACGCCCTGCGCTCCGCGGCACGCCAGGACCCCGATCTGGTCCTGGTGGGCGAGATGCGCGACTACGAGACGATCCGTCTCGCCCTCACGCTTGCCGAGATGGGGATGCTCGTCTTCTCCACGCTCCACACCACGAGCGCGGCGCGCACGGTGGATCGCATCGTCGAGGTCTTTCCCGAAGACCAGCAGGCCGCCGCGCGCGCGATGCTGGCCGAGTCGCTCCAAGGCGTGCTGAGCCAGGTCTTGTGCCGCTCCGCGGACGGACGCGGGCGCCTCGCCGCCACCGAGCTCCTCTTCACCTCCACCGCACTCCGCAGCGTCATCCGCGAAGGGGCCGCCCACAAGATCGAATCGATGCTGCACGCCGGGAGGGCGGAGGGGATGCACCGGATGGACGACTCTCTCTTCCGCCTAGCGGAGGAGCGGGACGTGGCGGGGGAGGAGGCCTACCGCCTCGCCGCAGACAAGGCACGCTTCGCGCGGTTCCTGGAGCCGTGAGGCAGGCCGATCAGGCGCGCCGCACGAAGGCCAGGAGCCTCTCGACAAGCGCTTCCGGCAGGGGCGCCGTCTCGGCGCCGGGGGGATCACCCATCGGCCTCCAAGCGGCACGGTAGGCCACCGCCCACGGATCCTTCGCCCCTTCGCCCCAACTCCGATCGAACCAGGCGAACCCGACACGATCCCCGTCATAGAGCTCGAAATGGGCGGCCCCCTGCTCGTCCGCCCCGAGCGGCTCGATGCTCTTTTCCTGCAGGAGTTGCGCAAGTCTCGACCCTCGCATCGGGTACCGCACCTGGGTCGTCGCCTCGCAGGACGCCTCGAGCAGGCGCCGCTCCCCCCCCTGGATGAGGTAGGTGGCCCGGATGTCGAACCAGGCGCCGGGCACGATCCTCGGCTCACCCTCGCCGTCGGGGGCCGGCCCCTTCCACGCCGTGGCCTTCTCCGCCTCGAGATAGAGATCCGGGACCGTGAAGAAGGTGACATGCAGGGTGAAGCAGGGGCCCGCCGAGATCTTCTGCGGGTAGTGCTTGATCAAGACCCGCAAAGGGGACACAGCCGGGTCAGCTTCGAGAGCATTGGCCAGGAGAGCCCAGGTCTGTTCGAGGGAGCCCGCCACCTCCTGGGGCAGTCCCTCCGCGCGCAGGGCCCCGTACCCAGGGCTCCCGAGGGCGGCGAGGTAGGGACGCAGGGAGTCGGCGTAGCCTTTCTTCGCGCAAACCACCACGAGGCGCTCCGGGCAGCTTTCGGGCACGACCTCTCGCGGGAGCGGCGATACGATCGTGGGGGTCATGTCGTCTACCGCGATGCCCGAGGGGCGAATCCGCCTCAGGTAGTAGGAGGACTCTTCCTCCCCCCGGGCGAGGCAGAGAATGGCGATGCCGAGGAGCGCGAGACCCGCCCCCACCCCCCTGGAGAGCATCCTCGTGCCGCGGTGCGCCGGATCGGACAAGCCGTCCCATCGTCGCACACCGACGGTGCGACCGGCCTGTGCGCTCGCTGAACATTGAGCCCTGTGTCGAGTGCGGATCCGCACGTCCCATGAGCCTTTCGACGCCTCATAGGATTATAACTTACTGCAAAAAAACAACTTAAGATTACACCCTTGCCGCAGCCGATCTCGGTATCCGCTTTGCACCAAGAGCAGCGCGGCTGAGTCCCAAAACCCCAGGGGCAACGGACTTGGCCGCGCGTAAAAGAGAACGAAAAGGAACGGTTTTGTACAGCCAAACTACGGGCATCCAGGCGCGGCCTTCCGGAGGCCTCCTCAGGGGAGTTTCACACCCAGGGGATGGCCTGCCTGACGGTCGATCCTGTATGATGGTGCAACTTCGATCCGGGGCCTCACTTGTGGGTAGGCCGCCCGCGCAGGCGTGGGACGGTTCGTCGTTGATTCGCATTCGAGTGGATCGGTTGAGACAGAGGTTCATTGGCCCCCGAAAGAGCGGCGGGCTGGAGGCGATGTGATGACAGTTCGGAAAATTACGGCGCTCTTCGCTCTGGTCGCGCTCGTCGCGGCCTGTTCCTCGAGCGGCGGAGGACTCGGCGGTGCTTTTCAGCTCATTGAGTTCCTGGAAGCCGGCAAGGACAACATCGCGCGGAACAGGGTGCTTTCGTTCCGCTTCTCGCAGGAAGTCGCCGCCGGCCAGGATCTCTACGAGCGGATCAAGATCCAGAACGTCCAGGCAGCTCCCGCATCGAGCTTCTCGCGGGCCATCGGGATCTACTCCATCTCGGGCGATCGCGTGATTTTCACCCCGCAGTACCCCGAGTTGCCCGACCGCAGCGACGCCGGCATGAGGGCCAACGGGAGCTATCACGTCTTCCTCAAGTCGGGCGCCGACTCGCTGACCTCGAGCACGTCGGACCAGTTGGTCTACCAGCAGGAGTTCCTCTTCAATACGAATCAGTTCTTCGAGGACATCGTGCCGACACAGCCGCCTCGTGCGCTCGCGTTCATCGCGACGGATACGACCAATGGCGATGTGAACCTCTTGTCTCGGCTCGACCCTCGTCCCTCGTTCCTTGCGCTTCTCGACAACGCCACACTCATCAGCCCCCCCGGCGACCCGGCGAATCCCCGTATGATCGAGCCGGGCGCGGGTGGCGGCCCTGCCTTCGGGACGGCTTGGGAGTTCGATCTGGTGTGCAGCGAGCCCCTCGATCCCAACACCGTCCACACCGGCAACGTCCAGATGTTCGAAGTGCGCAACGGCGCGTTCAACGGTGCGGGAGACACTGCGACCGCGGGCCACTTCGGGACCCTGGTCGGCTTCCGCGTGCCGATCACGGTCACCCTCATCCAGCGGTTCACCCCGACGGGCCTCTACATCGCGATCCGCGTGACGCCCCAACAGACGTTGGTGGATGACGCGCGCTACCGGATCGTCTTTGCCGGCGCGATCCTCGGCCTCGACTTCCGCAAGACCTTCATCGGGGACAATGGCTTGACGGGCGACGGCGCGACCCTCGTGGGTGGGGTGCCGTTCTCCGAGGTCGGCGGGCTCGGCTACACGACCGAATTCCTCGTGGTGAACCGCGCGGCCATCAGCTCGCTGCGCACGCTCGAGTACGACCCCCTCGTGGACGGCATCCAGCCGGAAAATGGCGGGACGACCACCGACCCGGCGAAGAAGAACTCTGCGCTCTACAACCCGGCGGCGAACCCGAGCAAAGCGGTCGGATTCCTCTCGGCGTTCGGCAACGGCAACCTCGGCCCCTTCAGTGTCGGGGGCGGGGCGACGAGCACCTTGGACACGGGCGACGTCCTCAACGCCGCCCTAGGTAACCCGTTCTCCGTGCTCGAGGTGGATCCCACCGATTCCTACAGCAACAGCAGCATGCCCCTTGCGGGAATGTTGACCTTCGACAGCCGGAAGCCGACCGAGTGGGAGTTCGCGAGCCTCACGGTCTCGAGTTCCTCGGTCCTGCGCGTCATCGGCAGGAATCCGGCGCGCATCCGCGTCGCCGGGATCGTCCAGATCGCGGGGACTCTCACGGGGGCCGGCGCGAACGGTGCGAATGGCGGCGGGGGTAACCCTGCGGGCGGCGCCGGCGGCCCGGGCGGGTTTGCCGGCGGCGCCGCTAAGCTGGGCAGCAAGGCCTGCCCGTTCACGAGCGGCTCGTGTGGATCGTTCGACAGCTACCTAAACGCGTGCGCCGGTGCCAGGGCGGCGTTCCCCTTCGCGTTCCACGGTACCGGACCCGGCCGCGGACACGGGGGCGGGGATATGTACGGCTACTACGCAACCGACCACTTGAACGGTGCGCAGCGGGTGAGCGGAACCGGGGGCGGTGGCGGCAGCCATGCCACCGTGGGGGCGGCCGGAGAGGACGTCCTCAACATCTCGGGCAGCGCGGGGACGGCGGGTCCCGCATGCGGCATCAACTGGAACGTTCCGAACTCGCAGGTCATCGGAGTCCGCGGGCGGCCCGGCCCCGTCTACGGGGACCGCCTCCTCGTCGTTGTGCTGATGGGCGGCTCGGGCGGCGCTGCTGGGGGCTCGATCAGCTCCTACCAGTTCGTCGGCACCTCCAGTTCCGGAGGAGCGGGAGGCGGTGGCGGCGGCTTCCTCGACATCGTGGCCTCGGGCAACATCATCGTTAGCGGCGTCATCACGGTCGCAGGCGGCAACGGGGGCAAGGGCGTCATCGTCAACCAGGGTTCGGCCGGGTGGGATCAGGCATCTGGCTCGGGCGGCGGAGCCTCTGGCGGAGCCCTCTCGCTCATTTCGGGTTCCGATCTCGTGTTGACCGGCTCCACGCTCACCGCGAGCGGGGGGGCTGGGGGCGTGAGCCCCGAGGTCGGCACGACCTTCACCTGCGCGAACTGCAACGCAGGCGGCGCCGGCGGGAAGGGCTTCATCTTCCTCATGGACGCGGATGGCCTGGTCACCGGTTTCCTCCCCGGTTCCCCGGGGGACTACGACGGGTTCGCCAACGGAATTCTCACAATCCGCTCGTTCGACGCCTCCCGCTTCAGCTCCATCTCGGCCATTACCGAACTGTTCGGCGTACGCGCCGCCAATCCTGCCTACTCCCCCCTGGTAGCGACCGAGGTCGTGGGCATCGTGGCCACGAATCAGCGGGTGCGCATCTTCATGGCGACGGCCAAGGCGCGGCTCGACGATCCGCTCAAGCCCGATACCGCAACGGAGACCGCGCCCGTCCAGGTCGCCCTGGTTTCGCGGATCGGGGGATCGGTGGTGACCGTGGTCACCCCGGGCGCCATGGCGGCCCTCAACCCCCTCGGGGTGCCGGCACGCGACGCCTTCCTGAGGGTCATCGGGGCCTTCGAATACGACGTCGGCGTCGAAGCGGCCATCGGGCCCTTCGCCATGATGGAGCGCGCGACGGTGCGGTTCACGTTCAACTAACGACTCGTTCGACCAGACACGGGGAGCCCCCGGCCGCCAGGCCGGGGGCTCCCCTTTTTTCTCCCCGGGGGCAAGCTCCTCTAGAGCTGCTCTGCTCACGCGATCTAGCCTCCCCGCCTAGTCGAACCCAAGGGGCCTTCTCGACGTCATCTAGTCAGGGGGCCACCTTTCGGTGGATTCCCCTGGCGACAGGAGTCGCCGCCAGTTAGGCTCCTGCTGCTGCGATTGAGCACGGGGCCCCTGTGAGAGGGGGCTCCACTTTGCGTCGGAGGTAGGTTTCATGCGCAAGGCGATCATCGCGCTCTGCGTTTTCATCGCAGGCTTCTTTGGCGGATGCGCGGGTGGCGGTTCGGGGGGCGGGGGCGGTGCGTTCCAGTTGATCGAGTTCCGCGAGTCGGGGAAGGACAACCTCGCCCGGAACACGGTCCTGAATCTGCGCTTCACCCAGGCGGTGGCAGCGGGCCAAGACCTCTACGAACGCATCAAGATCCAGAACGTCCAGGCAGGGGACTTCAGTCGCGCGATCGGCGCCTACCAGATTTCGGGCGATCGGGTCATCTTCGTTCCGCAGTACCCCGAACTGACCGATCGGAGCGACGCCGGACTGCGCGCAAACGCCAGCTACCACCTCTTCCTCAAGTCGGGAGCCGACTCCCTGGTCGCGGCGCAAGGTGCCAGCCTGGTGTACCAGCAGGAGTTCCTGTTCAGCACGAACCAGTTCTTTGAGGACAGCCTTCCCACTCAGCCTCCGCGGGCCATCGGGCTCGTGGCGACGGACACCACCAATGGGGTCACGACCGACATCTCCCGGATGGATCCGCGCCCGGCCTTCCTCGCGCTCCTCGACAACGCGACGCTCAAGGGCGGAATGAGGGTGATCGATCCGGGGGCCGGCGGCCTCCCGGGCTTCTCCACCAACTGGCAGTTCGACCTGTTCGTGAGCGAGCCTCTCGATCCCCTCACGGTCACCACGGCGAACGTCGCCATGTTCGAGATCCGGAACGGTGCGTTCACGGCCCCTCCCGATACGGTCGGCGCGGGCCACTTCGGAACCCTCGTCTCCTTCGGAGTGCCGATCACCGTCTCGGTAATCCAGCGATTCACCCCGGCAGGACTGGTCGTCTCCATCCGCGTGGTTCCGCAGCAGACCCTGGTGGACAATGCCCGCTATCGCATCGTCTTCAGCGGCGCGATCCTGGGCATCGACTTCCGCAAGACCTTCATCGGCGAGAACGGCCTCACCGGGGATGGAACGACGTTGGTGGCCGGCGTACCCGTGACCGAGGTCGGGGGTACAGGCTACACGAGCGAGTTCCTGGTACGGGATCAGCCGCCGGTGCTTCGCAAACGTACCCTCGAGTACGACCCCGAGGCGGATGCGATCAAGCCCGAAAACGGCTCGACTACCACCAATCCCGCTCTCTTCAATTCCGCTCTCTATGATCCTGCAGCCAACCCCAGCCGGGCTGTGGGTTTCCTCAGTGCCTTCGGCGACGGCCGGGACGGCGACTTCTCCGTCACCGGCGGCGCCACCACCACCCTCGACACTGGCGACGTCCTCAACGCGGTGATCGGCAACCCCTTCATGGTCGCCGACCCCGACCCCACCGACACCTACCCCAACAGCGGACTTCCCACAGCGGGCACGAGGACTTTCGACAGTACGAAACCGACCGAGTGGCTCTTCAAGAACCTCACCGTGAGCGGGTCGTCCACCCTGCGGTTCATCGGACGTAACCCGGCCCGCATCCGTGTCTCCAACATCGCTCAGATCGCAGGAATCGTGGATGGCTCGGGAGGGACCGGGCTCCAAGCCGGCGGTGGAAATCTGGCTGGCGGGGCGGGAGGGCCTGGCGGTTTTGCGGGCGGCACCGCCAAGACGGGGCTCAAAGTCTGCACCTTCTCGGCGGGGAGTTGCGGCAGCTTCGACAGCTATCTCAACGGCTGCGCCCAAGCCAGAGCGGGCTTCCCTTTCTCCCAAAAGGGGTTCGGCCCAGGCCGCGGAGGCAATGGCGGTGAAGTCTACGCTTGCGTCGGGCTCTCGAACGCGGGGGGCGGACCCGGCGCCGTGACAGGTACCGGCGGCGGCGGCGGCGGCCACGCCACCGTGGGGACGCGAGGGGAAGATCTCCTGAACGCCTCAGGGTCGCCCGGTTCACCGGGCCCGGCCTGCGACTCGGGAACGCCCTGCAACTGGAACGTGCCCACCTCCGGCGTCATCGGCGTCCGCAGCGTGGGGGGCGCCGCCTACGGGGACCGCGAGATGATTTTGATCTTCGTGGGCGGGAGCGGCGGCGGCGCGGGGGGCGGCATCCACCAGTACCAGTTCTCCAACGGAAACAACGCGCGCTCCGGCGCCGCCGGCGGCGGAGGCGGGGGCCACGTGGAAATCATCGTGGCAGGCCCGCTCACGATCAGCGGCGTCGTGACGGTGGCGGGGGGCGCGGGCGGCAAGGGAACCCTCGAGCGAAATACCGCTGTGTCCACCTGGGATACCGTGTCCGGGTCCGCGGGCGGCGGCGCGGGCGGTGGCCTCGTCCTGATCTCGGGGAGCGACCTGAACGTCGCGGGGGCGACGCTGGACGCCAGGGGCGGCGCGGGGGGGGCGCGTCCCGACAACCTTCCCATTACCTGCAACGCCTGCAACGCCGGCGGCGCGGGGGGCAAGGGGTTCATCCTGGTGATGGACTCGGACGGAAGCATCACCGGCCTGCTGCCGGGCACGCCAGGGAACTACGATGGCTTTGCCAACGGCATCCTGTCGGTCCGCTCCTTCGACGCGAGCCGGTTCAGTTCGATCAGCGCCATCACGGAACTCTTCAACGTGGGCGCGGCCAACCCGGCCTACCAGCCTCTAGCCGCCGTCGACATCGTCGCCATCGTGGGCGGGACACAGCGCGTGAGGCTCTTCATGAGTTCCGCGCGAGCCAGCGCGGGTGCGCCGCTGATCCCCGATTCGTCCACCGAGATCGGCGGCATCCAGGTGGCCCTGGTCTCCCGCATGGGAGGCTCCGTCGTGGTGAACCTCGTGCCCGGAGCCATGAGCGCACTCCACCCCATGGGGACGCCCAATCGCGAGGCGTTCCTCCGCGTGAGGGCAGCGTTCGAGTACGACGTGGGCGTCGAAGCGGCGGTCGGGCCGTTCGCGATGATGGACCGCGTGGTCATCAGCATCCTCTTCAACTGAGCTCGACTTCTGCCGTTTCTGGGAGCTACGCGGCTGGCGCCAAGGCGCAGAGGATGAGCCTCCGCAGGGGTCCGGGGATTTTCGAGAAGGCCCGCTGTTTGTGGCCCGTCTCGAAAATC